>Ga0209501_10006104_pt1 | contig 10918 bp, 4 predicted proteins | sample ArcticOcean_MG_C_4_FD_187434 | JGI IMG/M metagenome (GOLD analysis project Ga0209501, IMG submission 187434) | Marine microbial communities from western Arctic Ocean - ArcticOcean_MG_CB4_134 (SPAdes) (version 2) | ecosystem: Environmental > Aquatic > Marine > Oceanic | place: Arctic Ocean...
TGTATATGAATTTTCTTTTTCGGTTGTATATATATCCAATAATTGGGGAATATCCTTACCAAACAACACAGATGCGTATATCAGATAGATATATGGCTTAAGTATTTGTTTTAAGTATTTCATTTATCCTTCCAGTTTAAGGGTTACACTGTGCTTATACCATTTTAGTAAAACACTACTTTTAGTGATATCTGTTACTTTGAAATTCTCAATTTGATCTCCTTCACTAATAATTTGTTCATTAATTATAGCTTTGTATCCATTTTTAAATTGAGTAATACCAGTCAAATTGAATGAGTTATTGTAAATATTGCTGCGATTATGAAAGAAATCTTTTCCCCAGCTATTCATTGAAAGTTTGATTGGTTCAGAAGAAGAAGTATCAAGGATACTAACTTTTTCCGTTATTGAAGAATTCTGAGTCACCACAGGTTGGGATTTGCTGTTAATACCAGTGATTAGACCCAGAAAGAATTCAAGAAATAATGCCAAAAGAACTACAATAAAAAAACCCAGTGTAATCTTCTCTCGTTTCATTCTTCCGCTCCACCATAGGTCAAATATTGCAACTCTGCAACAACGCCCTTTGGATCAATCCTATCCAAATTGAAAAAACATTGTTGGAGATGAAGATGAGTTGAATTCTCTTCCAATATTTCCATGAAATTTCCAACGTCGAGAAAATTCCCCGATAATTGGAAATTCAGAGAATGACGCTCCAGGTCGATTCGAACATCTTCCACATTATTATTTAAGGTTGGAAAAGTATTTCGTGGATCAATCTCTAAATTGCTAATATTCAACTCCATTTCATTTGCCAGATCACTCAAACTCTCAATTTCATTTAAAAGATCGGGACCAGATATCTGATGCGATATTAACATATTTTTCTTTTTGGTAAAATGTTGTCGGATATTTGACACTTCATCCATGATGCCTGTACCCGATCTAAGTTGAATATCCATAATGCTGAGATTTGACTTAATTTGTTTAATTTCGCTTTTTATATTAATACTGTCCCAAACATAGACTGCAATTATCATCACAGTTAGTATTAACAAGATAACATATTTTGTCTTTTGGTTCATGTTTACTTATAAGACCAAATTAATTGAAAAGGATGTTTGCCCATTATTTATTTCTTGTCCATTACTGAAATCCACTATATTGAACCAGCCACTACTTTCCAATGAACTACGGAACGGTGTCGCCAAAGTAGATGCCAGTTCCAGGTTTTGGTTATAAAACCCTTTTAAGGTAATGATAAGTTTGGGATCTTCTAACTTTGTTAGTTTGTCCCACACTCTATCATTCACGAGATGGCTGGATATAATTTTGTTTAGGGCCAATTCTGTAACTCGAAAACTATCAGGAATCTTATTACTCAAGTATTTGAGCATGGCCACCATATTAGCAGACAGAGTTTTATCTTCATTAATGAGTTCCTGAAAAGTATTTGCTACCGTGTTTTGATTCTCAACGATTTCCTTTATTTCTTGACGCATGTTTAGCAAAGAAAGTTCAGAATATTTGTTTGGAAGGCTAGCTTCCAAGGGCTCAATCTTACTGCGTTGCGCGTAAGCAGCCAAAGAGCACACCATTACCAGAACCAAAAGCGCATTCTGTAGGATACGGTTAGTTGCAAAGTAGCGGTATTCTTCCTTGTGTTTAACAGGAAGCAGATTCAGTTTTGAATAAGGATCCATCAACAAACCCAAGTTGGCTATATAGTCCAGTTCAATGGTATTCTTTTTGATCATTTCTTCTTTTATTGCAATCTGCTGATATTTATTTTGGATTCTGTCCAAAGAATGATCTAGGTCTTTCAACATCAATTCGTACTCTATTTCTCTATCCCTATACTCCTTTAATTCTTTTTCAAGGGTCCCAATACGATCACCATAGTTAAATGAGTTCTCTTTCAGTTCGTTGAGGTTCTTCTCCAAATTTTCAACATCATTTTTCTCTTTGGTGATCTGAAATTCCAATCTGTTACAGACTTCTTCCATGCCTTTAATCTTTTTCTGGCTATTTTTTTCCGATTCATTTATCGCATATTGAATTGATGATTTCTTTTTTTGGAATTGTGCAATATCCTGCTCGGTTTGAATAATTTCATTAAAAAGTACTTTGGAGCGAGTTTTCATATCTGCCAAATCCATATAACTCCGCATTTTATTTTCTGGAATATTCCATAGCCATTCATCTTCTGCAGTTGTGGGCTCTTGTTCATCAATTGAATACTCCAAAACCTTTTTCATATCTTTGTTGACCTTGGACAACTCCTTATCAAAGGTGGCTATTTCAACCCTTTTATCATTCAGATCTTTTTCCATATCTTGTAATAAAATATCCAGTTTATTTTTTTCTTTCGTTTTTATTTCAATCAGGTTATGTAATTCTTCAACACGTTCATTGAGCATGGTTGTGATAGGTGGATAAATTTCCTTAATGTGATTTAATCGAGCCAAAACGTCTTGGTGAGGCCCTTTGATTTCTTCTAAATTATTATTATTAGACTTCTTCAATTTTTCTATTTTTCCCAGATCGGACTGAGATATTTCAAGGTCATTATCTAAGGATCTTAAGGCATTTTTAATCTCTGATTCTTGAGCACGCATCGTATCCAAAGCCTCATTAAGATCATTTATAGTTTTTTCCAAGTGGGCTACGTGAGTTAGAAGATCCTGGCCCATGTTAACTAGAGTTTGAAGCTGATCTTTATCATTGTTGATTTTTTTATACTTTTGGTTACTTTTAGTCATTCTAGATATATTATCCATTTCTTGATCTGGAATTTTAATTTTTTTGTTTAGCTTTTGGATCTCATATAAAGTTTCATTATAGACTTCATCTAGTTTCCCAAGGCTATGCTCTAGTTCAAGTCTATTTTCTTTGATAGTGTGTTGATTTTCCCGATGTTGAGCTAATTCCTTTTTATTATTTTCTAAAAAAACAATCAACTCTTTTTCTTGATCCGAAAATTGGTCTTGATGGTTTTTAATATCTAATTTTATCTTAGTGAATTCGTTTAAAACATTTTTCAGATTTTCTTGGTAACCAGAAAAGATCTGTGGGTTTTTTCCCTGTTTTCCCTTTAGCAAATCAAGTTGGGTCTGGATTGTTTTCAATTCATCATCATCAGACTTTAATTGCTGTTGCAATTCTTTCATCTCGATGATCACATCTTGTTGTTGAAGGACTTTATCAATGGCCTGAACTGCTTGACCATGTTCATTTTCAACTATATTTATTTTGTCAGAAATCTCCGCTAATATTTCTTCAAGTTTAGATGTGATATTTTTTTGTGAGCGAGCCTCTTTTATAGGGATCTGATCGATCTCTAGTTGAATATCGTTTAATTTATATTTTGTATTTTCGTTCAGTTCAAGAAACTCTACTTCTTTTTTAGATAGCAAACTATTTTTTTGATCAAGCTTGTCTTTCAAATTTTGAATAATTTTCTCAGCGGTAGAAATTTTATTTTCAGCGCTAACAATTTTAGCTGTAATTGTCTTCTTTCGCCCTCCATGAGGTTTTAGTTTTGTAAGGATTTTTTTACTATTGGCCCGATAGCGAGTCATGAAGATCTGATAGCGCTTTTCAATGCGCTCGAATGCAATGTTTACTTTGACGATTTCTTCCCGATCCAGAACTATACTTTCATCTGCCAGTGCTTGTGCCGCTGGTACTGGATCAACATCCTTCTTTAAACGAACAAAACCATCCTGTAAAAACAACAGGTATGAATCTGATTGCTTCCGTAAAATATTTTTTTCCAGAACTTTATTCTGTTTTTCTGATTTAATCCTTTCCTTTTCTAAAAGACTTTCCCAGTCACTTTTCTTATCTTCAAGAATATCAAGCCTTTGTTGTAAGGCATGGCCACGCTTCAAATCACGGTGCCAACTTTTTATCTCCTTTTCCCACCCTGCAATCTGTGACAATTTTTTCTTTTTCTTTTCTACAAGTGACGCATTTATACTATCCCTGTCAACTAATATTCTTTCCATTTCCTTTGTGCTTCTAGCTAAAATATTTTCAATCGAATATTGTTTTTTTGCTAGTACTGTACCTTCTTTCCTGAAAAAAGCTTTAATTGTTACATCTTTAATTTTATTAGCATCTGTGGTTTTTTTATTTTGTTCTTTTTTAAGATGTTTCAGTTTACCGTTTAAAAATATTTGAAGTTTTTTCTTTTCTTTATCTGCTTCCATAATCAATGGAAAATATTGCTCATTCAATTCTTCTATTTCTTTTAATCCTTCCGCCTTCTGCTTTTCCAACTGGCCATAAATGTTTATGGTATCATTGATTTCTTCAACCACATTAATTTCTTTTTGAGAATGCCCGTTTATCTTCCCTTCTAAATCTGCTTGTTGGATAATGAGTTGCTCACTTTGATCTTTCAGTGTCTTAGATTTCTCTTCATGGGAATTGGTAAGCTTGGAATTAGAAGTTATATGTCCCTTAATATTCTTTTCGCAAATCACGATAGCGCTGTCCAACCGTAGCAACTCATTTTGGAGTACTTTTAATTCATTTTTAATCGTTTCTTGCTGAGGCTCAAGGTCTTTTATTACATCATTTTTTTTATTCAGATCCTTAATCATGTCTATGGTTCCGTGGTTAAAACCCACAACATCTAATATTTCCTGCAGTTTGATTTCCTTTTCTTTCAGATCACTTAAATAAATATCTATTTCTTTCTTTACAAAGGAGAGTTCTCTCTCTTTCTTTTTTCTTTTTTGGAAAGTTACATTGACCTGACCCTGCAACTTGTCCCCCTTTTTAATCAAATCCTGCTGTTCAATATTGACCTTAACTATATCTGAAGTAAGTTTTTTGATCTCCTCTAAATTATTTGGTGTCTCCAAAACTACATCCAGTACAGTTAGTAGCTTCTTACGAGTATCAAATCCATTATCAGCATCCAAATATTGCGATGAATGATATTCGGTATCTCCAAAAACTATTTTTTCAAAACTTTTTCTTATCCCTTTCAATCGCTCAGTGTTCTGAGACAATAGATATTCTGCTTGTTGAAGTATATTCACATCTTCTTCACCTAGTTCAACTAAAAACTTTAAATGTTCTAAGAAGGATTTTTTAAATACCTTAGCCGTATTATGCACGTTGTCTTTTAAATACTCCAGAATTGCAATCTCATCGTGGCCCGTTTCCAGTTTCGTTGCCATTCCTTGGCGAGTGTCCTCAACCTTTAATATTTTTATTTGTAGTTCATCAATCTCTTGTCCGTACAATTTTTTGCGTTCTGTCAAAGATACGCGTGACTTGGCAGCCTTCTTAATTTGTAATTCATATTCACCTTTGGATTTTCTTCCAGCTTCTTCTCTTTTCTTCTGAAAATGATCTGTTTCATATTCGATCTCAGATATTTTTTTAATTAAATAATCCTGCTCCTTGTAGTTATCCAATAAAATCTCACTCTTATTTTCCACCTGGGTTGTAACTCCATCAAGGTCGGCAGTCAAGGTGTCTTGACTATCCATGTATTCAACTTTCAATTCTTTGAATTCCTTAGCCGTTAATATTAATTTTTGGTTGGCTTCATCAATGGATTTGAGTTTAGAATTTTTATCGATTTCAAAACGCGCTAAACGATACTTGGCACTTTCTGGGCTTTTAGACATTTCAATGGCTTTCTTCTTCTCTTGAATCTTATCTTGGACATCTTTCAAATTATTCTTTGATTTATTTTTGTTATATAAAATGTAGTTTTCCTTAAGCCTTACCAAAAGGTCTCTTTTAGAATCATTTGTTTTCTTAAATGAACTTGTTGTAATAGAATTCAACTTTTCTACTGGATTGCTAATAGTATCACTTATTAGTCTATCCATATTTTTTATATGACTTCCAGGGCCGCTAATATATACACCACCGAAAACGAAATCATTATTGCCTATTTCTTGTGTTATATTTGAAAAATTATTAATGGAATCTTTCAGTTGATTCATCATAATGCTGGACAGTTCATTTAGAATTACTCGCGCCTTATCATATGGAAACCCATCCTCCGATTTAAACTTATTTTTTGTTTTGGAAATACCATAATTCTCTAAGAAGTGCAAAGCATTGCTGCGCGCTTCTTCGGTTGGTTCATTTTCCGATGCCAATTTGGAGAGACGGCTTATAAAGTAATTAAGCCCAATGTGAATATAACGTGACTCCACAAGTTGATATTCCCGGATTAAAACTATATGGGTTTTAAATCGATCTATATATATAAGGAGCGCATATCCGTCATTTTTTTCCAAATTATAGTAATTATAAATATTTTCCAGCAATTTTGGTATTGATGTGTTATAACGTGGCTGCAACCCGGACTCGACAAGCATTTGATAATCTTGATCAATATTATCCTTATTAGATGAATAACAAACTATAGCATTTTTATCATTTGTATTATTGATTTCAAATTCCATCATGCTATTCTCTGGTTCAATGGAATATAATTTTGATAAATTATTTTTAATAATATTCTCGAAATCACATTTAGGTTTTTCTTCTGTTTTAAAATAGGTCATTTCATATTGATAAGCATCTGAATGTATTGCTAGATAAAGATTCTTTCTTTTTGATTTTTCGATAAACTGTTGGTATACATTAATAATTAATTCGGGTAACGTTTTAATTACATAGTCATCAATTTTAAAAGGTAATTTATAATTCATAACACGTTGGATATTAAACCCTTTATTATCAAGGTCAGCCTGCATAAAAGTCACGGTGTTCCCCGTATACACAAAAGTCATGGCTTGATTAATCCCATTGAGATTTAATATATAGTTATTTATTTTTTGAGATTTTATTTTACCTCTGAAAGATTTTTTTGATTCTACCTTTTCATTCAATATGATATTATTCTGATTTGTTAAAATACGCCTTTCAATTTGATCCCGTCTTGTAATAACACTTCTTTTTTCTTTACTACTATGATCTTTAACCGCTAAACGATTCTCATCATTTCTAGGATCATTACTCCTTCTCCTATTATTAATATTCCTTTTTCTTAAATTTGTGTTTTCCGATTTGATATTTTTTAATTCAGGTTTATTATTTTCTGTATCTAAAATTTCTAATTCTGATTCTTCACTAATTCCTTTTAATGATGATTTATTTTTTCTGTATTTTATTTCAAAATGTTTTGCAACTGGCAAAAAACTTTTCTGCTCTATTCCTTTTACAATTTCTGTTTCGGCTATAAATATTATTTTAACAGCTAATAATTTTTTAAGGTGATAGTATATTTTATCTTTTGGGAAAGCAACAGCGTGGGCTATTTCAGAAGCTGTCTTTGGAGCATTATCAAAGCAATTAATTATTTGCTTTGTAAAGGGTTTATTGAAAATTTTAATGACATTTAAGTCATCAATTTCTAAAACCTTTTTTTGTATCTGGCTCATCGTATTTTTTTCTCAGTATTTAATTGAGTTAGAGCCAATACATAAACTGATACTGTACGCAATGGTATCGATACCATTTTATGATTAGACTCCACATCTTAATTACCTCGGGTAAAGTAACAAATTAAATTTATCCTTGTAAAGACAAGAATTACAAGCATTTATTCTAGTTACAATATTGTATATATATGAATATATAATTTAGAATATTTACGATTTTAGTGTATAATTAATTGATATTAGGCATTCTATTTTAATGTTATAATTTTTTATTACATACTTAATCCTATTATGTAAATAATTATTGAATGTTTGATTTTAACACTCTTTGAGAATTATAATTCAATAATATCTAATCTAAGGTCTTTCAGTTAAAATAGCTCATGTAATATAGTTATCGTCAACAAATGTGATTATTGTATTATCGGTTATTCATATATTTTTAAATGGTAATCAGAAATTATATTCCATTGTGTTGCCATGAATGCTAAGGTTTATATAGCTCTGTAAATTAATTTGGAGCTGGAATTATATATTACAATCCATAATCCACATTTCATAAATCACTATATAAAAATATATTTATATATTTGTAATTATTTGTTGGTATATAAAATAATATTTATTTTACAAACAATAAATACTGATCTAAAGAGTTCACGAATTGTATTATTTCAATAATTTTTCCTGTTCTTCCATTAATTCTAAATATTCTTTTTCCAATATATTCATATTGTTAAGAGCGCCCTCAAGTATTTCATATTTATCCTTATAGTCTGGATTGTTTGTTAATGCTCGTTCTTTTTCAATTTCATTTTCAATGGTTGTAAATCGTTTCTCAATCCACGCTAAACGATTTCGTATTTTTTTTTGTTCTTTGTAACCTGACTTTTTTATTGATTCAATCTTAATCGTTGATGTTCTAGAATTTGTTTGAGCTTCTTCCCGTTTTTTCCACTCATAATATTCGTAATTCCCTTCAAATAATCTGATACCGCCACCACCCACTTCACAGGTTAGATTTGTCACATTATTTAAAAAATGTCTGTCATGAGAAATACAAACAATAGATCCAGAAAATTGGATAAGCGCTCGTTCCACCACATTCCGAGTAATCATATCCAGGTGGTTTGTGGGTTCATCCAATAAAAGTATATGGGATGGTGCTACCAGCATTCTTGCCAAAGCCACCCGCGCTTTTTCACCACCGGAGAGCACTTTCACATACTTTTCTATCTCATCACCGGAAAACATGAAACTACCTAGGTAGGTTCTCATTTCATTTTCACTCCAACCGGGACTTACCTTTTGAATCGATTCAAACACCGTTTCATCCGGATTTAAAATTTCCAATTGATGTTGAGCATAGTAAGCGCTATCTACACTTGAACCGATTCGTACGGCTCCAGATGTAACCGCTTCTACACCGGCCAACATTTTCAACAATGTTGACTTCCCAGCACCATTATGCCCGACCAAACCAATTTTCTGTCCCCGTTCCACTACCATATCCATATTATTAAACACTTCGATATTTTCATAGTGTTTGGTCACATTCCGGCAGGATGCCACATTCAAGGGTGATCGATTTGGCTGCGGTAATTTCAAATTCATAGCATGGTTTTGTTCAGTGGGCACTTCGATCTTTTCTAATTTATCTAACATTTTTACCCGACTTTGAACCTGTGTCGCTTTTGTATTTTTTGACCGAAACCTTTCAATGAATCTTTCTGTGTCTTTGATTTGCTTCTGTTGATTCCGATAGGCGTTTTTGTGTTGCTCCATGCGTAATGATTTTTCTTCAGTATATTTTGTATAATTTCCGTGAAACAACGTGATTTTTTTAAGATCAATTTCGAGGATATTATTAATAGATTGATCTAAAAAGGCCCGATCATGACTTATCATTACCATCCCACCCATCCACTTAGCTAAAAAAGATTCTAACCATATGGTTGCTTCCAAATCTAAATGGTTTGTGGGCTCATCTAGAAAAAGAATATCAGGCTCCTGCAAAAGAATAGAAGCCAAAGCCACTCGCATTCGCCATCCACCGCTGAATACATCCATAGGCTCAGTAAATTTTTCATCGGCAAACCCAAGTCCGCTTAATATTTTTTTTGCCTTGTCTTCAAGGTTCCAACCACCTAAAGCTTCAAAACGATGTTGAACATCGCCCAATTCGTTAACCAAATTCATATTTTCATGGTCTTTGGAAATGGTTTCCGATAATGCAAGAATTTGCCCTTCTAATTCACGTACTTCCGGATAGGCTACCAAAACTTCTTCTAAAATAGATCGTCCTGTTCCGGCGACAATATCTTGTGCAAGGTAGCCAATGGTGGTGGATTTATCAACTTGCACATTTCCAGAATCAGGTGACTCTTTACCCAGCATTATTCGAAGCAATGTGGTTTTTCCAGATCCGTTAGGACCCACAAGCCCTATACGCATCCCATGTTTAATGGAAATATTTACATTATTAAATAGGTCGCCATCTGGAAAGGATTTGGACAGGTTTTCAAGGCGGATCATGGTTTAGTTAAACGAAAAAATACAAAGAATATTTAGGACAATTTTCCATCAACAATTGTACCATGATTATCAACCAGTTTTACAGAATGGATTGAATTAATTAGTTCGGAACCACCTTCCATTTGGACCTGGATATAATTATCCGTGTGTCCTGATAGTTTTCCATTTTTCATGTTTTCAAAAAGAACCGGACGATATTTGCTGATGAATTGATCATGGAAAAAATGTCGTTTTTTATCGGATAGAATATGAAGCATCTTGCTTCGTTCTCTTCGGATTTCTTTTGAAACAATTTCACTCATTTCAATAGCATCAGTATTGGGCCGTTCCGAATATGTAAATACATGAAGATAGGAAATATCCAATTCATTCAGAAAATTATATGTGTCGAGAAAATCTTTTTCTGTTTCGCCAGGAAATCCCACAATCACATCTACGCCAATACAGGCATCTGCAATAGTTTGTTTTATTCGGGTAACTCGATTTACATATAAGTCTCGTTTATATCTCCGGCGCATTGCGCCTAAAATCTTATCTGATCCGGATTGAAGGGGCACATGAAAATGTGGCATAAATTTTTTCGATGAAGCGCAAAATTCAATTATTTCATTGGTAAGTAAATTAGGTTCAATAGATGAAATTCGGATTCTGTCAATTCCATCAAGTAAATCTAATTGCTGAATGAGATCAAAAAATGTTTCGCTAGACCCTTTTCCATAATCGCCAATATTTATGCCGGTGAGAACGATTTCTCTAGTATCCGTTTCAGCTACTTCTTTTGCTACTTTCAACGTGTTGGAAATTGTATCACTTCTACTCTGGCCACGAGCTAGTGGAATTGTACAAAAAGAACAGGTGTAATCGCAGCCATCCTGAATTTTTAAAAATGATCGTGTTCGTTCAGAAGAAGAATATGAAGGAGTGAATTTGTGCACGTGATCAATCTCGGATTGAAT
>Ga0209501_10006106_pt1 | contig 10916 bp, 12 predicted proteins | sample ArcticOcean_MG_C_4_FD_187434 | JGI IMG/M metagenome (GOLD analysis project Ga0209501, IMG submission 187434) | Marine microbial communities from western Arctic Ocean - ArcticOcean_MG_CB4_134 (SPAdes) (version 2) | ecosystem: Environmental > Aquatic > Marine > Oceanic | place: Arctic Ocean...
GCCAGTTTTATAGGTCCGGCAATTGCCGGCATTATCATTGCTTATTTTGAGACTACGGATACTCAGTTCGGGTTTGCCTTTGCTTTCAATTCTGCAACTTTCTTGTCTTATTTGGTTGTTCTATTCGTTATCAAACTCCGTGAGGAAGAACGTTTAAGTCAAGTAGAGGTTGGCTTCTTTGCTGAATTCAAAGCTGGTGTAAATTATGTGATCAAGACCCCAGGCCTTCCATTGTTTTTGATGCTGATGATGTTTACTTCCCTTTGTATGCGCCCATTTCGAGAACTTTTTGCGGGTATTTCAGACGATGTTTTTGATCAGGGTGCCGATGGGCTGGCTATACTTACAGGAGCGGCGGGTATTGGGGCTGTAGTGGGCGCACTGGTTATAGCTAACCTACCAAGTGTTAGGGGCATGGTTCGGCTAATATTTATTTTTTTGGTAATAGACGTCATTATTCAAATAATCTTTGCCTTCAGCCCGTCCTTTATATTTGCTGTAGTCTGTGCCGCTGGAATGGGGTTCGCTGTCACAACAGCCGGTATTGGTGGCCAGGTACTAGTTCAGAGTGCTATTCGAGATGATATGCGGGGGCGGGTGATGAGCCTATGGGGAATTATAATGCGGGGGGGCGTCCCAACGGGGTCAATAATATTGGGATTTATCGTCAGTGTAGTAGGATTTCAAGCAGGATTACTTGTCATTACAGGTGTGTTTGTTTTTGTTTTGTTATGGGTCATTCCACGGAGCGGGCCTTTGATCGAAAGGATGGAGTTACCGCCGCCCGAGGATCTAAAATTACCAAACAGCTGACTTGAAATACGCCTAAAAATCAGGTCCTAAAGTACACCGACAAAGAAAGATTACTGGCCGTGTTAATCGGGAGAGAGGGTTTTGGTAAAATCAAAATTGAAATCAGCACCTGAAAACAAACCCAATATTATTTTTTCATCATTTGCGCGATCGGGTGCATCTGCCATAGATGTTATTCTTAAGTTCCTTTTGACTTCAATTGATTATTACGTTCCACCTTTTGGTATAAAGGCAAGTCCATCAATTTGCGCCAAGGTTGCTGGCACACGTGATCCATTTTACCACTTTACCCATGCACCTCCGCAAATGTTTGAACCCCTTTTGGAACAACCAGATTACCGATTTATATACCAATATAGAGATCCACGAGATTCGGTTATAAGCTGGGCTTATAATGAGATTTCGGAAGGAAATGTAAAAGGGAATGTAGACTTTGAGGCTGTTTTAAAACAAATCATTATTTCTCGACATCATCTAACAGAACATATTTCCCGTGCAAGAGAGTGGTTTTCGTTGGGGGATAAAGTATTGAGTGTGTCGTTTGAGGAAATGAAAGAAAACAAAGCAAAGGTTGTAAAAAATATCATACGGTTCCTAGGCATTTCTGAATTAATTGACATAAATGTAATTAACTCTGCCGTGTCGGAGTATAGTGATCTGCAATATACAGGATCTCTCGACGTTAAAGAAGCTCGTTTATATAAACTCAAACTAGTCCGGGGTGAACGTGGTGTCTCTCGTGCCTGGGTTAATGGCCTCACACCCGTTAACAAACTATTATTCAAGAAGATCGCTGGCGACTATTTGATCGAACTTGGATATGAGAAAGACTTTAATTGGTAATTTAGGTTCTAGTTAATTCTAAATTCCAAGGTTTTGTAATTATTTGATTTTTACCACAAGGGGATTTTATTTTGTTAATCCAGAATTGCTGATTAACTTTGATATTAAAACTAATATTCCTTTAGTTCTTGGGGAGATTATCATCGTTAATTATCATTACAATATTTGATCCAGATATCTCTACAGGCGCTCTCTAGCTCCCCTACGTAGTTTGCGGCGTCAAAAATGTATGTGTTTGCTGCAATGCGGAGGTTTTGCCTAATTTCTGATAATTTGGAAGGGTCAGACACAATTTCTATGGCCCTAGATACGTATGCATCATGGGAATATGTGACAAATTCGGGATATCCTAACCTTGTCATGATACTACCCGTAAGTCGGCCCATGATCCCTTCACCGACCATCGTGAGAACTGGCACTCCCATCCAAGTTGACTCATATGTTGTGGTTCCACCTCCAAATGGTATTGGATCTAACGAGATATCGATGAGACTATAGGCTTCCAGGTATTGATTAATATCCTGCGTATAACCAAGAAATATTAAGCGATCTCTCGAGATCCCCATGTCTCTAAATTGGTTAGAAAAACTCTCACATGTTTCAGTATTATCAAAAGATTGATGTTTAAGAAGTAGGTGACTGGATGGAATGCTTTTTAAAATGTTGGTCCAAAGTGATAGGCAGTCAGGTGAGAGTTTTGCAGGATTGTTGCAAGAACCAAATACAATATAGTTATTTTTGATAGCCGGCAGTGGGGCTACATCTGGCGCATGTTTGGGCTTTTGGTATACGTTAAAACTTGATAGCCGGATTAAAGTTTCCGTAAAAAGGTGTTCAGTTTCATTGGGAGGAGAAAGAAACGAATCCGTTACCAAGTGAGTGGTGCGGCTTAGGCCCGTGGTAGATACGAGATTTATACAGGCAACCTGAAGTGGTGCGGCGTTGTAGAGAATTAGCTTTCTATACCTGGCTTTGAAAGTACAGGGGTGCAGCAAAATATCGACCTGGTCACGGCGCATTTGTTCTGCGACGAGGTCAATGGTCAAATCTGCTACATCAATCCAACCGTCTACAAAATTAGATAGTGACTTGGGAGCGGGGCCACGGTTTTCCGCATATCCGTAGATCAGTATTTCAAATTGGCTTCGATTATGATGTTTAAGCATTGCAGAAAGGAACCTCGCGGTGACGTGTCTTTCTAATTCTGGAAGAAAATAGGCGAGGCGGAGTGGTCGGTCAGGATTAAAGTCATTATTGAACGTAATCTCATCTTCGTGGTGATTTAAAGACAAACCCCACCTACAATTGGCTTTGAAGATTTCTTTTTGATCGGTAGAAGGTGAAAAGTTTAAGGAAAATAGATAGTTACTCCAAAACTGGTCGTTTTTGGGATCCAATTCAACCGCATATTGGAAAGACCTGGATGCATCGTTTGCCTTGCCAAGAGAGAACTGAGCATTGCCTAAATTATAGTGTGCTTCTCCTAGGTTAAAATCCAATTCAATAGCTTTTGTGGCGTGAGTAGCGGCCGAAATTGGGAGACCCAATGCAAGCTGTGACGCCGCTATATTGGAATGTAAGTCAGCTACCTCAGGCGATTGGATTATGGCTTTTCCTATAATCTCCACGGCTTCTTTGTATTTACCGTTTGAATGGAAAACGAGACCTAAATTATGCATGGCACCGACATGGGAGGGTTCAATCTTGAGAATCTCTCGATAAATTGCCTCGGCTTCCTCCAGGCGCCCATATCGCTGGAACTTAATTGCCGTTTCTATTATAGCGGACGCAGCATCCATAATTTGCCTTTTTTGGTCAGGATATGTCCAGAAGTGACACCTTTCTGTGTACGTCATTTGTAAAATGTTTAATGTCACTAAACTAGTGTAAAATGATCAATGCAAGTAAACTAGCAAACCAATAAACATTAAATCCAATTTATAAGAGGTTACAAAATGAGTATTTGGGGGAAAGTTATAGGTGGAGTTACGGGGTTTGCCCTCGGTGGCCCCCTCGGGGCAATACTAGGAAGCGCATTCGGACATGCGATTGATAGATCAAAAGCTCAGCGACGTTTAAAACAGGGGCCTGTATCAATCCAAACACGCCAAACCGCTTTCACGGTTGGAGTTATTGTTTTGAGTGCAAAGATGGCTAAGGCCGACGGCATGGTGACAAGGGATGAAGTAACCACTTTTAAAAAGGTCTTTAACATTCCCCCCGATGAGATGCATGAAGTTGGGCTTCTATTTGATCAAGCTAGACGCGATGCCGAGGGATATGAGCCATATGCCGGTCAAATAGGCGAGTTGTTTGCACACGATCCTGTAGTGTTGGAAAATTTGCTGGGGGGGTTGTTTCAAATAGCGTTATCTGATGGATTTATTCACCCCAAGGAATTGGCTTACCTAAATAATGTGTCCCGAGAGTTGGGTCTGGATAGAGCAACGTTTGAGCGCATTCGTGCGGCGTACATGGTTGGTGAGCAAATTAATCCCTATGAGGTTCTCGGGGTGACCCAAAAGGCCACAAGTGAAGAAGTGAAAAAGGCATACCGTAATTTAACTCGAGAGAACCATCCAGACACTTTGATTGCTCAAGGTATGCCTCAGGAGTTTGTCGAGGTTGCAAATGAAAAAATGGCTAAAATTAACACAGCTTATTCGAGCATCCAAAAACAACGATCTCTTTCTTAATAACTAATGGCCTGGGACTGTGAATATCTGGTTCTTATTGCCAAGTTTATTTTTATATTTTTCTAAAGTCGCCGGGGTTAGCGCTTACGGTGTCCCTAAAGTTTTTTTACTGCCTCTGATTTATTATCGCAACTAATTAGGTATAACCCATACCCCTACCTATTTATTTATAGAATAGAAGTACATATTCTGTTTAGTTTGGATCAAAAGCATATTGGCCACTCACTGGCCTGCCTTGAGTATTATGAATATAGATTATCCATCCCCCAATTTTGATGAGCGGCCCGCAGGTACTGATATTGACATCCTGGTTTTGCATTATACCGGCTTGAAGACCCTTCAGGAGGCGCTAGATCGATTAATTGATCCCGCATCAAAGGTCAGTGCACACTATTTGGTTGCTGAGAATGGTAAAATATTTTGTTTGGTTCCGGAAGATAAGCGTGCTTGGCATGCGGGCGTTTCATACTGGCGTGGCCTAACTGACGTGAACGCCCATTCTATTGGCATTGAATTGGAAAATCCTGGTCACGAATTTGGATATCACGATTTCCCCTCATTGCAAATAAATGCCCTCATTGACCTTTCTCGGGACTTGCTATCCCGCTATGAGATTCCCGGTAGAAACGTAGTTGGGCATTCGGACATTGCGCCTAGGCGAAAGAAAGATCCCGGAGAGTTATTTGACTGGAAATTTATGGCAAATAAAGGTGTTGGTCTTTGGCCTGCAGAAAATACAGGCAAGGGACCCTGGGGTGACCTCAAAATTTGGCTATCAGTCCTTGGTTATGAAACTAACAATATTACCGCTACTTTACGTGCCTTCCAAAGGCACTATCTACCTTCGTCAATATCTGGGCAGGCGGACAAAATAACACGTAGATCTATCAATGCACTTGTTGATTTGGTCGGAGAAACTGGTTCCAACTAAATTCCAAACCACTCTTAAGGTTTAATAGCCAAAAACCAGAGGGTGGAGCCTTTCCTATAAAGTCAAAATTAGGCTGCTTCGGGAACAGCTTCTCGTGACCACCTTGCACGCTTCTCAAAGGCTTTTTGAAGCTGTTCTGCATGTTGCTTCGCATCTTGTTCGCTATTATGAATGCCGATCAGCTCGAAACTATCGCCCATGTCGAATATCAACCAATCCCCGCTTATATTGTGGTACTTAATTTCATATTTCATTTCATACGCCCTTATTTGTTATTGGTGTAACTTTAGGCGACAAGAAGTTATAAAAAGATGAATCAAATATTAAATGAAAGTTAACGGTGAATACCAATTTAAAGGGGCGAACCTCCTTATAAATACTCAAAAGGTCTTACTTTTATTTGAGGCCTTAACTTGAGAGCTATTCTTGAATACAGGAGACCTAAACATGCAAAGCTCAGAAAAAACATGCAATTAATTATACGTGCAGCTATTCGGGAGGATATAGAAGCAATTCAGAGCATATACTCATATTATGTTTTGAATGGGTACGCCTCATTTGAAATAACTCCGCCCGATGAATTAGAAATGTTGAAGCGTTGGCGGCTAATAAAAGATCATGGCCATCCATACTTGGTTGCGGAAACAGAAGGCGTCGTTACAGGATATGCTTATGCTACAACATTTAGACAGCGACCGGCTTATAATCTTACCCTTGAGAATTCTGTATATGTGTCTACCAAGCAGTTGAAAAGAGGTGTCGGTGAGCGATTATTAAATCAACTTATTGAGGAGTGCACTAATCTAGGTTTCCGTCAAATGATTGCAGTAATAGGAGATTCCCAAAACCGCCCATCAATTAACCTCCATAATAGATGCGGATTTGAAAAGGTTGGGGTGCTTCCATCAACCGGTTTCAAGCACGGTCGATGGGTAGATACTTTCTTAATGCAACGTCCCCTGGGTGAAGGAGATAGGAAACCACCAACTAATTAGAGATCTGGCAGTAGACCCCCGTGTTTTATCTATAACCTTTAAAAATGTTTTTTATTTTATCGCTCAAATATTATTCCCATAGACAATTGAATTGATCTATCCACTCGGTGTTGTTGTCGAGGTATTTTGGGGGACGTCGTGGAAGTGTACTGCTAAAATAGTATGATGCATATTATGTTCCAACGATAGTCATTGGGTCAATATTTTCTAAGTCGGGGGTGTAGTCGTTGAGTTCAATTATAATTCCGTTGGGGTCACTGACGAAAATCTGATAAAGTTCTCTATCGGCTATAAGGCGATCCCAATATTTAACATCATTCTCCTGCATATGTTTTACCAAACCAGCAGATTCTTCCACTGTCATCGCAATGTGGTCATCCATGCCAGTTTCACTTAGGTCAGTTATTTCAGGATTTCCCAAAGAGCGAGCGTTTTTTTTGTCATCGGAAAACACAATTTCTCGGTCTAAATTTGATCCAGTTTCAACTAAATGGATGATAGCCTCCTCACCTGAGTAAAGCCAGTATCCTGAACTTTTTAACTTTGGACGATGGCCAACCTTTAGACCAAGTAGGTCACAATAAAACTTTTTTGTGTCTTCCAGTTGATCGGTCGCGATTGACACATGATCCAGTTTGTTGATTTTCATATAGCTAAACCTTATTTCATGACTATGAATACATCTATTTGGGATATATTCACAGCTTGCTTAAAACAATTTGCGAGTTGAAGTCAGGTTTTAAATGATTTTTGTATAGCGTTTAGGCATGGATAAGCACAGGTTCGTAAAATTGCGCATCAATAGAATGATGCTAATAACTTTTGTGATCGCAATGGTTACAGTGTTTAGCTGGATAGATCCCGTTCAGTGCGCGGTAGATATAGGTTTTGCAAAAATTGTTACCAACAAGGTCTACGGAAATTCTTTATCAAAGAAGGTTCGGCCAGGTGACAGACTTTTTCATAACCAGAGAATCCGAACCAGTCTAGACAGTGGTGTGGACATACGATTTCTGGACGCTTCTATTTTGTATGTAGGAGAGTTATCTGACTTAACTCTTGATAACAGGATTTATGATATAAACAAGAAAATGGGGACTGGGGCGCTGCAAATCGTAAAAGGGGTTCTGCGTTTTATTTCTGGGGTAGCGCCTAATTCGAATTTTAAGGTGAAGACGGGAAATGCAACTTTGGGTATCCGGGGAGCAACCTTTGACCTAATGGCGACAAGTGGAGGAACGGAAGTGGCTGTGCGTGAAGGTGCAATACAAGTCAATTTTCCATCTGGATCTAAACAGGTCGTTACAGGCCAGGTATTTCGTATTCCCAAAATTGGGGAAGCCGGTTTTGAAAGTTCTATGTCAGTGAAAATGAAGAAATCCGTATCAAAAATGCTACGGATGCTTGAAGTCTCTCCAGTCGACGCTTCGAAGATCACTGTGAAGAAAAAGAATGTGAAACAAAAAGAAGATTCAGCATTGAAGCAATCGCCGGCTGAGAATAATGCCACTATTGGAAAAAACCTGCACAACATACTTTACATGGATCTTTCCTATGGGCGGGTAATCATAGAAATGATGCCGAACCTCGCACCAAATCATATAAAACGGATTAAACAGCTTGTTAGAGAAAAGTTCTATGACGGTCATAAATTTCATAATGTTATCTCTGGCTTTGTCGCGGAGACAGGCGACCCGACGGGTACTGGTGTTGGTGGCAGCGGCACAAAACTTAGAGCGGAAAATTCCGGTACTCGTTTTACCCGGGGGCTCGTAGGAATGAAGCGCGACCGCAATAATCCCGATAGCGCGGATAGCCAGTTTTTTATCCTTCTCGGTGATGCGAGGCATCTGGAAGGAAAGTATACCGCTTGGGGTAGGGTGATCCACGGCATGTTATTGATGGATCGGATGCGCACGGGTAGCCCTCCCATGAAACCTGACTATATCGTTCGGATGAGAATAGCGTCTGATCGAGGCGGATAGCGTTTGGTATTCATTGGTGTCGTACCCTTGTTCGTCTAATGCTCCTGGATTATTGTTGTGGTTCTGAAGGTAATAGAATGGATTGAGGAACATGTTGAAACTCTACGACTATTTTCGTTCAGGCGCTGCCTATCGGACGCGAATTGCGCTCAACCTGAAAGAGGTTGAGTATGAACAAATATCTATCCACCTGAGCAAAGGGGGTGGAGAACAATTTGAAGCTGTTTATAGCGAGATTAACCCACAAAATCTTGTGCCAACATTGATGGATGGTGAAGTGAAGATTTTTCAGTCTATGGCGATAATGGAATACCTTGAGGAAAAGTTTCCGGCGCCATCGCTGCTTCCGTCTGATCATTCGTCGCGCGCGCGCGTACGGGCTTTAGCAAATATGATTTCTTGCGATATCCACCCTCTCAATAATCTGCGGGTTAGATTGTATCTTGTGGATGAGATGAATGTTACTGAGGAAAAGCGACAAGCTTGGATTAGTCATTGGATACACATTGGTTTTCAGGCTTACGAAAAAAACCTTGTAAATTTCGAAGAGATTGGCTTGTACAGTCACGGTAATCATCCCACGATGGCTGACGCATGCCTCATCCCCCAGATTGCCAATGCACGCCTCAATAAAGTTGATTTGTCTAACTTTCCATTAATTCTTCAAGTTGAGGAAAGGTGTCAGGCGCATCCAGCCTTTAAAAAGGCTTTGCCATCCAATCAGCCAGATGGAACCTAAAGAGAGGTGTTAAATCAAAATGTCCATTGGGGTGCAAATTATATTTGAAAAATGGAGCTAAATTTTTACAGCAAAAATCTCCAGACGAAATGATTGTGCCCTTGGTATAAAGGTTGTTGAAAGATTTTTCTGGCCAAAATAATCTATGGCTAAACGTTCATTTAATTGATAGCCGTAAATTGCTTGAAGCCAAAGTAAGATTGACGTTATTAGACGTGCATTTGATGTTGATACTTTTGTCATTGTAGACGTTAAAATGAAAAACGAAACGGGAGGAATTTACATGATAATAGAACGTGATTTACCCATCAAAATGGACGACGGCGTTACATTGCGCGTTGACGTTTATCGCCCGGATACAAAAATTAGAGTACCTGTTGTCATGGCGGGAGGTCCATATGGAAAAGGTGTCAAGTACCAGGAACACTATAAGCCGCTGTGGGAATCACTCCTTAAAATGCATCCCGACCTCCTTTCCGGTTCCAAACATCGTTGGCTTACTTGGGAAACCGTTGATCCGGAAATATGGGTTCCTTGGGGCTATGCCTGTGTACGGGTTGATTCTCGTGGCGCTGGCCGTTCTCCTGGTTATCTCGATATATTTTCGCCACGAGAGACTAAGGATTTTGCCAATTCTATCGAGTGGGCCGGCAGTCAGAAATGGTCGAGCGGTAAAGTTGGTCTTAACGGTGTTTCTTAATTACGCAATCAACCAATGGCAGGTTGCAGCATTGCAACCTAAACATCTCACTGCGATGATCCCATGGGAAGGTGCGGCAGATCAATACCGTGACTGGGCACGTCACGGAGGCATCCTATCAAATAAGTTCATGGAAATTTGGTACCCACGTCAGGTTGAAGCTGTACAACATGGTAACCCAAAAGGTCCACGTGATCATTGGCTAAAGACACGTGCAACCGGTCCGAAAACCTTGTCGCCAATTGAATTAAAGGCCAATCGAGCAGATACGTTGGAAAATTTTCGTGTACGTGAAATGGATGACGATTGGTATCGTTCGCGATCACCAGATTGGTCCAAAGTGAAGGTTCCGTTTTTGAGCGCTGCCAGCTGGGCTGGTTTTGGATTACACCCAAGGGGTAATTTTGAAGCCTTTACTCAAGCTGCGTCGAAGCAAAAATGGCTGGAAGCTCATCCCGGACGCCACGAAGAGTGGTTTTACCTAAAGTATGGCATGGATCTTCAGAAGCGGTTCTTCGATTATTATTTGAAAGGCCAGAAGAATGGCTGGAATAGGGAACCGCGTGTTTGGATTAATTTACGCCGACCATTCACCAATGAGGTAGAACTACGTAAAGAAAAGGAATGGCCTCTGAAGGGTACCAAATGGACAAAACTCTATCGTAGATGCAGGCGGAAAGGGAAAGGTGTCCTGGACGCCGTCCAAAGCCAAGCGAAGCAAAACGTTTCGTGCGCTTACACGCGGCATCACATGGATGTCACCACCATTGAAACAAGAAATCGAAATTACCGGTCCCATGGCTGCAAAACTTTATGTTTCATCATCTACGAGGGATTGTGACCTTTTTGTTACCCTTCAGGCTTTCTCACCAAAAGGTCGGGAGGTTTACTTTCAGGGAACAGTCGACCCAAAGACGCCTTTAGCTCAAGGTTGGTTGAGGGCTTCCCATCGGAAGCTCGATATTGAAAAGTCGGAACCATGGCGGCCCTACCATACTCACGATGATAAGCAGCAACTTACGCCGGGTGAAATCTATGAGGTCGATGTTGAAGTTTGGCCGCAGTGCATTGTATTACCAAAGGGGTTTCAAATAGCCCTCAATATTTCCGGGCAGGATTTTGATCGACGGGGGCCCTCTGTTGAAGCTTATGTGCCCTCTCGAGGTTCTGGGCCGTTTTTACATGATCATCCAACAGACCGTCCGAAAGAGGTT
>Ga0209501_10006108_pt1 | contig 10911 bp, 10 predicted proteins | sample ArcticOcean_MG_C_4_FD_187434 | JGI IMG/M metagenome (GOLD analysis project Ga0209501, IMG submission 187434) | Marine microbial communities from western Arctic Ocean - ArcticOcean_MG_CB4_134 (SPAdes) (version 2) | ecosystem: Environmental > Aquatic > Marine > Oceanic | place: Arctic Ocean...
ACTCTGTAAAATCATAATTTCCTTTTTCTTTTACTTTCTCACAAATAATTTCTAACTCTTCTTCAGCCTCTCTTTCTCTACTGCCTCTATCGATTATCATTAATCCTCTTTTCATTGTATAATCCTCGCTATAGCTACTGTTAGGTTAGGAGGAAATTTTTGTTTTTCAACTATTAACTCACCACTTGATGATTTTATTGCAGCAGCTTCTGATACACTTGCAGTTCCTTCAAACGCTTGAACCGTTTCTGAAGGATTTGGTGCGGTGATTGTTGCTAATTTTTCTCTATCAATGTATTCTATTGGTATGTTCATTTCTTTACCCAATTCAATCAACCCTATCACATCTTTTTCTTTTTTAATAGATACAAATCTAGCTATTCGTTTTTGTTTTAATTCAAATTTTTTCAAAGTCTCATTTACTCCATTCCAAATAGTTTCTTTAGATGTGTCCCAGTGTAATCCTATTCCTACAACTAAATCTGGAACCCTATATACTACAGAATTTTTCAATATGCTCTCATCATCAATTTGATCATTTGTAATTATCAAATATCCTTTAGACTCTGAAGCTTTCAAATCTTCTATATTTGAAAAAAATGTAATGTTCTCCGGAAATTTTCCTTTCCACCATTCTTTTTCACCTGTGTTTTGAAAAATTCCAACCTTCTCTTTGTTAACCATGAATGCACTAATTCTAGTTACATTACTATCATCATCAATTTTCCACCCAAATTCTTTTCCAACAAGATCAACTGCAATAGTTTTGTTAACATCTGCAGCAGTAGTGATAACTGGAGTAGATCCTATTTTTTCTGCAATTTCATTTGAAAGCTCATTTGCTCCCCCTAGATGCCCTGATAACACACTAATCACAAAATTTGCATTATCATCAATTACAATTACAGCAGGGTCTGTTTTTTTATCTTTGATATGTGGTGCTAGTAATCTAATTACTGCACCTAACGAAAATAAACAAACTATGCCATCATTACTTTTGAATAAATCAACAATCTTTTGGATTGTGGATTCATCATACCATTGAATTTTTTTATTGTTATCTGAAAATTTTATTGGGGCAAATATCTCAAAATCAGAAAAATATTCTTTTATTCTCAAACTCATTTCAATCCCATTTTTTGTGATTGCTAGAATAGCTATTTTCTTCATATTGTTAAAAATTCAGAATTAATTAAATGCCTTACTCTTTTTTGTCTCTAGATAGCACTTTTCCATCAAAATCAAAGAGTATTACCTCTACTGGAATTTTCTCTTCAGAGTGTTGTCTCATCTGATTGCATGCTTCTTTAGTAACTTCATCAAAAAATCCATCTACTTTATCCTCTATGATGATCTCTTGAACATTTCTTGCAGTATTTGCACCAAGAATTCTTCCAATCGTATTAGAATCTGCATTACACATTTTTGCAAGTTCTGAAAGAAATTTCATGTCTACCTTTCCACCCTTTACATGAGTTTGCTTAACGCCTGCTGCCATTTTTGCTAATTTACCAATAAATCCTGCAACGTATGCTTTCTTTAATTTTTGTTTTGCACATTGCTTAATCGTATAACCTGAAAAATCACCCATTTGAATAAATGAATGATCTGGTAATTCTATAATTTTTCTTGCAAAATCCTCACTTCTCCCTCCAGTTGTCAAAACTACACTATCGTCATTCATAGAACTTACAACAGCAATTTGTTGCCGTATAGCTGCAGCAAACGATGCAGTTGAATATGGAATTACAATTCCACTAGTTCCTAAAATAGAAATTCCTTCCATTATTCCAATTCTAGGATTATCTGTTTTCGGTCCAAGTTCTTTTCCCTTTGGCACAGATACTTTAATCTTAACTCCATTTTTTTCAAGTAATTCTTTTCCTACCTCCATGATATTTTCTAAAATCATTTTTTTTGGTGTAGGATTTATAGCTGCACTTCCAATTTCTAATCCTAATCCTGGTTTAGTAACTCTCCCAACACCTTCTCCCCCGTCAATCTCAATCTCTCCAGCGTTATTTGTTAATTCAATATCTACAATTATTTCTGCACCATGCGTTACATCCGGATCATCCCCTCCATCTTTTATTACAGAACATTTTGCTGTATTAGTTGTAAATTCACATGAATTAATTTGAATATCTAATCTAGAACGTTTTGGTAATATGATATCTACCTGTTCAATTTTCTCCTGGTTGATGATTGATAAAATACCAGCTTTTGATGATGCAGTTGCACAACTTCCTGTTGTAAACCCAGTACGTAATTTCTTCTTACTTTCTGTATCCACGTGAAAATTTTTATTTTTTTACGTAATAACTTTTGTTAAAAGTGGATAATTTCATTGAGAATAATCCACAATGTGACAACGCCTAATCCTCCATAAAGTAACAAATGTGTTGTTTTTTGTGATATTGGTTTTTCTCTGTTATGTGTTTCCTGATTAAAATCTCCTCCAAATTTTTGATTTTCTCGTCTTATTTCTTCGAAATTAAACTTCATCTCATCTCCCATTTTCTCTCCTTGTGCTTTCCAAAATTTTTGATAATCTTCTCCTGAAACTCGTTCATCTTTTTTTGATTGACTTTTTCGATGAGATTTTAGATATTGGTATGCTTCTGTAATTTCTTTGAATTTTTTACCCGCATTGATTTCTGAATTTTTATCTGGATGATATTTCAATGATAATTTTCTATAGGCTTGCTTAATCTCTTTATGACTGGAATCTTTGTTCACTCCTAAAATTGCTCTACATTCTTGTGCATTCTTGCCAAATTTTACATGAATTTTTGTTGCCATGTATATTCTCTGGATATGTTTAAAATAAAATATTTTATCATTTTATCATGTGTACTGAGATGATTAATCGTGTAATTGTATCTGGCGCAAAAGGATTTGTTGGAAAAAATCTAAGAAAATTTCTATCTAAAAATAAGATTACTTCAATACCGCTCTCCAGAAATAATTTCAAGAAAAATCAATTTCCATCATTAAAAAATGCGTCACATTTTGTTCATCTTGCTGGAATTGGTTCAGAATTAATTGATCAAGATTCATTTGTAAAAGTCAACATAGAACTAACAAAAACAGTGATTAATCTATGTAAAAAAAATAATATTAAAAATATTATTTATTTCAGTGGACTTGGAGTTTCTAAAAAATCACGTTCTTCTTATTTTATTTCTAAATTTAATGCTGAGCAATTAATAAAAAAGTCTGGTCTTCAATATACCATATTTCGTCCTTCATACATTCTAGGTGTTGATGATTATTTAACAAAAAATATTTTGAAACAAATGGTAAAAAAACAAGTACTAATACCTGGCTCGGGAAACTTTGTCCTTCAACCAATATCAATTGATGATGTTTGTTTGTGCATAAACACTGCATTACATTCTTCAAAATTTTTTAATAAAACAATTGATCTGGTAGGACCAAAAAAATTATCATTTCAAAAACTTATTAAAAAATCTGTATCACCTAAAATAAAAATCAAAAAAATTAATCTTGAATTAGCATATAAAAAAGCACTAAATGATGCTAATTTTGAATATGGTGTTGAGGATCTCAATATACTAGTTGGTAATTATATTGGAAATCATGAGAAATTACAAAATTTATGTGGTTTTAAATTTAAAAATATTGAATCACTAAATACCTGATTCTGTTTTTAATTTTTCAGCCTTGTCTGTTTTTTCCCAGTTAAATTCAGGCTCATTTCTGCCAAAATGACCATATGCTGCAGTCTTTTTGTAAATCGGTCTCTTCAAATTTAATTGTGATACAATTTCTGCTGGTTTCATATCAAAATTATTTCTAACTAATTCTTCAATTTTGTCTTCTTCAATTTTATTTGTACCGAATGTATTGACCATTAAGGAGACTGGTTCTGCAACTCCAATTGCATATGCAACTTGTACTTCACATCTATCTGCTAATCCTGCTGCAACAATATTTTTTGCAATATATCTACACATGTAACATGCTGATCTATCTACTTTTGATGGATCTTTTCCTGAAAATGCTCCTCCACCATGTCGACCCATTCCACCATAACTATCTACAATAATTTTTCTTCCAGTTAGACCTGCATCTCCGTGTGGTCCGCCAATCTCAAATTTTCCTGTTGGATTTACATGAATCTTGATATTTTCATTCCAAAGACTTCCACAAACTGGTTTGATTACATGTTCAATTAATTGTGTAGTAATCTCTTCATTTGTTACTTCAGGAGAATGTTGTGTAGAGAGAACTATTGCTTCAATTGCTTTTGGTTTATCGTCTTCATATCTAATTGACACTTGTGATTTTCCATCTGGTCTTACCCATGCCAATTGATTACTTTTTCTAACTTCGGTTAATTTTTTTGTTAGTTTGTGAGCCAATAATATTGGTAATGGCATTAACTCTTCAGTTTCATTGCTAGCATATCCAAACATCAATCCTTGATCCCCTGCACCTTGTTCTTTTTCATCATTTGCAGTAACTCCTTGTGAAATGTGTGGACTTTGTGGATCTAATTTTATCATTACCTCGCAAGAGTGTGAATCAAATTTCAAGTCTGGATTGTCGTAACCAATTTCTGTAATTGTTTTTCTTATAACACTCTCAATATCAAAACTTGCTTTTGATGTGACTTCTCCTGCTACCCCCACAAAATCAGTTGTTGCCATAGTTTCAACTGCAACTCTTGAATCTGGGTCGCCACGAAGATACTCATCTAAAATTGAATCTGATATAATATCGCAAACTTTGTCTGGATGACCTTCGGTAACAGATTCCGATGTAAATAGATAATTTTTAGTCATTTTTAAAAAATTAGATTTCGTCTTCTAATTTTATGAATAGTACGTTGTTGCCTCTCAAAATACATCTGGCAAATTTACCGACTGTTTTACCCCCAACTAATTCTTCAGTTTCAGTCATAATCAAATTCATGTAAGAATCAACGTTTTTCATTTTACCCTTATACTCGACTTCATTTTTTAATCTGACTATCACTGTTTTCTTTACGTTCTTTTGTAAAACTGTAAGTGGTCTTTTAGCAGCTGTAGTTTGTGACATAAATTTTCTCTTGTGATGAATCGAATTTCTAGAGAATATAAAGTCTTCCTTAGATTAAGAAGAACTTTTTATTTTTATTTTTCTCAGTAATTGTATGTTCTCCTCTCAGATCGATTCATTAGATAAAATATTTTCTGGTGAACTGCAAAATGGAATAATCACCGAAATTTCTGGTTTACGCGGAACTGGAAAAACTCAGCTTGCTTTGCAATTTGCAATTGAGCCATTAAGGAATAATAAGAAAATACTATTTATTGATACTACCGTTGAATTTAGACCAGAACGATTTCTTCAAATGATACAATCTAGAAATTTCCCAATCTCTTTACTTGATAATCTACATGTTTCACGAGTTACAAACACTCAAAAGCAGATTGATATCTTGGAAAATTTCGACAATGAAGATTTCTCCTTATTGATAATTGATAACATCACTGATCTATTTGCTTTTGAATATTCAAAAAAAGAACATCTGATTGAAAAAAACAATAATTTTGGTAATTATATGATTAAACTTTCTAAATTGATTCATTTAAAGAACATTCCAATTATAATTACTAATCAAATCTTTTCTCATGATGATATGTATTATCAAAGAATGCATGTCCATCTAGAAAATTACATACATCAGAAAATTCAACTTGAAAAAACCAAAAATAATTATATTTGCAAAGTTTCATCACCGTTTATTTATGAAACAAAATTTGATTATAAAATAACAAATTCTGGAATAGAAGAAACTGAATCTATTTAACGTTGCTTGAATAAATTATAATATGGCAGATATCTTTGATTCTATTCCTATAATTTCTGTGATTTTGTTAGCATTGGGAGTAGTAGGTGTAATGGTTTATGAGCGAACTAGAGTTAGGCAAGAAAAAAAACAAGATAATTGATCCTGTAATTTCAAAAAAATTCAAATCTATAGGATTTGAAAATTTAACTGAAATTCAAAAAAAAGCAATACCTGAAATATTAGAAGAAAAAAATTGTTTAATTATTGCACCAACTGGTTCTGGTAAAACTGAATGTGCAACCATACCTGTATTTTCTAAATTAAAAACTAGAAAAATCCCAAAAAAAATAAAAGCTCTTTACATAACACCATTGCGTGCACTAAATCGTGATATCTTTAAAAGAATAATTACTTATGCTGAAAATGAAGAATTAAAAATTGAGATTAGACATGGTGATACTTCACAAGCAAACCGAAAAAGAATCACAGATAATCCTCCGGATATTTTAATTACAACACCTGAGACACTTGTAAATCTATTATCACAAAAAAAACATCTTGATTCATTATCAGATTTAGAATGGATAATAGTTGATGAGCTTCATGAATTACTAGCAAGTGAGAGAGGTTCTCAATTGTCTCTTAGTCTTGAACGGTTACAAATAAACACAAAAAATGAAATTCGTCGTATTGGCTTGTCTGCTACAGTTGGTAATCCTGACGAAGCTGGACGTTTTTTAGTTGGTTCAGAAAGAACAAAACCAGAAATAATTCATGATAAATCTCTTCGGAAATATGACGTAGATGTGGTATTCGTTAAAGGTGCTCAAGATGGAAGTTCAAAATTGGTTGATGTTGTATTTGAAATTAACAAGTATATTAAAAAACAACAGATCAGTTCTCCTGTTTTATTATTTACAAACTCACGAGGTGAATCTGAGCGTTTATCATCTATCTTAAAACAAAAATCACCAGACCCTGTTGAATTACATCATGGTTCACTTTCAAGACAAGTTAGAGAAGAAACTGAAGAAATTCTTAGAGAAGGCAAACCTGGTATAGTTGTATGCACTTCCTCACTTGAATTGGGTCTTGATATTGGTTCTGTTGAACTAGTAATCCATTATGGTTCTCCGAGACAAGTTTCAAAATTCATGCAAAGAATAGGAAGGAGCAAACATAATCGAGGTGATTCTGCTAAAGGACTACTAATTACTGAAAAACCTGATGATGAATTCGAGATTGAAGCAATACGAGAACGAATTAGGGAAGGTTCAATTGAAGAACAAAAAATCCATTTTGGCTCATTAGATGTTCTAGCACATCATTTAGTTGGATTGTTTCAGCAAGTAATATTGAGATCAACCGAGAGGATTGTTCGTGTTGACGCTGCAATTAAATTAATAAAACGTGCATATTCATTTTCAAAAATTACAAAAGAAGAATTAATTGACGTTTTAGAGGCACTTGACAACAATAATTTAATAAAATTAAATGAAGAAAAAACTGAATATTCATGTACATTATCAAAAAAAGATCCAAATCAACTTGTATTTCCTATCAAACAATATCATTTTCAGAATTTATCTACAATTCCAAACATTTTAAAATTTAAGGTAATTGATACTATAGAGAAAAAATTTATCGGTACACTAGATCAAAGATTTGTTGGTAATCTTAAAAAGGAACAAATTTTTGTTTTACGTGGTTCTCAATGGCGAATCTTAAACATAGATGAAAAATCATTTAAAATCAATGTTATACCTATTCGACCAGGAAAAGAAATAGATGCTCCAAAATGGGAAGGTGTAAACATACCTGTTGATTTTAAAACTGCTAATAAAGTTGGAAGTTTACGAACAAAAGTTAGTAATGGTTCGTTAAAAATACAGAATGATGTAATCAGAAAATCATGTTTTACCAAAATACCCGATGAAAAAACAATTGTTATAGAATCAAAACGGGTTGAAGGAAAGAGTGTATTAATTTTACATTCATGTTTTGGAACAAAAATTAATTCTACACTAAAAATTATTTTAGAAACAAAACTACAAGGTAACATAGGCAGACCAGTTAAATCTGAATCTGATGCATATAGAATTTATTTATCTGCCTTGCCAAAACTCACAAAAAAACATATCACTGATATTTTAAATGATAATTTTGATATTAACAAAACAATGTTAAAAGCATTAAAAGATGAAAATGATGTTACTTGGAAAACATTCTGCGTTGCAAAGAGGTTTAATTATTATTCAAAAGAAAAAGTTTACGTAAAAGACGAAGTCAAAAAGGATTTACAAAGAAAATTTGGAGGTATAACTACTCCTATTGTAGATGAAGCATTTAGAGAATTGTACCATGAAAAATTTGATCTAGAAGGAACTCAAAGAATTATTGAATTAATTAAAAAAAATGAAATAAAGACTGAATGGGTTGATGTTGAGAAAGACTGGTCTGAATTAGCAAAACCGTCATTAGAACAAACTGTAAAATCATCTACAAACCCTTCAAGTATTGACAAAGCAGAGATCTTATTGGTTAGAAGACGTCTTTTGGGAACAAAACAACGATTGATTTGTGTACGATGTGGACTTTGGCAACGAGTTATGACTGCTAATGAAACACATCCACTTAGATGCAAATACTGTAAAGGTCAGCAGATTACTTCTACTTATGAATACGATCACGAACTTGTAAAAACAATTCAAAAAAAGCATCAAGGAAAAAAATTAACGCCTGAAGAAAACAAAAATTTCAATCGAGCGTGGAAAGTATCATCGTTATTGGCTAGTTTTGGAAAAACTGCTTTGATTGTTATGGCTGCTTATGGAGTTGGTCCTGATACAGGAGCTAGAATTCTTAAAAATAGACTAGAAGATGACGACGACTATTTGATAAAACAAATCATTATTGCAGAAAGAATATACACTTTGACAAGAGGATTTTGGAAAGATTAATTCTTCTTAATTATTTTTGAATAAGATGTTAACACCAAATCCAATTTTCCTTCTAGTCCTGGTCTTGCATTAACACCTAAAATTGTAATTATATCTCCTAAAGTAAAACTGTCCATCAAGTCTGCTTGTTGTCTCCATCCTTTAATCCAAACTTGTCCGCTATCATCTTCGACAAACATTTCAGATAGTTGTATGTTGTCACCCTTTTTTGTTTGAATATCTTTTCTTTCTGGTGCTTTTAGAATAATTGCTTCTACTGAATAGTCATTACCTTCTGTTACATCAATAATTTTTGTTCTAATCTCTGCAACAGTTGGAACATTTTTGTCTTCAATTTTTCTTACAAATGAATCTTGATCAATTTGAATTGTATTTCCAAAAATCTTTGATGGCATACACTCTAAAATATCATCTTTAACAAAACTACCTATTGTATTTGCAGCATCTGTAATTCTAACTAGTCTTTTTGATTTATCTATAGCCAAACCTGTGCTATTACCTGATTGGTTTTTTTCAATTGCTAGAAGTCTTACTATCATTGGTTGAATTTCTACATCTCCTTCAACATCAATTATTGTTGCATCGTTTCCATGAATTTCTAATCCCTGCATTCCTGTCTTTGTTCTAACACCAAACAGTTTGACTTTGGCATCTTGAGTAATTACATTTGGAAGAATTGATTCATCTTTTCCCCAAAGTACTACATTAACTAAATTCTTATTTTCACCTCTTAATCTAAATTTCAAAGCTTTTGAAGGTTTACCTTTTGAATTTGTGAATTCAAGTAGACTCATTGCACTACCTAATGTTCCTGAAACAATCAAGTCTCTTTGATCTTCTTTAACCTCGCCAACATCACTAATCTTTGAATCAATTGAGACGATGTCACTTTCTGATTGTGATGTTTCTATTGATGCACCTGAACCAATGTTTATCGTTGGTGCACCTGTTAAATCTGATTTTACATATGCCTTGATAATTCTAATCAAGTCTCCAGGTTTTAGTTCCTCAACTCCTGGAAGATTTGCTTTTTCATCCCAGAGCTTGACACTTGCAGTAGAATTATTATCGTAAACTGTTATCGTTCTCAAAGAAAATGATGAGCCATCTTTTTTTGTAAATTGTTTTGTAGGTGAAATATTCAAAACTCGACTTTCCAAAGTTACTTCTTTAGCACCAATATAGAGATCCTTTATTGCCACTTCTGGATTCTGTGTTTGTTCTAATGTTACTCCTAAATCAGCTGCAACTAAAAAAATTGCTCCCTGATCTGTCAAATATCCGGCACCAATTTTTTCTTTTTTCTCATTTATCCTTTCTTCAATTACAGATCTAGATAATTCGGGAATTTTTCCCAATAATTTTGATATTAATTCTTCAAATTCAGACAATTACAACTACAACAAAGAGATTCTTAATAAAATTATCATTAAATACATTAGTGGTTTGTACAAATTTCAATTGTGTTATGTATTGAAACAAAAAACTTGAGAAAAAAGTATGCTTCAACAGTTGCTGTTGATGGAGTAGATCTACAAATAGAATCTGGTCAGGTCTTTGGTTTTTTAGGACCAAATGGTGCAGGCAAATCCACTGTTATCAAACTCTTAACAACTCTTATTTCTCCTTCTAATGGTGAAATTTCTGTATTAGGAATAGATCCAGCTAAACATCCTCTTGAAATTAGAAAAAAAATTGGAGTAGTTCTACAACAACCTAGCTATGAACCAACTCTTTCTGCCGAAAAATCTCTTGATAAATATGGAATGATGTGGAATATTGATAAAAAAATACGAAAGAAACGAACTGAAGAACTACTTTCTGCTTTTGGTTTAGAAGAAATTAGAAAAAAGAAAATGGATGATCTATCAATAGGTCAACGTAGAAGAGTACAGGTAGCAAGAGAGTTCATGCATGATATGGAGTTATTATTTTTAGATGAGCCTACTGTTGGTCTAGATCCTGCTGCAAGAAGAAATTTATTAGATTTCCTTAGAGAACGAGTAAAAAACTCTGGACTCACAATTTTCTATACAACTCATGTTCTATCAGAAGCAGAATATCTTTGTGACAAAATTGCAATCATAAATAATGGTAAAATAATGGCAGTTGATTCTCCATCTGAATTAAAAAATAGATTTGGTTATG
>Ga0209501_10006115_pt1 | contig 10905 bp, 10 predicted proteins | sample ArcticOcean_MG_C_4_FD_187434 | JGI IMG/M metagenome (GOLD analysis project Ga0209501, IMG submission 187434) | Marine microbial communities from western Arctic Ocean - ArcticOcean_MG_CB4_134 (SPAdes) (version 2) | ecosystem: Environmental > Aquatic > Marine > Oceanic | place: Arctic Ocean...
GCAACGGCAACTTCGACTTGTCTGAGCTTATTGAGTACTTGTTCCGGGCTATGACCTTTTCTTGGCATTTCTGCCTCCCTTCAATTTGTCCATTATCTGATCTTTCAGATGGACACGTTTGAGGGGGCAGGTCAATCACGATTGCGGCGAAGCTAAGAATTCCCGCGATTATCTACTGGCGGTCATCGGTCGTACTGGTCACTAAGTACAAGCCGATCATTGTTGAAAATTGGATGACCCACGGTGTGGCGTAATCGAATGACGCGTGGCCAATGAATGCAGCGAAAATCATCGACAGCGCGGCCAACGGTGCTCTTCGGAAAAAAATCATCGGTAGCACTTGCAGTAGCGCAAGAAATACACCGAGCGAATCTTCCTGTACTAAACCGCTATCGGCCGGAGGCTTGACCCGTAAGTCCATGATCAAGAAGATCGTAAGGAACAGCGTTGCCAATCCCGGCGTTAAGGACGGAAATTGGCTGTCCAGTTCGCGGTAGCGTTCATGTATTGAGCCGATGTTCATACCCACAGTCTACTGAGCGGCTGCTTCAAATTCGTCTCTCAAAAGAGGGATTTGTATGTGCACCATACGGTCTACCTTTTTGTAGATTCTTTCGACAATATGTTCGTGTCGTGAAAATGATCTTGCTCGGGTTCATCGAACCGAGTGCACTTTAGGAAGAGAGGCGAAATGACGAAACGGATATTGATTGCTGGTTGCTCGCAGGAAGTTTCGACGTTTAATCCGGTGTTGAGCACGTACGAGGATTTCGGCGTTTCGATTGGTGACGCACTCATTGAACAGGCGATGGGTAAGAATTCGGCGGTTGCCGGGATGGTCGACGTGTTGCGTGGTGATGACGATGTTGAGATCGTCGCTTCCTATCAAGCGGGGGCTACAAGCGCAGGTCCGCTTGAGCAATCGTCGTGGGAGCGAATCGCCAGCGAGTTTCTCGATGCGTTGAAGCCGTTTGTCGGGACACTGGACGGAGCGATTTTCTCGATGCACGGCTCGATGAGCGCTGAAGACGAGCTCGATCCCGAAGGCTACTTGCTTCAGGAGTCGCGCAAGATTCTTGGCGAAGAAATTCCGATCATCTACACGCAGGACATTCATGGCGTTACGACTGATCGAATGTTGAAGCACGCCGACGGCGTGGCGGTTTATCACACGTATCCGCACGTCGATTTTGCGGATACCGGCGAGCGGGCTGCGAGACAGATGCTTCGTCAGCTCAACGAGGGCGTGAAGCCGGTTACGGTGCGAGTGGTGATCCCGGCGCTGGTTCGTGGGGATCAGCTGATTACCGAGACCGGGTTGTTTGGCAGTCAGGTTCGATATTTGAAAGAACTGCACAGCGATCCTCGAATCTTGAATGCTGGTTTCCAGATAGGGAATCCGTTTACAGATGTTCCAGAGTTGTGCAGCCAGGTGCTAGTGGTTACTGATAACGATGAGGAGTTCGCTAGTGAGGTTGCGCTGAAGGCCGCCAACGAGTTCTGGGGCAATCGATTTGAGATGCACGCCGATCTGGTTCCGCTTGAAGAGGCGGTTTCGAGAGCCAGCAAAATGAAGGGTCCGATCGAGTATTCCGATGCGGCCGATGCTCCGAGTTCAGGTGCTTCGGGCGATAGCAATGCGATTATCGCCGAAATGATTCGCACGGGTTATACGCACACTGTTCTTGCTCCAATAGTCGATGCTTCAGCGGTGGTTAAGGCGGTTGAAAAGGGAATCGACGGCAAGATTACGGTGAAACTTGGTGGGTCGCTTGATAGGCGGTTTACGCCGATCGAGGTGAGGGCGACGGTCGTTTCTATTTCCGATGGAACGTTCCCGTTGGAGAAGTGGCCGTCGACTGAACATGCGGGACCAACTGCGGTGCTTCAGTCGGAGAAAATTACGTTTGTCGTGTTTTCTCGGGCGATAAATCTGGTCGACCGTGCGCCGTTTTATGCGAACGGGCTTGATCCCAAGGACTTTCACTCGATCATCGTGAAGTCGCCGTTCTGCGAGCCAGAATTCTTCGACGACTGGTGCGAAATCAACATCGTAGTCGACGCCCCCGGATCAACCAGCGCCGACCTACCCTCGCTAGGCCACACAATCTGCGCCCGCCCAATGTTCCCGTTGGATGAGGGCGTGGAATTCACGCCAGAACCGCAGGTTTACTCGCGGGGATAGCGTCGGCGGGTACTCGCAGCTGAATACCCGATTGTCTTCTCGTAGGCAGTTGGACTCGTCTTGGGAGTCTGCTGTATCGGCAGGCGCGCGACCCCGCCAGATCCCTCGGATGGACTCGGGAAGTTAGTTGCAATCCACAAAAAGTCCAGCAAACGCTAACAACTCGACTTCCCGACCGCAGCGAAGCGAAGTGGAGGGATCTGGTGGGGTCGCGTGTTGCTGATCTGCATTGCGGCTTCGACTTATCGCGCTCCCAGCTCTCCGCAAAGTCAGTTCGCATGTACTAGTCGGGCTAGTACATGTGTCGCTATTGCGTTCTCTCGCGAAGTTTCACATTGAGTACCAGAACTCATCAGCAAGACGAGTTGGCGGGATCGAAAGTTTCGATCCGTCGGCATCGCACCTGATGAACATGGAGGTAAACGATGGGAATTCTCTGGTTTGGCAAAGCGAAGACGCTGGAAGACCTAAACGTTAAAGACCTGCGCAAGGAACGAATTCGCCAGGAAGTCGAACAAGACGGAATGGTTTCTCGGATACGTCGAGCGCAGGACGAATACGACGGTTATCTCGATGCGGCTTCGGAGTTATATGCGGGCAACGCCGAGATTGAGGTAGCTGCCTACAAGATGGACCGTGCTATGAAGCGCAAGTCCACCGCCGAAAACCACCTACAGCAGGTGATCACCCGTATCCAGGTTATCGACTCAACTGTCGACATCTTCCAACAGCGTAAAGAGCTGGAGAAGAAGGGTATCTGGAAGATCATCGCTGGCATGGACGAGGAACGACTGCAGGAGCAGTTGCAGGTCTTCGCCATGGAGCGCAAAGAATCACAGCTTGGTGTCAACAAGATCGCAGAACTGCTTGATGTTGACGATCTGGACGTGAAGGCACGACGTGGTGCCGGCTACCGCCGGGCCAAGGACGCCATTCTTTCGGCAAAAGAAATCAAACGGGTCTGAACTGACCACCCAATTATCGAAACATGTTGCTGAGGAGGGTTGGGGCATATGCCCCACTCTCTCAGATCAACAAGCTAAGGAACTACGAAATGACTCAATCATCAACTGCAAGATGTGAACCGCCCGACGATAGAAGTCCGGGAATTCGGATCAACCTGAAGGGCATGATCACCGAGGACATTAAGGCAGGACTGCCGGTAATCATTTATGCCCGCTGGGTGTTAGTGGTTGCAGGTCTGGGCCTCACTCTCTGGAACGCGAGCAACTTTGTCGAGGCTCAGGTATCGGTTCTGATCATTATGGGATTAGCCATTGGTAACTTCTTCCTCCAGGTCGAAGTGGGCCGCAAGGGAACAATCCCGAAGTACGTCGTGTACGGCGCGAGTGTTGTGGACATAGCGGCGATATCGGGTGTGTTGGTGATGTCCAACGTGTTCCCAGCGAGCACCTACGTGTTCTACATGCCTGCATTGCTCGCACTGTCGGTGACGTTCTCGACAGCGAACACAGCGAAGTTCACGGTTGCTGCTCTGTTTGCCTACTCACTTCTTGCGATCGCACCGTTCAATGACAGCGGTGGCGGAAAAGTGATGACTACCGCGCTGCTCATGCACGCAATCATTCTGGTCGCTGTGCCTTTCTGCGGGAATGTGTACTGGAGACTCGAAAGGTCTCGACGAGTGAGTGAAATCGAAACCGATCTGATCGAACGACATTTGACCGACAACTTTGAAATGGCACCCAGTGGAGGTGATGCATGACCGCTGAGGCAACAACAGTAAATAGAGACTTTTTACAGCGCGAGGCCGCAGAAGACATTTACTACGGTCAGGCTGTTATCAACTGGGCACGGTGGTTCATGATCGCAGCCGGTGTGGCCCTGGTGATGATTGTGGCTGAGACGCCGTCGGAACTGACGGTGGGTATAGCGCCTATCGTGGGCTTGATGATGGTGAACTTCTACCTCCACGGACGCCGACTTGCCGACAAGCCAGCAAATCGAAACCTGGTAACGATAAGTTCGCTTCTTGATATAGCGCTGATCACTTCGGTGATAGCTCTTGCTCAAGAAACGAAGGGACTTGATAACCAGTTTTACGTTGCTTACTTTCCGTCAATTGCGGCATTCAGCTTCGTGATGTCGAGGAGATCTAGCATCATTTACACGGGAATCGCCATGATCGCTTACGCGGTTACAACTCTGACTACAACAACTCAGATCATGAACGGTAGTGATGTCGATTTGGGCACTCTCGAATCTCTGGCCACTCGACTCATCGTTATGGCTGCTGTCGGTGGGCTTGCCTCATTCTTCTGGCGGGTACAGCGAGATCGCAGGCGTGCTGAACTTGGCTAGTTGCCAACTATATTACTGACCTCAAAAAGGAGGAGGCAGTGGCTAGATTCATGAAAAAGGCATTCGGTGGGTTACGTAACGCGGTGGGCTCCCTTGGGGAGTCCGCCGAAGACCCCCGGGCCTTCCAAACCGATAAGCGAGAACCACATCGGATTCCCTCAAACAAGTTCAAAATGCAAGGTACGATGTCGATCTGGCCCAGGAGCATTTGGAGGTTCTTGCTTCGAATGCCCAGGCGAGTCTTGTTTCTATTGATCAGCAGACGGATCAGGGTTCAAACTCTGAGAGGTTCGGGATTGAGTTGAAGCGAGAGGTCGAGACGGAGATCGCTTCGATCAGTCGCCAGGAAGAGCACCTTCGTCGACAACAGGAATTGCTGTTGATGTCGGAGCGACGGCTTGTTGCGGGTATTCGTCGGGGCTCTGTGTCACGTCAGCTCGAAGGCGCTACCACGGTTTCGAGCCAGGCAAAGCAGGCTGCTGACGAGGCTCTGAGGGCGGCGGGAACCGATATGCGTCGGCTCAATGCGGTTATCAACCAGGCTCGGGCTGCGACTGAACGCTTGGAGGACCAGAGCAAGGTGGTCGACAAGCTTGCGGGTCGTAAGCCCGAACAACCTGGCTCGTCACAGGCGCCGGTTATCGGTGAGAGTCGAGTTGTTGCTGGGTTCGAGGACTTTAGGTCGGACGAGCACGATGTCGAGTTACAGAGGTTGGCCGAGCAGGGGAGCAAGATGACGAGCAGGCTTTCTTCTGAGTATCAGCAGCTCGAGCTTGCGATCCAGCATCATCGGTCGAATCCAAAGGCGCCGGGATCGAGGCTGGCCATTGCTGCTTCGAGAACTTTCAGAGAGGGTTTGCAGCACTCTGGTGCTGCGCTCGAGTCGTTGACTCGGACCAGCTTTGAGAAAAACCTCGACCACAGCCTTGGGTTGTGTGAGGTTGCTGAAGAACTGGCACAGGCTCGGCTTGCTGAGTCGGCGATATACAGGGCCCGACTGGAGTTTGTTGCTCTGGTCAAGGGTGATGAAGATGCGACTGCTGAGGCCATCTTCGAAGCTCTCGATGATGGGGATTCGGATGAGGTTTAGCAAGGCGGATAACGGCTGCAAGATCTCCTCCGAATTCTTGAGTATCCCGGGTTCACAGACTGATTTACGAGCTTAAAAATCACTTTGGATACGAATTCGGTGTTAATGTCTCCAGGGCATGACTATTTGCAACGAAAATGCTTGTGTGGGATGTGAATTTGATGAGTGGCACCGGGTCTGAGCCTTCATACGCCGACTTCGACGATTATCGACACAACCAGAGAGTTGTCGTAATCGTTCGCTGGTTCATGCTCGGTAGTTGGGCGATCATCAACCACTGGAACGCCGACTGGAATCTCACCCTGTTGTTCGTTGATCTGATCGGACTGGGTCTGGTTGGGTTGAACGCGAGGCTTCACTTCAAGTTGAGGCGGGGCGAACGCATCAGCAGGTCGTTGGCTGTTGGGATGAGTCTCTTCGATGTGATTGCTATTACCGGTGGAATAGCAATCACGAATGGCTTTGAGAACACATTCTTCATTCTTTACTACCCGTCATTGATGGGCCTTGCGCTTGTGACAGAGTCGCGAAGGCTGAGCGTGCTGTTTGTGACGCTTGTGGCAGCCGGGTACTCAACGGTGTCGATTGTTCTGGGTCCCGGTTTGGATACTTCCGAGGGTGATGACCGTCGACTTCTGGCACGAATCATGGTGATGTACGCTCTGGTGATAGCTGCGAACCTTATTAATCGGGCAGAGCGATCAAAACGTGCCGAAGCGGTTGGTGCCGAACAAGTGAGGGCTGCCGAGAATCTAAAACTTGTCACGATGTCTCAAGAAGAGAAACTCCGTGTAGCTGAGCAACGAATGCGAATCCGCAGGGAGATTCACGATGGGCTTGCCCAATCGCTTTATGCGATTAGTCTGAATATCGAATCGACTGCTGCGATGGCAGAGTCGTCGGGCGCTTCGGATATTGGTGACCGTTTGGTGAAGCTAATTCCGGTTGCACGGCATGCCCTTCTCGAAACGCGCCATTACATGCACGACCTCAGCCCGATGCTTTCTGAGGAGGGCGATATTATTTCTGCAGTCGAAAATCTTGCGGCAGAATTCGGGAACATCTCTGATATCGAGGTCGATCTCCAAATTACCGACGCCGGCGTGTCTGGTTCGCAAAATGGAAGCCACGAATTCGATGTTGAGCCTGAAACGGCGACTCAGATCTGTCGAATAATCCAAGAGGCGCTGGCTAATGTTTTAAAGCACTCGGGTGCAACAAACGTCATTTTGAAAATGGAGCACAGCCTATCTGCGCTCAGTGTGGTGGTTGAGGATAATGGGCGGGGTTTCGATAGCGAAAGTACCTCGACCGGATTCGGGCTGGATCATATTTCATCACGAGCAGAGGAATTGAACGGGACGTGCGAAGTGATTAGCAGTGAAGGTAATGGGACGCGCGTTCTTATATCAATCCCGCTCGAAAAGGAGAGCAAGGCGTAATGATCAGGATCATGCTTGTCGATGACCACGAAGTGGTGCGCATGGGCGTAGGTTCGGCCCTCGACGCGGCGGAGGATATGACTGTGGTTGCGAGTCTTTCCGATGGTACAACGGCGATTAATGAGGCTGTTGTAACCGCACCAGATGTTGTTCTTCTTGATGTTTTGATGCCGGGGATTGACGGAATCGAAACGTGCCGTCGATTACGTGAAGTGCTGCCCGATACGCGTGTTGTGATGCTCACTTCGAACACCGATGAGGAAGCCGTTTTCGCTGCGATTATGGCCGGAGCGAGTGGGTATCTGCTCAAGAACACGTCCAGCCGTGCGATTGTTGAGGCAGTTCGAGCTGTATCAGAAGGGCGTTCGACTCTCGATCCGACAGTTACGGCTGGAGTCCTTGAGCGGATGAGAGCGTCCGATCCCAACAGTAACGTTCCGGGTATCAAGGATCTTTCAGAGCGCGAGCATGAAGTACTTGTTCTGGTTGCGGAAGGTTTGACGAATCTTGAGATAGCCGAGCGACTTATTCTCAGTCCCCATACGGTGCGGAACCACGTGAGCAATATCCTTACCAAGCTTGGGCTCAGGCGCCGGTCGGAAGCAGCGGTGTTTGCTGAGCGGCACAATTTGACAGATGATGCATCTTCGAACTCTGGAGAGTAGTCAGCCCGCAGCGGTTCAGTTGCATCGGCGTGTCATATTTTACGTTTGATTCGTTCTCTTACGATTGCCCTTGGTTACATGTTGCCATCGCTCCAGGTAAGGCACGGTTTGCAAAATAGCAACGCCTATCAATGGCGACTGAATCGAACACCGGCATAGTTGTTGGTGCCAGGCAGACAACCCGTGACATTGAAAACATAACTGCACGAGGAGACAGTTATTCTCGATTCAGAAGACAGGCGAACATCCGCGCCAGGTAAACAATCTTGAAGTTGATGTTCAACTAATCGTGTTGAATTTGGCGGATTACGAAAAGGAAATAACTAGATGTACTTAGGCACGCAGGGTCAACCCGCGATCGATGAAGAACTGACGGTGTTGAGCCAGCTGGGTGTGAATCACATGTCGTCTGATCCACCGGGCGACTGGACTACGTGGGACAGGCACGTATTTGCCGTTCATATGGAACGTCTGGCGAAGTTCGGGATCACGATGGACATGACGCTGATGCCGTTGGGGTCGCGTTCAGCGTTCGAAAACGATTCGTCGAACGTGTTTCTTGGACCAAGCAAGGAACGGGACGAAGAGATCGATCAGCTGTGTCGGCTTATCGAAGAGGCGGGTGCAGCTGGTATTCGGGCTTTGCGGTACAACATCACGATCCTGGGTCATATGCGGACGGAGCCGAGACACGGACGCGGTGGCGCAGAGCTCTCTTCGTTCGACTACTCGAAGCTGGACCAGACGCTGGGCGAGTTCGAGGGTGGTGCTGCTGATGCTGACGAGATGTGGGAGCGGATCGATTACTTTCTTGGAAAAGTGGTTCCGGTTGCCGAAGCGAACAAGGTGCAGATTGCGTGCCATCCGATGGATCCGGGAATTGGCAATAGGCTCTATCGGGGTGTGGCCAGAGTGATGGGGACTGTCGATGGACTCAAGAAGTTCATAAAGATGCATGAGAGCGATTATCACGGTCTTAATTTCTGCCAGGGCACCGTTTCGGAGATGTTAGAAAACCCCGGCGAAGAAATTTACGATGTGATTCGTTATTTCGGTGAACGGAAAAAGATATTCAACGTTCACTTCCGGAACATTAAAGGCGGTTTTTTGGATTTCGTTGAGGTGTTCCCGGATGAAGGTGATATCGACATGCTGCGGGCGATACGGGTCTACAAAGAAGTTGGGTATGAGTACATGTTGATGCCGGATCACGTACCTGGTCTGGCAGGGGATAATGCCAGAAGAGTTGGCTTTGCATACTGCTACGGCTATATAAATGCGGTAATGCAGATGGTGGCTGATTAACGCTGAACACATCGTTACAATGCCTGCGCCAGGAGGAATTCAATTCACTTTTCACTTCAAAGGACTTTCGATAAATGCCTACTTTCGAGCTATTAATCAAGGGCGGTCACGTGATCGATGCCGCGAACGGTGTCGACGGGATCATGGACGTCGGCATTTCCGGGAGAGTCGTGGGTGCTGTTGAGTCGAATATACCGGCTTCGCAGGGACGACGAGTCATCGACGCGACGGGTAAGTTCGTCATGCCCGGGCTGATTGATCTACACGCTCATTGCACAGGCTTCGACGGTTCGTTTTTTCCAGACGAGATGTGTCTGCCGTACGGTGTGACAACGATGGTCGACTGTGGCGGTTCGGGCTGGAGGACATTCGACGATTTCAATCTGAATGTCATCAAGAAATCTGCGGTTCGGGTGTTCGCACTGCTCAACATTGTTGGACAGGGTATGGAAGGTGATGTTGAGCAAAATGTTGAAGATATGGACGCTGAGCTTACTGCGGCCAAAATCCGACAGCGTTCAGATGTTCTGGTTGGTGTGAAGGTTGCTCATTTTCAGGGCATGGGCTGGGAGTCGATTGATCGTGGTGTGGAAGCGGCGAAACTCTCGGGTACGTTCTGTCTGGTTGACCAGAACTCGAAGCCGTCTCGTCCGTTTAACGAGCTGCTTGAGCGCTTACGACCCGGTGACGGCACGACGCACTGCTTTGGCTACGGCAAGCCGATGATCGGCAACGATGGCAAGGTGAAGTCTCACTACATCGAAGCTCGAAAGCGTGGGGTTAAGTTTGATGTTGGTCATGGTGGTAATAGCTTCTCCTTCGCAATGGCTCAGCCGGCGCTTGAGCAGGGTTTCCCGCCCGATACGATCTCGACTGACATGCACCGTTCGAGTCTTCTGACTTCACGGGCGACGATGACCGAAGTGATGAGCAAGTTCTTGGCGATGGGTATGCCCATGGCGGAAGTCGTGGCACGTTCAACGTGGGAGCCGGCCAAGTGGATCGGCCACACTGAACTCGGGACTCTTACTGCTGGTGCACCTGCTGATATCACCATTCTGGAGTTTCAGGATCGGCCGGCTGGTCTTTCGGATTCAGGTCCGATAGGACCCCGCATCATGCGAGCTGAAGGTCGCCTGATAAACCAGATGACTCTTCGAGATGGCGTAGTGAAGTTCGATTACGATGGCATGGCGAAGGACGACTTGTCGGAACGCCCAACGACTGATTTGAACCTGCCGTAGAGGCGATTGCTCCTCCCTCCCTATCTATACGGGGAGGGAGTTAGAGGGTGATATCGACATGTTGCGGGCTATACGGGTCTACAAAGAAGTTGGCTACGAGTACATGTTGATCCCGGATCAGGTGCCTGGCCTGGTAGGGGATAACGCCAGCAGAGTTGGCTTTGCTTACTGCTATGGCTACATAAACGCGGCAATGCAGATGGTGGCGGATTAACGGTAAACACGTATGTACAATGCCTGCGCTCGCAGGGTTTCAATCTCTATTTCACGACAAAGGATTTTCGATAAATGCCTACATTCGAGCTATTAATCAAGGGCGGTCACGTGATCGATGCCGCGAACGGTGTCGACGGGATCATGGACGTCGGTATTTCCGGGAGACTGGTGGGTGCTGTTGAGTCGGATATACCGTCATCGCAGGGACGACGAGTGATCGATGCGACTGGTAAGTACGTCATGCCGGGGTTGGTTGATCTTCACGCTCATTGCACAGGCATGGACGGTTCGTTTTTTCCAGACGAGATGTGTCTGCCGTACGGTGTGACAACGATGGTCGACTGTGGCGGTTCGGGCTGGAGGACATTCGACGATTTCAATCTGAATGTCGTCAAGAAATCTGCGGTTCGGGTGTTCGCACTGCTCAACATTGTTG
>Ga0209501_10006117_pt1 | contig 10904 bp, 11 predicted proteins | sample ArcticOcean_MG_C_4_FD_187434 | JGI IMG/M metagenome (GOLD analysis project Ga0209501, IMG submission 187434) | Marine microbial communities from western Arctic Ocean - ArcticOcean_MG_CB4_134 (SPAdes) (version 2) | ecosystem: Environmental > Aquatic > Marine > Oceanic | place: Arctic Ocean...
TTGGCTCGACCGTGTTGACCACGCTCCGCTTTGATATGCCTGCGTTGCCTAAACCATTCAAGCGTCGTCACATTTCCTGTCGCCACCGCATAGACTGACCCCCCAATTCCGCCATTCCCTCCATCAGGACCTCCACGAGGGACGAACTTCTCCCTGCGGAAGCTAATGCTACCGTTGCCACCATCTCCACCGGCTATGTTTACCTTGACGCGATCTAGCATGCGGGGAAACTACTATTTCTGTTTGTATAGATCATCTAGCTAAATGCTTTCCTAGTTACCTAAATATAGTAACAGTCGTCTTAAGGGTGTGGATTCTGTGGATAGTATAGCTGCATAGCTTTGAACAAACTGTTGATAGGTGATCATCATTCTGGGGACAGGCTGTGGAAGAGCGGTGAGATAGAGGACGGTCTAGGGGTAGCAAGCAGGAGTTATCCACGGAATGGGCAGAACTATCCACAGCATTTAGCGGGTTATCCACAGGCCCTAGCTTGCTAGAAGGTGGATAACCTATTGCTGGAGGCGTTCTTGAATGGCAAGGATGTCAGCTCGTAGCTGGCTGTCTCCTTCCATCCCCTGAACAACCTTGGAGCAACCGTGTATCACGGTCGTGTGATCCCTACCACCGAGGAGGCGGCCTATCTCGGAAAAAGAGCGTTGGGATGCCTCCTTGAGGAGGTACATTGCTACCTGGCGAGCCATGGCCGTATGCTTGTCTCGGCGTCGGCCCGTGAGCGTCTCCAGGTCGATATTGTAGAACGCAGCGACCGTTGTCATGACCTGCTCGGTTGGTACTGCATGGCGCCGTGTTTCCAGAAGGATGTCAGCAAGAACCTGCGATGCCATCTCTGCGGTGATGGGGCGCGACATTAGGTCCGCGTAGGCAAGGACGCGATTCAAGCTTCCTTCCAGCTCACGCACGTTCTTATAGACCCTGCGAGCAATGAACTCCAGAACGTCGGGAGGCATATAGGTGCCCAACGCCTCTAGCTTGGAGTTGAGGATTGCCATGCGGGTCTCAAGCTCGGGTGTCTTGATGTCTACCAGCAAGCCTCCCTCGAAGCGAGAACGAAGCCGGTCATCCATCAACGTGAGGGCCTTTGGAGGCCTGTCACTCGTAAGAACGATCTGTCGATTGGCGGTGTGGAGTTCGTTGAAGGTATGGAAGAAGGCTTCCTGAGACTGCCCCTTACCTGCGATAAACTGGATATCGTCGATGAGGAGGACATCCACCTGGCGGTACTTTTGCCTGAAGTCCTCAGTCTGGCCCCGCTGAATGGACTGGATGAACTCATTGGTGAACCGTTCTGCGGTCCCGTAGAGGACGTTCATCCCGCAAGCAGTGGCAACGTGACCAATGGCGTGGACAAGGTGTGTTTTGCCGAGGCCCACGCCTGAATAGATGACAAGTGGGTTGAAAGTTCTCCCGGGCTCCCTTGCAACGGCACGGGCCGCTGCCTGTGCAAGCTCATTGGACTTACCGACAACGAAGTTCTCGAAGTTGAACCTTGGATTGAGGCCCACGCCGTCGTGAGTGGGAAGGAGAGACGAGGCAACCGCGTGGGTGGGACTCACCTGGGCAGGAGACTGGAAGGCAATCGCCAGGGGGCCATTCTGAGCAACCTGGAAACGGATCTCTAGGGCTTTGCCCGTGCTGGCCTCAACGGTTTCTTCAATGACGCCGTAGATCCGCTTCTCCAGCCATTCGACTGCGAACGCGTTTGGAGCTCCAACGTAAAGAGTAGAGTCGTCGACAGATAGCCCGGTGGTGTCCCGAAGCCACGTGTCAAAGCTCGGGCGCTGCACCTTACCGTGAAGGGCGACCAAGGTCGATTGCCAGATAGTTTGCGCGGTCTGTTGGTTCAAGCTCAACTCGTAACAAAAGAATCAGAGGGCGGAGGCCCATGAAAACGGGCACAGCATGGCCCGCAAACAACCGAAGCATGGAAAACAGATGCCGCTGGAGATTGCGCCAGCGAAGCATCCCTTGGCGATGGAAGCCCCGGTCCCTGAGGCCCCTACGGAGAGGTTACTGAACAGGGTGCGGAGGCAACGATACAGTGTCACGGAGGGCGCGGACAACCCCGTTTCGGGGCACTTTTCAGCGACTTTTTCGGGACTCAGCTTTGGGGCCCACCGGGTCGCAAGAAGTAAGAGGTGAAGCGATGCGAATTGTCTTTATGGGTACCCCGGACTTTGCCATTCCGTGCCTGGAAAGGCTCCTTCAGGCGGGCCATGAGGTGGTTGGCGTCTATTGCCGGCCCGATAAAGAAATCGGCCGAGGCAGGCGTCTTGAAGCTCCCCCTATCAAGCGGTTCGCCGCTGAGCGAGAGTTGCCGGTATTCCAGCCTGTCTCTCTCCGCCGGGAGGAGGCTCAGGCCGAACTGGCAGACCTAGCTCCTGATGTCGTTGTGGTTGCGGCATACGGAGTGCTGCTCCCAAAGGCGGTGTTGGAAACGCCACCATTGGGATGCCTCAATGTTCATCCCTCCCTCTTGCCAAGGCACAGGGGGCCAGCACCGGTGGTAACAGCTATCTTGGAGGGCGAGGGGGTGACAGGGGTCACCATCATGCTCTTGGACGAAGGAATGGACACCGGCCCCCTTCTTGCCCAGCGGCGGGAAGCCGTGAGGGCAGACGATACGGCGCCTGGTCTCACAAGGCGGCTCTTTGTGCAAGGTGCGGAGTTGCTCGTGGAGACCCTGCCTCGCTGGGTGGCTGGCGGCATTGAGGCGGTCCCGCAGGACGAGGCCCTTGTGACAACAACACGGCGGATCACAAAGGAAGACGGAGTATTGGACTGGTCCGCTGGCGCCGAGGACCTATGCCGGAGGGTCCGCGGTTATGAACCGTGGCCCGGGACCTACACGTTTTGGCAAGGGAAACAGTTGAAAGTACTCGCTGCGCGTCCCGGGAAGGAACAAGCAAGCGTGCCGAGGGGGACAGTGGTACGGGCAAACGACGGTGCCGCCGTTGTCACTGGCGAGGGACTTTTCATCCTGGACCAAGTGCAATTGGAAGGACGCCGTAGCGCAACAATCCGGGAGTTCCTACAAGGACACCCAACTTTCGTTGGCGGCCAGTTACCCTCATAGAGGGCGCTTGACCACGGCTACTCCGTGGCCTCCGCCGCGGTAGTGGCTTCGGGCGCGTCCGGCTGGGTTGGAGCGCCTTCTTCGATTGTCCCGGGCACTGTTGGAGAACTCATCCTCACGATGATTTCATCAGGGTCGGTGAGGATGATAACCCCCGCCGGAGCCGTGAGTTGTGACACGTGCACAACGGAGCCCAGCTCTGCCATCCCCGATATGTCGACGATCAATTCATGAGGCACTTCGGTGGGAAGGCACTCAACGGTGACATCGCGAAGGTTGAAGCTGATTTCCCCCCGGTGTAGTCGTATTGCGGGGGCTTCACCCTCCAGGCGGAGGGTAACCTGTGACTGCATGCGCAGAGATGCGTCGACCTGCAGGAAGTCAATGTGAAGCACTTCACTGGTAACAGGGTCCTTTTGGATCTCCCTTATGAAAGTGAAGTGCTTCGAGCCCTCAAATGTGACCACCACGGGACTGTTGCGCCCCGCTGCAATGACAACGCGGCGCAAGATGGGGGTCTCAACCTGCGCTGCGATGGACTCCAGGCCACGTCCGTAGATGTGGATTGGTGTGTTTCCCCAGCGGCGCAGACGGCGTAGGTGCCGTCCTCTTGCCTCGCGGGGCTGAGCATCGAGCTGATGAGTGTCTGCCATGGGGTAGCTCCTAGGACAAAGAGGGGGCCTCCTTCAGGGAGGCCCGCTGAATGCAACGTTGATCCTTTAACTGTGGATAGATTATCGCAGGAATTGAAGGTTTGCAACGCGCTTGCTACACTAAAGCAGTAGCTGTATTGACTGAGGAGGATGATGTGAGGGTTCCGATGAAGGTCGACTACGGGGTGCGTGCACTCGTCGACCTTGCCGAACGCCTCGGCGAGGGCCCTGTACAAGCCTCTGAAGTTGCTGCGCGGCAGAATGTGCCAGAGCCCTATCTGGACCAGTTGCTTACAACGCTCCAGAAATTTGGGTTTGTAAGAAGTCGCCGGGGACCGCAGGGCGGGCACACCCTGGCCAGAGCCCCGGAAGAGGTAACTTTGGGAATGGTGTTTGCTTCCTTGGAAGGAACGGCAGCTCCCCTCGAATGCATCGACGAGCCTGGGGAGTGTAGCCTTTCAGACACCTGCGCTCAGCGAGATGTGTGGCGTACCGTCGACGAGGCCGTGCAGAGCTTACTAAGCGCTACCTCCATCGCCGACCTCATGACCCGACAGCGCCAGAGAGTTAGCGGCGGCGTCTACCAGATTTAATGCTGTCTGGTAGATAGAAGGCTCCCCGCTAGCAGGCACCGTCGGGACAAGTGTTCTTGCCACCCCGCTGAGTTTGGCGGGGTGTTTTGCGTAAATGGGGACTTGCTGGTAAAGCGTTGTTTAGGTGGCTTAAGCAGAAGGAGGATTCAATGACTCAGGCACAGACTCTCACTCCCAATCAGGTAAGGCGCTACAGTCGGCATATCATCATGCCCCAGGTAGGCAGCGCCGGACAGCGCAAGCTGTTGAACTCCAGGGTACTGATCGTAGGCGCTGGCGGCTTAGGATCGCCCATTGCACTCTATCTAGCTGTCGCTGGAGTGGGCACCATCGGTATGGTCGACTTTGACATCGTGGACCTGACCAACCTGCACCGCCAGATCCTTCATCACAACAGTGATGAGGGACGCCAAAAGCTGCAATCGGCCAAGGACACGCTTCTGGGCTACAACCCAGACCTCAACTTCGAAGGACACGAAGAACCAATAACGTCGGCAAACGCTATGGGTCTCGTCAGCCAATACGATCTCATCATCAATGGGGCTGACAACTTTCCAACGCGGTACTTGGTCAACGACGCCGCCTACCTGGCTGGGAAGCCCCTGGTGGACGGCAGCATCCTGATCTTTGATGGACAGGCAACGACGTACATCCCCGGTCAAGGCTGCTACCGCTGCTTGTTCCCAACGCCACCACCTCCCGGCGAGGTCCCCAGTTGCGCCGAGGCGGGCGTGCTTGGCGCCATGTGCGGAATCGTAGGGAGTATTCAGGCCGTGGAAGCGCTGAAGCTGCTGATGTCCATCGGGGAGAACCTGGTTGGCCGGCTTATGCTGATAGATGGGCTTTCGATGGATTTCAGGACGGTGAAGATTCGCCGCAATCCGGCCTGCCCGCTTTGCGGCGACAATCCCACCGTAACTGAGCTGATCGACTATGATCAGTTCTGCGGTATCCCTGTCCCGGCCGCAACCTAGAAGCCAGGCTTCACCGAAAGGTCATGTACAAAAAAGACATCGTGGATGCCATCGGCAACACCCCTCTGGTGGAGCTGAAGAAGATCAGCCCCAAACCTGGAGTGCGTATGTTCGCCAAGCTGGAGGGACACAATCCCACCGGCAGCGTGAAGGACCGCATTGCCAAGTACATGGTAGAGGACGCCGAGGCTAAGGGTCTTCTTAAGCCTGGAATGACGCTACTTGAACCCACTAGCGGCAACACGGGCATAGGGCTGGCCATGATGGGCCGAGCCCACGGGTATAACGTTACGGTGGTCATACCTGAGAATGTTAGCGAAGAACGGGTGCAGCTCCTGAAGGCGTATGGAGCGCAAATCGTTTTTAGTGATGCCCTGGAGGGCACCAACGGATCCATCAAGGTGGCTCAGCGGATGGTTGAAGAGGAGCCGGGCTACTTCATGCTCTACCAGTATGGCAATGAGGCCAACCCGAGGGCTCACTACGAAACGACCGGAAAGGAGATCATTGACGACCTTCCGGAGGTAACAGCCTTCGTTGCGGGTCTTGGGACCGGGGGCACCCTCATGGGTGTTGGCCGTAGGTTGAAAGAACACAACCCGGATATCAAAATCGTCGCCGTGGCACCCTCTCCGGAGGATATGATTCAGGGTTTGCGTAGCTTGGAGGAGGGGTTCATTCCCCCCATTCTGGACATCACGAAGCTCGACGCCCGCATCATGATTGAAAGCGAAGAAGCCTTCCGTTGGACCAAGGAGCTACTGATCCAGGAAGGCATCTTCGCAGGCGTCTCCGGGGGAGCAGTAATTGCCTGTGGCCGCCGGATAGCGCAGCGCCTGGATGAAGGAAACGTGGTCTGCTTGCTGGCCGACGGCGGCTGGAAGTATTTGAGTACGGGACTCTGGAACAAGTCCTACAAGGATATGGAGGGCGAGATTCAGGGCAAGATCTGGTGGTAGCTGCATAACAGCCGGACCTTGATCTAAGATGAGCGATAGAAAGCGAGAGGGGCGTTATTTAACGCCCCTCTCGCTATTGTTTAGCTCTCTGGCCGGAACCGGTAACCTACGTTCCGGACTGTCTCGATAAAGGTGTTGTCGGCGTCTTCAATCTTCGAACGCAGCCTGCGGATGTGTACATCCACCGTACGCGTACCCCCGAAGTAGTCGTAGCCCCACACCTGGCTCAGCAATGTTTCCCGGGTGTAAACCCGGCCAGGGTTACTGGCGAGGAGTTCAAGCAATTGGTACTCCTTGAACGTTAGGAAGACACGCCTTCCTTCGAGACGGACCTCGTAGCGGTCCTTGTCGATCACGAGGTCCCCCCTCCGGAGGGCCTGCTGGTTGTCTATTCCCCGGGTCTTCCATAGCAATTGACGTAGCCGGACCAAGAGTTCAGCGGCAGATATAGGAGCGACCATGAAGTCGTCGGCGCTCTGGGTAAAGTCATATGCTGCGAGGTCCTGTGGCGCAAGGATCGCAAGGATGCCGGTCTTCAACGCCTTGTATGGGGTGAACACCCTTGGAGCGTCCAGAGGCGAAATCATTTGCCATTCCAAGACCAAGACGTCAGGAAATTGCTCCACCGGAATGCTGGATAACCTTCCCACATCGGAGATGCAATCGACGAATAGCCCAGCCCTTTCCAAGGGCTCGGCCATGGACGTCAAGTCGCTCGTCTCGTGGGCGAGCAATAACACTTGGGAGCTAGACATGAAGCAGCGCGCGACCTCCGTAGACTTGCCGCCAGTATAGCAATGCGCCCAAGGCATTTGTCGGCGCGTTGACCGTCGCCAAAGCCTGGTGCCACAATGGCTGGGCTAAAGGAGGATGGGAAAATGCGAAAAGGTCCCTTAACGGGAGTGTTAGACCTCATCGGCGGTACCCCGCTTGTGGAATTGCGGCGCATAGCCCCGCCCTCTGGGGCTCGCATCCTAGCAAAGCTGGAGGGAGCCAACCCAACCGGAAGCGTGAAAGACCGCATTGCGCTGGCGATGGTAGAAGCAGCGGAAGCGAGCGGGCTTCTGAAAGCCAACGGGGTCATCGTGGAGCCTTCAAGCGGCAACACGGCGGTAGCCCTAGCGCTAGTCGCTGCACTGAAGGGCTACCGCCTGATCATCGCCGCCCCTGACGTGCTATCGCAGAGCCGGAGGCAGATACTGGCCCACCTGGGCGCCCAGCTTCACCTAACCCCTGGCCACGAAGGAATGGCAGGCGCCAACGCTGTGGCCGAAGAGTTCGCCCGAAGCAAGGGCCATGTCTGGCTGAACCAATTCGAGAATCCAGCAACGGTCGAGGTACACCGGCGCACCACCGCGAGGGAGATACTGGAAGATACGGAAGGCCATATCGAAGCGTTGGTTGCAGGTGTTGGCACGGGTGGGACCCTGACAGGCGTCGGCGAGGTTCTCAAGGCCTACAACGATGGAATAGGAGTGATTGCCGTGGAGCCGGCAACATCCCCACTGTTGAGTGAGGGAAGAACGGGTCCGCACGGTATCCCGGGACTAGGAACGAACTTCGTGCCACCTGCCTTGAACCGGGACATCATCGACCGCATCTATCCGGTATTGGAAGGATCAGCGGCAGCGATGGCGTTTCGGTTGGCGCGGGAGGAGGGTCTCCTGGTTGGACTTTCCTCAGGCGCCGCCCTTGACGCCGCTCTGGAGACGGCAAGGCAAATGCCGTCATCCGCCACGGTCGTCGTCATCTTCCCCGACGCCGGCCTGAGACAGCTGCCATCACCGCTGCCGTGACCATCTCATAGGCGGCCCTGTTTGAGCCTGAGCGATTACAGGCCGCAAGAAGACGAAACCCCCCGTAGAATCGGCGATTTGGCTCCCCCCACCCTTTGGGCGGTTCATTATGGGCCTGCCCCTAGCGGAATACTCGGCGGCATGCCGTGGAAGGCGAAGTGGTCGTCCCGCTGAAAGCCATACCGATCTGACAGTCCCGCATTGACTTCCAAGACGTACTGGGCCGGGTCCCGAGGCCTATAGAGTTTGAGGTCACTATCGGCAACCCCTGGCTGAGGGGCCGCCTCCTTCGAAATGTCTAGGATGGTTCCATCCTTCGACAGCCAAATGATGTCGATGGAAAACTCCATGCCCTTCATCCAGAAGGCTCGATTGCTCTCGGATGTGTAGACGAACAGCATCCCGGTATCCTCCGGCAGACTGTCGCGGAACCCAAGACCCTTGGCTTTCTCCGGGGACGAGACGGCAAGCTCCAGATTGAACAGCGCGTCCTTGAGGGTGGCGAGAGGTCCTGTGGGCGTGGGCGATGGAGAGGGCCTTGGGGTGCTGGTTGGAGTGCGGGTGGGGAGGGCTGTTGGTTCAGAGGGCGGCGTTGCCTCTGGCGTGGCGCTGGAGGGGGCTTCTGTAGGAGAGGCAGTCGGAATGGCGGCGGGGTTCTTGGTGGCCGTTGCCGTCGAGGAACAAGCCATTACCACCAACAGTAGTGCCACGAGGAAGACCCACTTGGTGGACAAAGAACGGATGGTCACTGATCCGTCCCGCTGGGGGTGTCCCACAGCGTGGGCTGAGGCGGACTTGCGCCGCGCGCCATAGGCAGGCCTAGGTGTTCGTATGCGAGGCGTGTGGCCACCCGACCCCGTGGCGTCCGTTCGAGGAACCCCAACTGAAGAAGATAGGGCTCATAGACATCCATGATGGTGTCGGCCTCCTCGCTGGTGGAGGCGGCGATCGTGTCCAGCCCTACAGGGCCGCCACCGAACTTTTCCACGATTGTCTTAATTACCAGATGGTCCATGGAGTCCAGCCCTAGAGCGTCAACGCCAAGTTGACCCATTGCTTCAGACACCAGGCTTCCCGTTATAGAGCCGTCCCCCAAGACTTGGGCGAAGTCGCGGACCCGCTTGAGTAGGCGATTGGCCACTCGCGGCGTGCCTCTGGAGCGCTGGGCTAGCGCCCTTACCCCTTCGTCATCGATAGGCACATGAAGAATGGCGGACGCCCTGCGAATGATGGCTTCCAAAGCCACTTGGTCGTAAAACTCCAGGCGGTGGACGATGCCGAAGCGTTCTCGAAGCGGAGCGCTCATAGCGGCGTACCTAGTTGTAGCTCCGATGACCGTGAAGGGGGGCAGCCGCAAGCGTAGTGAGCGAGCACCAGGACCCTTTCCCATGACGATGTCGAGAGCGAAGTCCTCCAAGGCCGGGTACAAGGTCTCTTCAACGATGCGAGGCAGGCGGTGGACCTCGTCTATGAAGAGGACCCCGTTGTGAGGGATGTTGGTGAGGATGGTGGCAAGGTCTCCGGCTCGCTCGACGGCGGGCCCGGAAGTGATTTTTATAGCTGAACCCATCTCCGTGGCGATGATGTTAGCGAGTGTGGTCTTGCCCAGGCCGGGAGGACCATAGAGGAGGACGTGGTCTAGCGGCTCGCCGCGAATGCGGGCAGCTTCAATGGCTATCTTGATGTTGGTCTTGATCTGGTCCTGACCGATGTAATCACCGAGCTTCTGCGGACGCAGACTTAGCTCAAGCGCATCGTCATCTTGGCGAGGGGTGTTGGAAACCAAGCGTTCGGGCACGATTGACTCATAAATACGAACAGACTTTCTAATGGAGCCATTCTAGGAATGGGGCAAAGAAGCGTCAAGGATAAGATGGCCAACGAATCCGGGGGGAACGCGGCGCGCAGGCTTAAAAGACAGGAACGTTCCTTGTTGAACAGATCCGGTGATCTATTCTTGCCTGAAGCCGGTACCCCTGCGTCCCCTTAGCCCCAACTGAGCGAGGGTTACGGTTCGGGTCGCGCCGGCGACGACATGGCCGATCACGGCCGCTTCTGCCCCGTTGTCCCCGGCGATCTTCAGCGCTGAGGGCGCATCGGCTTCAGGGACGATAACGCAAAAGCCGATGCCCATGTTGAAGATTTCATACATATCGTTGTCGTCCACCGAGCCCTTCTGCTGGATCACCCGGAAGATCGGCTGAGGCTCAGGAAGGGTGTCCAGGACGTATCCAACATCAGCGGAAAGGCGTGGCAGGTTGAGAAAGCCGTCACCGGTTATATGGGCCATGCCCGAAATCCGAACGCCGGCCTTCAGCATGGCCATCACCGGCTGGACGTAGATGACGGTGGGCTCAAGCAGTTCTTGCCCTAAGGGCCTCCCAATATCCGCATTCGGCTCAGAGAGAATACGGCGCTTCTCCGCAAGGCTGACTTCAGCCGTGAGGCCGAAGGCCTTCCGTGCCAGCGTCATGCCGTTGCTGTGGATTCCAGAGCTACGCAGGCCAATAACGACGTGGCCCGGTTCCAAGGCGGCGCCATCAATGATGGCATTGCGCTCTACGGTTCCTACGCAGGTACCGGCAAGGTCGATGCCGGTAAGAGAGTCCTCTCCTCGTAACAGCTCCGGCAGCTGGGCCAACTCTCCGCCGCTGATATTGATATTGGCTTGGCGGGCCCCCACGGCCAACCCCTTGGCGATCTCTTCCAATACCTTGGGGTCGACGCGCTGGACCGCAATGTAGTCAACCAGTGACCACGGCTCTGCCCCCAGGCACAGAACATCGTTGACGTTCATGGCAACGCAGTCGATGCCGATGGTGTCGTACCGGT
>Ga0209501_10006120_pt1 | contig 10901 bp, 8 predicted proteins | sample ArcticOcean_MG_C_4_FD_187434 | JGI IMG/M metagenome (GOLD analysis project Ga0209501, IMG submission 187434) | Marine microbial communities from western Arctic Ocean - ArcticOcean_MG_CB4_134 (SPAdes) (version 2) | ecosystem: Environmental > Aquatic > Marine > Oceanic | place: Arctic Ocean...
TCAAGGACGGCGTCGCCCTGACCCCGGCCATCAACGGCACCTTTCTCAACGGCGTAACCCGCCAGCGCACCATACAGCTGTTGCGCGACGACGGCGTGGAAGTGATCGAGGGCACTCTGACCGTCGATGACGTCATGGGGGCCGACGAAATCTTCTCGTCGGGCAACCACGCCAAGATCCGCCCCGTCACCCAGTTCGAAGACCGCGAGTTGCAACCCGGTCCCATCGGCCGCCGTGCCAAGGAGCTATATTTCGAATACGCCCAGGGTTTCTCGGTTTTCTAGGCGTCAGGGCGTCAGCCACTGCCGGCCCACCGTCATTACCGGGCCTGATCCGGTAATCCTTGCTGTTTCTTTTGCCTGTTGTCGCCGACAATTTGAACCATCACGCCCCGGGAATGAAACGCGGGATTTGGGCTAATTTCTCTACTGGGGCTAATAATAATTAAGAAAAGCGCGGGTTTTCTGGATCGCCTCGGCCAGGCCGACCCGCTGGATTTCTACGCCTGGGGAAAAAGCGGTGGTCAGTCTGGTCGGCAGCATGGCGTCCAGCATGACGAAGACACCCTTGTCATCGGCCCGACGCAATAGGCGGCCATAGGCCTGTTTCAGGCGCAACCGCGCGATCATATCGTCATAGCCGTCTCCGAAGCTTTTCTTGCGGGCCCGGTGCAGGATATCCGGACGCGGCCAGGGCACCCTATCAAAGACGATCAGGCGCAGGGAGCGGCCCGGCACGTCGACCCCATCGCGGACCGCATCCGTGCCCAACAGACAGGTGTTTTCCTCGGCTCGGAAAATATCCACCAAAGTACCCGTATCCATGGCGTCCACGTGCTGGGCCAGGAGGGGAATGCCCTCCTCATCTAGGGGTTTAGCAATACGCTCATGGATCGTGCGCAGGCGCTGGATTGCCGTGAACAGGCCCAGGGCGCCGCCGCCGGAGGCCAGGAACAGCTCCCGATAGGCGGCGGCTACCTGTTCGGGTTTGTTGCGGTTGACGTCACGGACTACCAGAACCCGTGTAGCGCCCGGATAATCAAAGGGCGATGCCAGGCTGAGCCGTTCGGCGGGCAGGGGCAGATGCAGGGCGCCGGTACGAACCTCGGCCGCCGACCAGTCGTTGGGAGCATCGGGCGGGTTGTCGCGCAGGGTGGCTGAAGTGATCAGCACCCCGTGGGCCGGCCGCAGGACCGCCTCGGCAAAGGGTTGGCTGGGATCCACCCAATGGCGGTGCATGCCGATGTCCCGGTCCCGTCCGGCAACCCGCTCAATGGCGAACCAATCCACGAAATGGCCGGGCGTATCCAGCTCCAAATCCAACAGCATGGAGCGCCAGGCCTGCACCATATCTGCCCGGCGTTTCAGGCTGCGGGCCGCTGCCTCTATGCGTAGGCGGGTCGGGGTGTCCAATTCATCCGCATCCCCATCCAGGCGGGCTATGAGATGCCGGCCCAGTTCCAGCAAAGGCCGGCGCAGCGCTTCGAAGCTGGTTGCCGCCTCGCTGGCAGCCTGCAAAAGATCCGCCGCCGGTTCCTGGACCGAGACCTCCAGACCATAGGGCGAGCGGTCGTTGTCAACCCGGGCCAGGACCACTTGGCGGGCCTTGGCCAGAAATACTTCCATGGGCCCGCTAGGGGCGCCATCCGTTAGCCGTTGCAGCCATCCGGGCGCCGCCAGGGCGCCGGCGGCGCGCAGTACGTTCTGTTGAATGGCCAGGCCATCGTCACCGCCGATCAGATCGCCGATCCGTGCCTCGAGGCCACGCGCCCGGCCGCCCCGTGCCCCGCCTCTGCCCCGTCCCGCCTCATTGCCCAATAGCCAGCGGCGTAGTTCGGCCCCCTCGCTGCCCGCTACATGGGCGGAAAAGGCACTGTCGGCGGCATCAAAGACATGATGGCCTTCATCGAAAACATAGCGCATGGGCAGCTGCCCGGAGCCCGCTTCTAGCACCGCGCGGCTCATCACCAGGGCGTGGTTGGCGACCACGATTTCTGCCCGCTCGGATTCCCGGCGGCTGCGTTCGATGAAGCATTTGGAATAGTGGCGGCAGGCGGAATAGATGCATTCCCCGCGCCGGTCCGTCAGGCCGGCAATGGTGCCGCCGCCAAACAGGGTTGCCAGCCAGCTGGGAAAATCGCCGCCCACCATATCGCCATCCCGGCTGTTTTCGACCCAACGCGCGATCAGACCTAGGGCGACGGTGCCACCGGGCGCAGTGGCCAGGGATTTGGTGGCGTCCTCGTAATTCAATAGGCACAGGTAATTCTCCCGGCCCTTGCGGACCACCACGTTGCGGCGTTTTTGCTTCGGGTCCGGATACAGGCGATCCAATTCTCCATCTATCTGCCGTTGCAGATTACGGGTGTAGGTAGAGAGCCAGACCGTGCCGCCGTTTCTGCGCGCCCACAGGCTGGCCGGCGCGATATAGCCCAGGGTCTTGCCGACGCCGGTGCCGGCCTCCGCCAATACCAGGCGCGGCATATCGGCCTCCTGACGCGGCACGAAGGCGCCTGCAGCGGCGGCGGCATAATCGAATTGCTGCGGCCGGCTTTCCGCTCCTGCACCGATCAAGGCCGCCAATTTCTCGCGGGCCGCATCCGGCCCAATAGCGTAATCGCTGGGGGTGGGGGGTGGGGGGCCATCCTCTCGTTCCGGCAGGCGGTGCCAGGCGTTCAAGCCGCCGCTGGAATTATCCGATGGTACGCTCAGCGCGGCCAGGACGGCCGGGCCCCAGCGCCAGCCGGCCCGCGCCATGGTCATGGCCAGAGCGCCCAATCGCTCCCGCTCCCGTTCCCGCCGCCGTTCCGGGATGCCGTGACCGGCGGCTAATTCCCCCAGCAGCGCCCGGGCCGCGCCTTGCAGGGCCAGGGCCCCTTCGGCGGCATCCCTGGGCGGCGCCAAATTTAGGGCGATGGCCAGGCCGCCGGGCGTGGGCAGGCAGAATTGCGCCGGGCGGGTAAAGGCGAACAACTCCAGAATGTCGTAAGCAGCGAAAGTCCGGGCGCCTAGCCTGTATGCCGTAGCGATGGCATGACAAGCGATGGGTATCTCGTCTCTAGCCCGCGCAATTGCCGCCGCGCTGCTTAATTCTTCAATCTCCCCCTCGGCGCTTAACCAGGTGGTCAGGCGCGCGCCCGCTATCAGTGCCGGGGCGGCAAATTCAAGGTTTCCGGGGTTCGGTGTCAAAGTGCTCATGCTTGCCGCACTATAGGCCGGGATGGGCCGGCCCACCACCAGTTGACGTGGTGGAATTGTGCTCTAATGTGCCAGCCCCGCAGGGAACGGATTGCATGACAAGAAATACTGAAATCGCTTCTGACAGCAAGGCTTGGCCGTTTCAAGAGGCCCGCATGCTGCTGAAACGGGTGAATGGACGGATGCCTGAAAAGGGCCATGTGTTGTTCGAAACCGGCTATGGCCCCTCCGGCCTGCCCCACATCGGCACCTTTGGCGAGGTGGCGCGGACCTCAATGGTGCGCCGGGCCTTTCATGAATTGTGCGATATCCCAACCCGACTGGTGGCATTTTCCGACGACATGGACGGCTTGCGCAAGGTGCCCGACAACGTCCCCAATAAGGAAATGCTGACCCGGTATCTGGAAATGCCCTTGACCAAGGTGCCGGACCCCTTTGGCACTCATGACAGCTTTGGCGCCCACAACAATGCCCGCCTGCGGGCTTTTCTGGATCAGTTTGGCTTCGACTATGAATTTGTCTCGTCCACGGATTGCTATCAATCGGGCCAGTTTGACGCCGCTCTGATGGCGGTATTGCGAGAATACGACAAAGTTATGGGCGTGATCCTACCCACATTGGGGGCCGAACGACAGGCCACATACAGTCCGTTCCTGCCCCTCTGCCCTGACACCGGGCAGGTATTGCAGGTACCGGTCATCGCGCGGGACCTGGATGCTGGTACTATTACCTATGCGAACGACGCCGGGGCCAAGGTCGAGGTGGAGGTTACGGGCGGCAAGTGCAAGCTGCAATGGAAGGCGGATTGGGCCATGCGCTGGTTCGCCCTGGATGTAGATTACGAAATGTCGGGCAAGGATTTGATCGAATCCGTGCGCCTTTCATCGAAGATTTGCCGCGTCCTGGGCGCTCGGCCACCAGAAAGCTTCACCTATGAATTATTCCTGGACGAGAACGGCGAGAAGATTTCCAAATCCCGCGGCAACGGTCTAAGTATCGAGGAATGGCTGCGTTACGCCGCGCCGGAAAGCCTGTCGCTTTATATGTTTCAACAGCCGCGCCGGGCTAAGCGCCTGTATTTCGATGTCATCCCCCGGGCGGCGGATGACTATCTTCGCTTTCTGGATAGTTACCCGGAACTGGACGAGGTGGAAAAGCTGGCTAATCCGGCCTGGCATATCCACGCCGGGCAGCCGCCCCGAGAAGTTGTGCCCGTGACTTTCGCTTTGTTGATGAACCTGGCCGGGGCCTGTAATTCCGAGGACAGGGAGGTGCTGTGGGGATTTATCTCGCGTTATGCGCCAGGTGCCACGGCGGCAAATCATCCCATGTTGGACGCTCTGGTGGGCTATGCTATCAACTATTATCAGGACTTCGTAAAGCCGCACAAAAGCTACCGCCCACCCAACGATCAGGAACGGGCCGCGATGGAAGATTTGTTGGCGGCACTGGAGGCAATGGATCCGGGTTTTTCGGGGACGGATATCCAGAACCAGGTGTATGAAATCGGCAAGGCGCATAAATTCGAGAATCTGCGAGATTGGTTCAAGGCCCTGTATGAAGTTCTGTTCGGACAGAGCCAGGGCCCCCGTTTTGGCTCCTTCGCGGCCTTGTATGGCGTGGCTGAAACGGCGGCACTTGTGCGCCGGGCGCTGGCGGGCGATGATCTAGCCGCCGATTAAAACTTATCGACGGGAGGGCTTTGCGTATGGAAACCTTGGCAACGGGATATGGTTTGATCGAAGGGCCGGTCTGGGATGCCAGTCGTGGACTGATCTATTCCGACGTTACGAATGGCGGCGCCTTTTGTCTGGCGCCCGACGGCACGATCAGCCAGGTGATCGAACATCGTCGGGGCATGGGCGGCATGGCCCTGCATGAAAATGGCGGCATTGTGGTTTCCGGACGTAGTATCGCTTTGAAACCGGCTAACGGCAGCCCGACCGTGGTGATATTGGGCGACGACCCTGAAGCAGGCCGGATCGGTTTCAACGACATCACCACCGATGCCAAGGGCCGTATCTATGCTGGCGCGTTGTCTTTCCGGCCCGTGAATGCCGAGGAAGAGCCGAAACCGGCCGATCTATATTGCATCGATCTGGACGGCAGCGCCCGCGTGGTTGGCCAGGATGTAATGCTGACTAACGGCCTGGGCGTCTCGTCCGATGGCGGCAAGCTGTATCATTCGGAATCCCGGCGCGACCGGGTGCGGGTCTATGACGTGAAGCCAAATGGCGACCTTGGCCCGCATAGTACCTTCGCGCCCATCGTCGACGGTATACCCGACGGCCTGGCCGTGGCGGTCGACGGCAGTGTCTGGGTTGCTATCGCGTATGGCAGCCGGGTTGATGTGTTCGAGCCCGACGGCAGCCTGCGCCGGTCCATTCCCTGCGACTTACCCATGGTCACCTCCGTCTGTTTCGGTGGCGACGATCTGATGGATATTTATATTGTCACCGGTTCGGGAGACAGCGGCCGGGAGGATGCCGGCACAGTCTTCCGCATGCGCGCCGATGTTGCCGGCGTGCCCGTGGCGCCGGCGGCGGTCGCCCTGCCTAAGGGCCCGTGACGGTAAGCCTGCATCACGCGCATATTTTTGCTAGCGACATAACCGCCACGGTGGCCTGGTGGCGTACGATGTTGGGCGGCGAGGTGGTGTTCGACGGCGATTTCGGCGGCGCCCGCAACGTCTTTATGCGGGTCGGCGACGGCCGGCTGCATATCTATGACCAGCGGCCCCTGGACGGGAGCCACAGCGCGGTGCATCACCTGGGCATCTGTTGTGACGACCTACCAGAAAAAATGGCCGAAATGCAGGCTAAGGGCGTGATATTTCGCAGCGATATCCGCGAATTCGGCAATTGGCGCTACATCATGTGTGCCGCGCCCGACGATGTGCTACTGGAGTTGTTTCAGGCCGACGCCGACCTGACGCCGCCGGAATTGGCTGCCTATCTGGCGGGCCGGTGAGGCCGCGTGTTAAGACTAATTGATCAACATTAGCTACTTTATTGGGGGAATGACGAATGACTGCCTATGTTGTTGTACATGCCAAAACCAAGGATCAGGAAAAACTCGGCGTCTACGCCAAGGCCGCCGGGCAAACCCTCACCGCCCATGGGGGCAAATTTTGGTTCGCGCTCCGATCCTGGAGACCCTGACCGGTGCCGCAAATTATGATGTACTTGTACTGATCGAATTTCCCGATGCCGATAGCGCGCGCACTTGGTACCAAAGCGCGGAATATCAAGCCTTGATACCCAATCGGGATGAGGCCGCCGATATGCTGTTTACCTTGGCGGAGACCGCTTAATACGGGGACCCCGTATTAGGCTATCAGACGATGGGCACCCGCCGGGCGGCAATCATGGCCGGAGATATGATATCCATATCCACTGGTACACGCCATTTTTCGGTCAAGCGCACCCGCGGCGCGGCCTTGCTTTTTTCACCGTCCAAGACGAAGCCTTCAAAACCGTTCGTCATGACGTCGTTGCACTTATCGACGTAGACAGGAAATCCGCCAATGTAGGGCATGAAGACGCGCGGCCGGCCAGGCACGTTGGCGCCGACGTACCAGGAACTGCAGGTCGACCGCAGCGAGACCTTTGACACCTCGTTGACGTGATCCACCCAGTCGTCCTCATATTCCACCAGCGGCTCAATGGTTTGCGCGCTGATATCGCGCATATGGCCCATGCAATCGGCCATCCAGTCGACATGCTGCTCGATCGCCTGGATCATGCTGGCAAGGACCGAGGGGCTGCCCGGGCCGGTGATCATGAACAGGTTCGGGAAGCCCTGGGAGGACAGGCCCAGGTAGGTCCGTGGTCCGGCCTGCCATTTCTCGGTCAATGTCAGGCTGCTCCGCCCGGTGATCCGGATATTATCGAACGAACCGGTCATGGCGGCAAAGCCCGTGGCGCAGACAATCACGTCAACGGGATATTCGACGCCGTCCGTTACGATGCCTTGTTTGGTGAGGCGTTCAATCGGTTTTTTCGATATATCGACCAGGGAAACATGGGGCAGATTATAGGTCTCGAAATACCCGCTGTCGACGCAGAGACGCTTGCAACCAAAAACATCGATGGGACACAGCAACTCGGCCGTTGCCGGGTCTTTCACTACATCGCGGATTTTTTTGCGGCCGAATTCCGCAATGGTGTTATTGGCGTCTTTTTCGAACAATAGATCACCAAAAGCGCCAAGGAAGGGAAGGCCACCCCGCGCCCAGGCCTCCTCATATTTTCTCTCGCGTTCCTCCGCCGTCGCCTCAAGCGCTGGTTGCGTGTTGAAATCAAAATAGAAACCGGTTGGCCGGGCACGCATTTTCTCCCGCAGCTCCGGGTAACCCGCCTTGGTCTCCCGTTCGAATTCCGGGTCAAGCTTCGCGTTCCGGGCCGGAACGGCATAGTTGGGCGTGCGTTGAAACACCGTCAATGTCTTGGCCTGCTGGGCCATGACCGGGATTGATTGGATTGCGGACGATCCTGTGCCGATGACGCCGACGCGAAGCCCGGTAAGGTCGACGCCTTCGTGGGGCCACTCGCCAGTGTGGTAAATAGGACCCTCGAATTTCTCGATATCTTCAAATGGCGGCAGGTTTGCCGAGGAAAGACAACCGACCGCCATAATGCAAAACTGCGCGCTCACTATGTCACCTTGGTCGGTCTCGATGCTCCAGTGCTTGGCATCTTCGTCAAAGGTTGCTGCTGTTACCCGCGTATCGAAGCGGATGTCAGAGCGCAGGTCGAAGCGATCGGCAACGTGGTTGGCATAGTCCAGGATTTCAGGCTGTGGCGAATACTTTTCCGACCAGCTCCATTCCTGATCCAATTCTTCCGAGAAGGAATAGGAATACTGCATGCTTGTGATATCGCAGCGCGCGCCCGGATAGCGGTTCCAATACCAGGTGCCGCCGACGCCGCCGCCCGCCTCGTACACCCGCGCGGAAAAGCCGAGGCCGCGCAGGCGGTGCAGCATATACATGCCGGCGAAACCCGACCCGACGATCACGGCATCAAAGGCTACGTTGACCTCTGGGTCGCGTTTACTTTCAATTTTTGAACCGTGAGCCACGTTTGGTTCCCCGCTGGCAAATTCAAAATAATAATATGAGAGCAAGATTGTGCCGAAAAAATCCGGAAACTGCAAGATTTGGCTGTTCCGGACGGCTCGAGGCACATTGTACGACACTACGTCATCCTCGGGCGTAGCGAAGCGGAGGCCCGGGGATCCAGAGCCGCAAACGCCAGAGTTTTGTTGCCCTGGATTGTGGGATCAGGCCCGACGAAGACGAATAAAAGACTATCCGTCATGTAGTGTGGCCGTGGCCCGTCGCCTGGGCCTAATTCCAGATCGCCTACTTCAGCCAACAGTTAAGGCAGGCGGATGATCATCTATTTGGTGAAGGCGCGGTCCACGGTGGCTTGTGCCCCGCCCCGCCAGATGTTGAAGGCTGCGTCGTAGCTGGGATAAATGCCGCGCACGTCTATGGCCGACAGGTCGACGAATTCGGCCCCACGCGGGTCACGGACTTCACCGCCCATGACCATGAACAGGGGTTGGACTTCCTGATCAAATTGACGGTCATCAATGATTGGTTTTAGTGCTGCAATGGCGGCCTTATATCAGGAAATTATTGCCTGACCATGAAGATTGCCCGAACAGAGTATTTTCATTCTCAAAGTGCTCTGTTCTTTAGAAATTGAGTCATTTTCCAATCACTTAGAATCGATTCGGAACTGCTCTATTCGCGTTTTGACGCGGCGCGGCAAACAGAGCCTGCGGCAGCACCAGCCAGGCGCCCCGAAACATCAGAGCTGGGCCGGCCTGGCCGGAGGGCTATAATAGCCGGGCACAGAGGGAGGAAGATAGAAAATGCGTGCGGATACTTTCCAATTGAAACCCGGCGATCTTAATTTTTATGGCGCCGGCCTGACCCGGCCCGAATGCGTGTTGTGCCTAGCCGACGGCACAGTCATCACATCCCATTGGGAGGGCGGCGTCAGTGTAATCGATACGGCTGGCGGACGCCGAGATATTCTGGGTCAACGGAGTAACAATCTACCGCCGGTGGCGACAAATGGCTTTGCCCTGACCGGCGCGGGCGATTTTCTGCTGGCAGATCTGCACGGTGATGGCGGCGGTGTCTGGCGACTGTCGCAGGATGGCAGTGTCTCTCCGCTGTTGGTGGAACTGGATGGCCAGGCCCTGCCGCCGGCGAATTTCGTTGGCGTTGATCAAAAGGACCGCATCTGGATCACCACCTCCACCCGTCATGACCCCCGCGCCCTGGCCTATCGCGCGGATGTCGCTGATGGCTTCATTATTCTGATGGACGGGGCTGGCGCCCGCATCGTGGCGGATAACATCGGATACACTAACGAGGCGATCGTCGATCCCTCCGGCGATTGGCTGTACGTGAACGAGACCATGGCCCGGCGTACCTCGCGCTACCGCATCAAGGACGATAACAGTTTGGGCCCGCGCGAGACCTTCGTGGAATACGGCGCCGGCACCTATCCCGACGGCTTGGCCTTTGACGAAGAAGGCGCGTTCTGGATGACGTCGGTGGTTTCCAACCGGGTGGTCCGGGTCACCGCCGACCGTGAACAGACCGTTGTGGTCGAGGAAAACGACGCGGAGCAATTGGCCGTTGTAGAAAAGGCCTTTCTGGCCAGTGAAATGGGCCGGGAACATCTCGATAGTATCCAGACGGAGGTCATGAAGAGCATCTCGTCCATCGCCTTCGGCGGGCCTGATCGGCGGACCGCTTATTTAGGTAATTTATTGGATACCAGGCTCTACACCTTCGAAAGCCCGGTGCCAGGTTTTGTGCCATCCCATTGGAACGTGCGTTTGTGAGCGGCAAAGAACCGCCAGTGTAGAGGCCGTCGAGAATAGTGTCGAAGGACCTATTTTCCAGCATAAGGGCAGCTACATTTTGACATTATCGACGAGTTTTCTCATGATGTGATCTCTTTCTGATTGTTAGAGATGAAAGAATACACTCAGCTTCTATATCGTATAAATGCCGTATATTGAGGAAACCAGAAAATTATTTGACCAGCCATTTTGGAGCGTGGCTTGGTATCAGTCGTCGAGATTGCCGCTGCTGCGGATCATGGCTAGAAATTCGCGGCGGGTGGCGGCATTTTCACGGAATACGCCCAGCATTCGCGAGGTCGCCAGGGCGGCGCCCGGTTTGTGTACGCCGCGTGTGGTCATGCATTGGTGCGAGGCCTCGATCATCACGGCGACGCCCAGGGGCTGCAATACCTCCTGAATGGTATTGGCGATCTGCGCCGTCATCTTCTCCTGAATTTGCAGGCGTTTGGCATAGACTTCCACCAGCCGCGCCAGCTTTGAAATGCCGATAACTCGGCGGTTGGGCAAATAGGCAATATGGGCCCGGCCCAGGATTGGCGCCATGTGATGTTCGCAATGACTTTCGAAACGGATATCGCGCAGCAAGACGATTTCATCATAACCTTCGACCTCTTCGAAGGTACGTTGCAGAATTCCTACCGGGTCATCGTGATAACCGGCGAAATATTCCTCATAGGCGCGGGCCACCCGCTCCGGCGTGCCGTTCAGACCCTCCCGATCGGGATCATCGCCGGTCCAGCGGATCAAGGTGCGGACGGCCTCTTCCGCCTCGGCCCGGCTGGGCCGCCTCGCCTGAGCCGCCTGGCGTTC
>Ga0209501_10006143_pt1 | contig 10875 bp, 8 predicted proteins | sample ArcticOcean_MG_C_4_FD_187434 | JGI IMG/M metagenome (GOLD analysis project Ga0209501, IMG submission 187434) | Marine microbial communities from western Arctic Ocean - ArcticOcean_MG_CB4_134 (SPAdes) (version 2) | ecosystem: Environmental > Aquatic > Marine > Oceanic | place: Arctic Ocean...
CCGATACCCGACTACACCGCGACGTTATCGGATTCCGTTAAGGGATTACGAATTGGCGTCGTGCGCCAGCACTTTGATGAAGGGCTCGACGATGAGTGTGGTAAGACCGTTAAAACCGCGCTTGCCGCCCTCGAGGATGCGGGCGCGAGTTTGGTCGATGTTGATCTGCCGAACATTGGTTTATCTGTGCCAACCTACTACGTGGTTGCGCCTGCTGAATGCTCTTCGAACTTGTCACGATTCGACGGCGTGCGCTTCGGTCATCGAGCAGACAACGTCAAAGACATCTTAGATTTGTATTGCCGTTCTCGTGGTGAGGGTTTCGGCGCCGAAGTGAAGCGGCGCATCATGACTGGCACCTATGTTTTGTCGGCAGGCTACTACGACGCGTATTATCTGAAGGCACAGAAAGTTCGTCAGTTGATTAGTCGCGATTTTAACCAGGCTTTTGAGAACGTTGACGTTATTGCGGGTCCTACTGCGCCGACGACCGCATTTCGCCTTGGTGAGAAAACAGACGACCCAATCACGATGTATTTGAATGACATTTACACGATTGGGGCGAACCTTGCGGGGTTGCCCGGCATATCGGTTCCATGTGGGTTGGTTAAGAAGATGCCCGTCGGTCTGCAATTGGTTGGGCCCGCTTTCGCAGAAGCGTCGTTGCTTTCCTGCGCACATCAATACCAGCAAATTACCGATTGGCATCGGCAGGCGCCGGAGGCATTCCGGTGAGTCGCTGGGAGGTCGTTATAGGGCTGGAAATTCATACCCAGCTCGCCACCAATAGTAAAATTTTCTCAGGTTCATCAAGATCTTATGGCGCAGAACCCAATACTCAGGCGAGCCTGGTCGATTTGGGATATCCAGGCGTGTTGCCTGTCCTTAACGTTGAAGTTGTGCGTATGGCTGCGATGTTTGGTCTTGCAGTTAACGCGACAGTAGCCAAGCGTTCAATTTTCGCGCGGAAAAATTATTTCTATCCTGATTTGCCAAAGGGTTACCAGATCAGCCAGTACGAACTTCCCATCGTGGTAGGCGGCGAGTTGTTCATTCGCGACGATGCTGGTGATGAAAAGCGCATTCGCATTACGCGAGCTCATCTGGAAGAAGATGCGGGCAAGTCAGTTCACGATGAATTTGAGGGATCAACCGGAGTTGACTTAAATCGCGCCGGAACACCGCTGCTTGAAATTGTTTCGGAACCGGATCTTCGATCGGCCAAAGAAGCCGTTGCCTATATGCGGAAGATCCATTCGATCGTTCGGTATTTGGAAATTTCCGATGGCAACATGCAAGAGGGCTCATTCCGCTGTGATGCCAATGTTTCTGTAAGACAGGTTGGACAGGTCGAGCTTGGTACTCGCGCGGAGGTTAAAAATCTGAATTCGTTCCGATTTGTCGAGAAAGCCATAAACTTTGAGATCGCGCGGCAGATTGACGTAATTGAGGATGCTGGAGTAGTCGTGCAAGAGACCCGCTTGTACGACTCCGATAAAGACGAGACTCGATCAATGCGATCGAAGGAAGAGGCGAATGATTACCGTTATTTTCCTGATCCCGATCTGTTGCCGATCGAAATTGAAGATTCTTTTGTTGAAGAGGTGCGTCGTTCGTTGCCGGAACTTCCGCATGTGAAGTGCGCGCGCTTCATTGCAGAGTATGCGTTGAAGGAAGCCGATGCCGAGATCTTGACGGTGAGTCGCCCGTTGGCAGATTTTTATGAAGAGGTCGCTAAAGCGACCGCAGGTGACTCACGGATCGCCGCAAACTGGATTATTGGCGATTTATCCGCTTTGTTGAATCGCGACAACATCGATATTCAAGACAGCCCTATTACGCCGACAGCATTGGCGGGCCTTTTGGATCGAATCACTGATGACACAATTTCCGGTAAGATTGCCAAAGAAGTTTTCGACGGAATGTCGACGGGCGAGGGCAGCGCCGACGAAATTATAGCCGCGAAAGGTTTGCAGCAAATTACAGATGTGTCTGCGCTGGACGCAATCGTTGCAGCCGTCATTGATGCAAATCCTGCTCAAGTCGCTGATTACCGGGCGGGAAAAGAAAAGCTGTTGGGCTTTTTTGTCGGTCAGGTGATGAAGGAAACCGGCGGGAAGGCAAATCCTGGCCAGGTGAATCAGCTCATCAAGCAGAAACTCTCCTAGTCACTTTGGGTTCACCCATAAATGTCATCTAAAGATTCGGTGGTGCCGTTTGTTTTCGATGCTCTTGCAGTGCGTGGTGCGGTAGTGCAGTTGGAGGGCGCGTGGTCACGTATACAGCAGGAGCACGGCTACCCACGACCTGTTGCAAATGTGCTTGGTCACTCAGCCGCAGCGACGTCCCTGATCGCACAAAGCCTGAAATTTGACGGCTCAATTACGCTGCAGATAAATGGCGATGGCCCGCTCAGTATGTTGGTCATGCAATGTACCGATAATCTAGATATTCGGGGCATGGCCACCGCATCTGAAGTATCGAGTGATGCTGATTTTGCGACTTGGGTCACGAATGCACGGTGTGCCGTGACCGTTGATGCAGGTGCGATGGAGCGGCCGTATCAAGGCATCGTTGAGGTAAATGCAGGCTCGTTGGCCATGAGTTTGGAGAATTATTTCGAACAATCGGTACAAGTACCAAGCCATCTTGCCCTGTGTTCTGACGCATCTTTATGCGGCGGTATTCTTTTGCAGCAGATGCCGGGTGAAAAACCGGTTGGTGAAGATGATTGGCGGCGCTTGGGCGCGCTCGGTGGAACGTTACGAACAGAGGATTTGCTCGACGGTGCGACGTCGACGTTGCTGCAGAAGCTCTTTGTCGAAGATGACGTCCGGGTATTTCCTGGGCGGAGTGTGCAATTTCGCTGCCGTTGTTCACAAGCACGAGTTGAAGAGGTTTTGCGTCTGTTAGGCGAGGCGGAAACGCGTGCAGCGTTGCTAGAGAGTGGCCGGGTCGATGTGACCTGCGAATATTGCGGCCAAATGCGCCGCTTCGACCCAATTGATGTCGGTCGGGTGTTTGCCGATCAATCGGGACAGGGAAGCGTCTCGATCCACTAGCCCGGCCAGCGCATGAATTATCCGGGTTACGCGCCGGTAAGTGTGCAGTAGTTCCCGATTTCCAACTCCAGGGTTACCGCCCCGATGGGCGCGTGTTAAGCTGACTATTCCAATATATAAAAAAATACTTATATATTTATGCAAGCTTCAACCGAACGTCTGTTACAGCAACTCAAAACGCTCGGCGACCCAACCCGCCTACGCTTGGTGGCCTTGTGTCGCCAGGGAGAATGCAGTGTTTCCGAACTAACGCGAGTGATTGGGCAAAGCCAACCGCGAATTTCACAACAGTTGAAACAGCTTTGTGATGCGCAAATTTTGCGCCGATTCAGAGATGGCAAACGAGTCTTCTACCGTGTGCCGCCGCAGAAAAATGCACCTGACTCGCTGCGTCGCTTGCTGGAACTGATTCCGGAGCAGGATCCGATTTTCGTCGCTGACTGGAAGTTGCTTCGTGAGGGTCGTGGGCAGCGGGTGGGAGATGCCGCGCGAGGGGATAGTGATACCTCAGCAGACCGTGCGCTACATCGAGCCATATTGGATTTAACCGTTACCGCTCCCTTGGGGGACCTGCTTGATATTGGTTGTGGACGAGGCACAATTTTGAAATTACTCGCCAGTCGCGCGAGTCGCATCGTCGGCGTTGATATCGATAGTGACGCCCGCCAGTTGGCTCGTGCTGAGCTCATGTTGGCTGGAATTCCAAATTGCAATCTGCGCAAGGGCGACATGTATCGATTGCCATTCGCCGATCACGAATTCAACACGATCATAATCGACGATGTGTTACGCAACGCTCATGATCCGGTGCGAGCGCTTGAAGAGGCGAGTCGGGTGTTGCGGCCGGGCGGGCGCATGTTTGTATTGGAATCGTTGCGGACAAATACGTCTGCCGATGTGCAGGCGTCGTTAGCTGAATGGTGTCAACAATCCGGATTGCGACTGTCGCCGGCACGTTCAGTGCCTAAAAAAAATCCACGGTGGCTGGTATCGGTCACAATTTTGCCTGTCCGGCAACTACAACCGCAAAGAGCCGCGTCATGACGAACACGAACAATGACAAACGAATCGATGTTTCATTCGAATTTTTTCCACCCAACAACGCTGCAATGGAGGAAACGTTGTGGCGCTCAATTGAACATCTCGCCGTTTTGGAGCCGCGCTTCGTATCGGTCACTTACGGTGCGGACGGATCAACCCGGCAGCGAACTCATGCCGCTGTTGCGCGTATTCTTGCTGAAACCAATCTAACCGCTGCACCACATTTAACCTGTGTAGGTGCGAAGAAGGGGGAGATTGATGATATCGCACGCGAATATTGGGATATGGGCGTTCGGCACGTGGTCGCACTTCGCGGTGATCCTCCTAAAGATAGTGCGAAATATGTTCCAGAACCCGGTGGTTATGCGTACGCCTCCGACCTCGTGGCCGGATTGAAAAAGATTGCAGATTTTGAAATCTCTGTCGCAGCCTATCCGGAAGTTCATCCCGAGGCGGAGGATGCCGCCGCGGACTTACTGAATCTGCGTCGTAAAGTTGACGCAGGCGCTAACCGCGCGATCACGCAATTCTTCTTCGACGTTAGCAAATTTTTACGTTTTCGCGATACCTGCGCTCGAGCAGGCATCGATACACCTGTTATACCCGGAATTCTTCCTATTACTCGCTTTCCACAGCTGGAACGATTTGCAGAGCAATGTGGAGCATCGGTTCCTGCCTGGCTTCGCGATCGCTTCGATGGACTCGAAGACGATGCCGAAACGCGCAAACTGATCGCAGCGAGCGTTGCTATCGAGCAGGTCGCGTTGTTGAAGCGCGAAGGTATCGAGGAATTTCATTTCTACACACTCAATCGCCATGAGTTGGCGATTGCGATTTGTCATGCCATTGGCGTGCGACGGAGACAGGCGGCAGCCTGAGAACAATGATGGAAAGACAAGCAAGAATGGATTTATTGATGCAGTCGTTAGAGGAGCGGATCCTGCTTCTCGACGGCGCGATGGGAACTATGATTCAGGGTTTCGGGCTGACCGAAGAAGACTATCGTGGTGCGCGTTACAAAGATTGGCCGTCAGATTTAAAAGGCAATAATGATCTTCTGACGCTTACCCGGCCGCACGTCATCCAGGATATTCATCGGCAGTTTCTGGAGGCCGGTGCCGACATCATTGAGACCAACACGTTTAATGCGAACGCGCCGTCGATGGGCGACTACGGTCTGGAGTCTTTGGTTGCTGAACTGAACCTGGAAGCCGCGAAGTTAGCGCGGAAGACGGCTGATGCATTCGAATCTGATTCGGGTCAACCGCGATATGTTGCGGGCGTACTCGGGCCAGCAAACCGCACCGCATCAATTTCACCGGACGTGAACGACCCGGGATATCGGAGTATCACCTTCGATGCGCTCGCAGAAACCTATCAAGAGGCTGCTACCGCATTGATCGAAGGCGGTGTTGATTTCCTGATGATCGAAACAATTTTCGACACGCTCAATGCAAAAGCTGCGATCTTCGCGACAAAGCGGAGTTTTGAAGAAACCGGCATTACGCTTCCCGTCATGATTTCAGGGACGATTACCGATGCATCGGGTCGTACGCTTTCGGGTCAAACGACGGAGGCTTTTTGGAATTCGGTACGGCATGCGGATCCTTTTATGGTGGGTTTAAACTGTGCTTTGGGCGCAGATGACCTACGCCCCTACGTCGCTGAGCTTTCGCGAATTGCCGATACTTTCGTTAGTGCACATCCCAACGCCGGGTTGCCGAACGAGTTTGGTGAGTACGATGAATCGCCGGAAGCGATGGCCGCAGTTGTTGGCGAATTCGCGAGTAGCGGCTTAGTCAATTTAGTCGGTGGCTGTTGCGGCACAACGCCTGCGCATATAAGTGCGTTGCGGGCGGCAATCGACGCTCAGACGCCTCGAAAAATTCCAGAAATTGAGATCCGCTGTCGTTTGTCGGGATTAGAACCAGTCAATCTCGGCCCGGATGATTTGTTCGTAAATGTCGGCGAAAGAACTAACGTCACTGGCTCAGCGGTTTTTCGCAAACTGATCGAGGCGGATAACTACACGGATGCAGTGCAGGTCGCTCGACAACAAGTTGAGAACGGTGCACAAATCGTCGACGTCAATATGGACGAAGGCATGCTCGACTCTGAAAGCGCGATGGTCACCTATCTTAATTTGATAGCGGCCGAACCGGATGTAGCGCGCGTACCTGTGATGATCGATTCCTCGAAATGGTCGGTAATCGAAGCAGGCCTCAAATGCGTGCAGGGAAAAGGCGTCGTCAATTCGATTAGCTTAAAAGAAGGCGAGGAGATCTTTGTTCGCCAGGCCAGGTTGGTACGAGACTATGGGGCCGCTGTCATCGTGATGGCCTTTGATGAAAATGGACAGGCTGACAATGTTGAACGCAAGATCGAAATTTGCAAGCGCTCTTATCAAATTCTGATTGACGAGGTGGGATTCGACGCTGCGGATATAATTTTCGACCCCAATATATTCGCAGTAGCGACCGGCATCGACGAGCACAACAGTTATGGCCAGGATTTTATTGAGGCTACGCGTCGTATTAAGGCTGAATTGCCGCACGCGATGGTCAGCGGCGGCGTGAGCAATGTTTCGTTCTCTTTTCGTGGCAACAATATTGTCAGAGAAGCGATTCATTCGGTATTTCTCTATCACGCAATTAAAGCGGGTATGGACATGGGCATTGTTAATGCCGGCCAGCTTGCTAACTACCAGGATTTACCAGAAACGTTGCGTAACGCTGTTGAGGACGTCGTGCTCAATCGACGCGACGATGCAACCGATCGTTTGCTTGATGCTGCCGAAGAATACAAAGGGAAGGCTGGCGGCCAAAAAGGTAAAACGAAGGATCTTAGCTGGCGCGAAAACGAAGTGGGCAAGCGCCTCGAGCACGCGCTCGTGAACGGCATTGACGAGTTTGTTATCGCAGATACGGAAGAGGCCAGATTGGCAGCTGTCAGACCCCTGGATGTCATCGAAGGACCTCTCATGTCGGGTATGAACGTCGTCGGCGACTTGTTCGGAGAAGGAAAAATGTTTCTTCCTCAGGTCGTGAAGTCCGCGCGGGTCATGAAAAAGGCGGTCGGTCATCTGGTGCCATTTATTGAAGAAGAAAAAGGTGGTGTGATCGAAACCAACGGCAAAATCGTTATGGCGACTGTTAAGGGTGATGTGCACGACATTGGCAAGAACATTGTCGGAGTCGTTTTGCAGTGCAATAACTTTGAAGTGATTGATCTTGGCGTAATGGTCTCGTGCGAGAAGATTCTTGAGGCAGCACGTCGTGAAAATGCGCAGATCATTGGGCTTTCAGGACTAATTACGCCATCACTTGACGAAATGGTTCATGTGGCGAGCGAGATGCAGCGTCTGGATTTTGAGTTACCGCTTTTGATTGGCGGTGCGACAACATCACCAGCGCACACGGCGGTAAAAATTGAACCCCATTACGAAGGCCCGGTCATTTACGTTAAAGATGCGTCACGAGCGGTTGGTGTTGCACAAGCGCTAACGGAGAAAGATACGCGGCTCGCATTGGTTCAGAAAACGCGCGAAGAAAACAGTAAACGGCGTGAGCGCCACGCTGGCAAAACACGACTCGCGCCACAGTTGACTTTGCAACAGGCGCGCGACAATCGCCTCGAAATCGATTGGAATACTTATGTGCCGCCGACACCGACATTCACGGGTACGCGGGTCTTTGAAGATATCGATCTCGCAATTCTGAAAAACTATATTGATTGGATGCCATTTTTCAATGCGTGGGAATTTCACGGTAAATTTCCGGCAATTCTGAGCGATAAGGTTGTTGGCGATGCAGCTCGATCCTTGTTCAGCGACGCATCGGTGATGCTCGACAAGATTATCGCTGAGAAATGGCTGCAGGCACGAGCAGTGCTTGGCTTCTTCCCCGCAAATGCCGTGGATAAAGACGATATCCGTGTTTTCGAAGACGATAATCGAGCGGATGAGCTTACGCGCCTTTGCCATTTGCGGCAGCAGCGCAGCAAGCCGAAGGGGCAGGCGCACTATTGCCTGTCCGATTTCATTGCGCCGGAGCAAAGCGGTGTGAATGACTACATCGGTGGCTTCGCGGTGACAACAGGTATTGGCATCGATCAGCACGTGGAGCGTTTCGAGGCTGATCTTGATGACTACAGCAGCATAATGCTCAAGGCTCTGGCCGATCGATTGGCAGAAGCGCTTGCAGAATATATGCATGAACGCACGCGTAAAGAGTTTTGGGCGTACGACTCCGACGAAAGTCTAAAAACTAATGAACTCATCTCGGAGCAGTATCGCGGAATTCGCCCGGCGCCCGGTTATCCCGCGTGCCCGGATCACACAGAGAAGGGCACGCTATGGCGCCTGCTTGACGTTGAGCAGTCCATCGGTTTGGAACTGACCGATTCTTTTGCCATGTTCCCAACTGCAGCGGTGAGTGGATTCTATTTTTCCCATCCGGAATCAAGATACTTTTCGGTCGGACAAATATCCCGTGATCAGGTTGAGTCGTTTGCGTCGCGTAAGAACCTCAGTGTGGCTGAGGCAGAAAGATGGTTGGCGCCCAATCTCGGCTATGATCCCGCCAAGGCAGATGCTGCATAAGCAGTTGCAGGTTTGAATTCGAATAACAATCCGGCTAGACGTACAGGACACTGCACTAAATGGAATACGATGAAGCGGAGTCGCGTCGGACAGAGCGCGCATACCTTTCACCCGAGATCGTCCAGCAAAGGGCGCGCACCCTAGAGATCATTAATGCGTCGATCGGCGAGAATATCGTCGATGTTGGTTGCGGCCCGGGCCTGCTGACACACAGTCTTGCGACAGCGGTAGGTCCAACAGGGTCTGTGACCTGCGTGGATTCAAGCGCTGCGATGATTGGTTTGGCACAGAATCGTTGTAAGGATTTGCCAAACGTAAGCTACGTTGAAGCGGATGTTGCCAAGCTGCCGTTCGATGCGACCTCAATAGATGCGGTTACATGCATGCAGCTGCTCTTGTACGTTGCCAACGTCAAAAAAACGTTGACAGAAATGTATCGCGTCTTGGTGCCCGGCGGACGCCTTTATATTATAGAGACCGACTGGCGAAGTACTGTCGTTCATTCGAACGATGACAATCTAACAGAGAAAATTGTCTCTGCATGGGATGCAGCCGTGCCCAATGCGCGCTTGCCGGCGCGACTTGGTCCAATGTTGCGTGACGCTGGATTTGAATCCATTCAAACGGAAGCTATTCCATTGCTCAGTACGGACGCAGATCCACAAGGGTTTGCGATGAGCGCATTGAAGCAGTGTGTCGTAGAGGCGATTGCTCAGGAGCGTGTTTCCGCCGCAAAAGGCGAGACCTGGCTTGACGAGTTTAGCGACCTTGGTGCCGATGACCGATTCTTTTTTTGCGTCAATCGTTTTCTTTTTACGGTGTTGAAACCCCGGTAATGCAAGTCAAAGCGCGAGGCCTCATACAAGGCGTCAGGTTTTGTTTTAACTTATGGATTAGTCATAATTGCTTATATCGGTACTAGTTATCATTTTCCCTGGTGATGCTCTTCTCGGCTAACACTTTCACTGCTTGATATCCTAAGAAAACTCAATGGATTGATTCAGCTGTAATATGGAAAGAGAAGAAATAGCAGCGCGATATTCGCAGGCGTTTGTAAAAAATGACGTATCAGCGGTCATGAAGCTGATGCACCCACACGCGATTTTTTATGACGCATATTGGGGCGAATGCAGCACCGGTAACGAACTTGCAAAGTATCTGGACGACGCATTCGAAAATGATGATCATTGGTATGAGCAGGTCGGCAATCTCGTCATCACAGCATCCGGATTTGTCATTCGATACCTGGCATTTCACAAGAGTGACTTACGGGGGAAAACGCCCATCTACAATGGCGCTGAAGTATTCACGATGTCGAAGGGTCTGATTAAGTCGATTAGCGATCACTATTGTGATCCAGCGGCGATAGAACTAATTGAAATGTCGGGATTGGGAAATGCTCAACACCTAAAAAATAACGTTGTTCCGCTTGGCCTGAGCGCACGCGCATCCGGACGAATCAAACGCCGATTGGCTGAGTTGGCTGAGATGACTGATGTCTTTTTGGATCCAACGTTAACCGTTACTCAACTTGCGGATCACGTCGACTGCTCAATTATGCACTTGTTCCACGTGCTCGAAGAAGACAAAAAGACGAGCTTTGCCGAATTCGTAAACGAATGTCGCGCCCGTTACGCAACGACGCTGTTATTGGATGGTACAGGCAGCAACATTCGCTTCGATAATGTTGCGGAAAAAGCGGGCTTCGGCTCCACAAGCGAATTTCGTGACGCGTTTGATGCCACCTTTGGCGATGGCCCCGAAGCCTATATGGAGCGCTGTGGCCGCTAGCCTCGGACGAAACGCTCGTTCGATTTCTGCAGTTGGGTTGGTTCAATGTTGACGGCTGCGTGAACTGCTGCCTGCACCCTTGTCGTCGCCAACATCTGGTTAAGATTTGAATTCTTCGCCAGAAAAATCAGACGGCGGACTGCTATCATGCCGATAAATTCAATTTGACGAGTGACCTCATTGACTAACACGACGTTTCTAATGGCCGTCGGTGCCATTCTTATCATTACCGCTGGATGTGAAGACACCACATCCGAGAATGTTGCACCGGACGCAACATCAACACAACCTACGACGTTCGCTGCCCTGGAAGAGGGCCTCACCGTAATCAATCGAGATCGCATCGAAGGTCATCTGCGTTACCTGTCTGACGACGCTATG
>Ga0209501_10006146_pt1 | contig 10869 bp, 15 predicted proteins | sample ArcticOcean_MG_C_4_FD_187434 | JGI IMG/M metagenome (GOLD analysis project Ga0209501, IMG submission 187434) | Marine microbial communities from western Arctic Ocean - ArcticOcean_MG_CB4_134 (SPAdes) (version 2) | ecosystem: Environmental > Aquatic > Marine > Oceanic | place: Arctic Ocean...
CGGTCGCCAGATCGGGGTAGTCGGCGGCGGAAAGCGCCGGGTCGAGTCCAATGTTCGGCATGGTGTCGCTCCGAGCGGCAGCATACCCGCAGCGACGGCCAGCGGCAGCCCCAGTGGCCGATGGCGATCGAAGTGCAAACCGCTTCGACGCCAAGGGACGAACCCAGTATGTTCCGCTCGCTGCTCCTGGAGTCCGGGACAAACGTCCGGGCCGCGGCGTATGGAGGATGCGATGGCGACTGACCCAACCGCGACGGACAAGTCGATCGACGTGAACGGGCTACGACTGCACTATCGCGATTGGGGTGGCGACACTTCCTCAGCAACCCGTGTTCCGGCCATTGCCTTCCACGGCTTCGCCCTCAACGCCCACTCCTTCGACGAAGTGGCACCACGACTCAATGACCTGCTGCACGTCCACGCCTTCGACCAGCGCGGCCACGGCGACAGCGAGTGGGCGAAGGAGGTCGCGGACTACACGCGCGACAACATGGTCTCCGACATCGAAGAAGCCGTGGCGACGCTGGGGCTAGAACGGCCCGTGGTGATCGGGCACAGCATGGGCGGCATGAACGCGATGACCTTCGCGGGACGGCATCCGGATCAAGTACGGGCGCTGATCCTGATCGACGTCGGCCCGGAGGTCAGCGTCGACGGGGCGAAGGAGGTCCAGCAGTTCGTGGCGGGACCGTACGAGATGGACAGCCTCGACGAGTGGGTCGAGCACACGCACAAGTACTACCCCTACCGGTCCAAGGAGCGGATCCGGGCCCGGCTTGCCGTCTCCCTGCGGGAGACTCCCGAGGGCAAGATGGCGAAGCAGTACGACCAGCGCTTTCGCGAGCAAGGTTTCGGTGGCGTGGCGCGGGCCAAGGACGACATCTGGGACGTCGCCAAGGCGGTGGCCTGCCCCACGCTGCTGCTGCACGGCGAGAAGAGCCCGGTCCTCAAGCGCGAACAGGCGGAGAAGTTCGCAGCGGCCAACTCGCACGTGGAGTTGGTGACGATTCCGGAGGCGGGGCATTCCGTCGCGGGGGACCAGCCGGACGCCTTCGTGGCAGAGGCGCGGCGCTTCCTCAACTCCGCGCTGACCTAGATCCGCGTCTCAGGGCGAGAGACGCCGGACGCTCCAATTCTGCAACCTCTGAGCGACTGAATCGAGGCCCGACCCGGCCTATCGGAAGCCCGACCAGGGCGAAGGGAGTTCCGCGATGACCCGCAAGCCGTTCGTGATCCAAACAGGGATGGGCGTCGACGTGCACGGCGGCGACGCCACAACCGCCGCCAAGCGCGCCGTCGACGAGGCGATCCGGCACAACAGCCTGGTGGGCCTGCGCCACGCCGGCGTGACCGCGATGGAGCAGATCAAGGTGGAGGTAACGATCGCCTGTCCACACCCGGAGTCGGTGGACCAAGAGGCGGTGGCGAAGTCGTTGCCGGTGGGCGAGGTATCGGTCGCGGTGGAGGAGGGCGGCATGCTGGTGGAGACGCCGATGGACGGCGACCCCATGCTGATCGCGTTGGCGTCGGTGCTGGTGAGCGTGGAGTCGGAGTAGGATCAGTCGTTCTCGCGGCTTCGCTCCGCTAGACGCCCGACCGGCGATGGGGAACGCTAGGGGCGGAGGCGTCGTAATGGACGAAGACGCGATGGAAGGGCCGGAGCCACAAGAGGAGAACCGCCCGGGACCGCTGCCCGGCTGGCTGCGGATCCCGCCGGGGCTGCTGATGATCCTGGTTGTGATGTCGGGTGCGGTGGCCTTCGGTATTGTGGCGCTCGTCGTCCGGGACAACGTACCCACCGGGTCGGAGGCCTACTTCGCCAACGTCGAAGCACTCTCAGCGGACGCCGCGCAAGACCTGGCCGCCGTGGCGCCGTCGGAGGTGCTGGCGTCGTGCCTCGCGGGAACATCGAGCGCCTGCGCGGAACAGGAAGAGAACGCGACGGCGGCAGCGGCCCGTGTCGCGCAACTGAGCGACGCCATCGGCTCCAATACGCCGCCCTTCGAGGCGGTGCTCTGGCACTCTTCCTACCTCGACGTGCTGGGCGACCTGCGCTTATCGCTGCTCGCCCAGACCAATGCCATCGCGAACTCCGACACGGCGGCGCTGGAGCGCGCCGTGGCGCAGACCCGGGCGGCGGTCGAGGAGGAGGACTTGCTGACGGACCAGTTCAACGCGGACTTCTTCGATCGGCTGCAAGCGCCGTAGCCGGGCCCCGGTGGGTCGCCCGAGGCGGTCGCGAAGCACCGGAAGCCATCGTCCCCTGCTCCCGTCCGGCCCTCAGACGGGGCTAGCGGCGGAACCCGGACCCAGACCGCAGTCGGTGCACAGGCCACGTCAGCACCCGCCAAGGCAGCGTCGCGGTGCGCCAAGCGATGTGATAAAGCTCGCCGATGATGCTTCCGTCGTGCTGCGCGTCGGCGAATTCTTGGCGGACCAGGTCCACCTGGGCTTTTCGCGCCTCCGGACTGGAGTTGAGATTGGAATGGGGATTGAATGACATGGTCGCGCTCCTGTGTGCCAGCATACTCCTCACAAAGCGACCCTCGGCGGGGCCGCGTGGATGGGGCCACCAGGCCACCTCGACAGGAGGCGTCATGCAGGTACGACGGATCGAGACAGTCATTCAATGGGTGGCGGACCCGGACGCGTCTGCCCAGTGGTACACCGACTTCCTCGGTGTGGAGAAGACGGCCTACGACGCGCCGTACTTCCGCTTCGCGGAGCACTGCTACCTGATCCTGGCGCCATCGTCGGAGGGGACGGGGCGTGGCGGCACGGGCGTCTGGTTCGAAGTAGAGGATGTCGATGCCGCGTACGCTGAGCTAACCGAACGTGGCTACCAATTCAACGAGGAGCCTTGGGACATTCCACCTGGCCGCCTCGTGACCTTGAACGACCCCGACGGCAACATCATCGGGCTGATCGACAACACGAAGGGCGGCATGCCGGGCTTCTAGGCGCGCCGGTTCTGGCGTACGCGCACATGTTCCGGTGCTAGTGGAACATGTCCATCTCGGCGGGGCGGATCAGCGTGGTGTGGTCGGCGGCGTCATCGATGGCGACGTTGAGGCCGCGTACCACGGCGACGGGCACGCGGTCGAGCTTGTTCATGACGGGCTCGCTGGCGGCGGCGAGCTGGTCGGCGAGGGCCATGACGGTGACACGCAGCTCGTAACCTTCGGAGTCGACCTGTCCTTCGTAACTGATCATGGGGTCCATGCCGCTGACGCCGATCGCGACGTTCGTCAGTCCATCACGCCAAGGCCGGCCGAAGGTATCCGTGACGATGACCGGCACGTTGGGCTGACCGCGCTGTACGAGGCCATCGCGAATCAGCTTGGCTGAGGCCGACGAGTCGACCGGGAGCAGCGCCACCGCATCGCCACCGCCGATGTTGGACGCGTCGACGCCGGCGTTGGCGCAGATCCAGCCGTGATGCGTCTCCGCAATGATGATGCCGCGCTCCATCCGGACGATGCGTCGGCACTCGCGTAGCACCAACTCCACGGCCCGCGCATCCTTCTCCCACTGCCGCGCCCATTCGACGGCCATCGGGCCTGGCGTCACGGTGTCGAGCGCGATGACGCGATCCTCGGCCTTACTGATGATCTTCTGCGTGACACAGAGCACGTCGCCCTGCTCCAGCGGTGTGTCCTGGGCATGGAGGGCGTCGTTGATGATGGCGGCAAGGTCGTCACCGGACGAGACCTCAGGGATGCCGCCGACGGCGAAGACGCGATATTCGGAAGGTGCGGCCACAGTGTTACTCCAAACCCACCATCTGCACCGCCGCCTGGGTTTTGTAGCGGCGGTTGATACCAAGGATGAGAGCGGTCAAGTCCTCGACGAACTTGGACATGGCGAGCGGTCCGGCATCGACACCGCGTAGATCTTTCATCTCGGCGACCAGATCGAGCACGGTTTGCTTGGCCTCGGCATCGTCACCGGTGACCAGGACGTCGCCGCCCATCGGTTTGGCAAGATCTTGCAACTTCTTGGCGCTGAGATTGTGGAAGGCACCCACGACACGCGCCTCGGGAAGCAGCGCTTGAGCCTGCTCCGTCGCGCTGCCCTGATCGACGTTCGCGACGCCGGGCACGCCCTCGTTGAAAACGAGCGGCACCGCCGCGTCGATCACGATCTTGTTGCCAATCACCTCGCGCAGGTCGTTACAGGTGGGCTCGTGACCGTCGAACGGCACGACGATGACGAGAAGCTCAGCTTGCTGGCAGACCTCCGCATTCACGGCGCCGCTCACGTCAACGCTGGCGCCAGCCTGATCCACCGCGTCGCGGACGGTCTGCGCGGCCTCGTCGGCGCGCTCGAGCCGTCGAGAGCCAACGCGAATGGCATGGCCCGCCACCGCCATGCGCATGGCTAACCCCAACCCCTCAGGGCCGGTTCCCCCAATAAAGCCAATCGTCGTCATCGTTGCTCCTGTCTTGGGCCGGCGCGCAGACTCGCTCATGCGGCACGCCAAGCGGTGGCACGATAGCTCCAGCCGCCGGGAACCGGAAGCCGACACTTTTCCCTCTGCGCGGCGTCGTGCCCCTCACCACGGCCCAACCCTCTGAACGGGCTGCCCGCCCGGGCTATGTCTGGGGCCGCGAGGTGTCTAGATTGGCGGTCTAGGTGGCGAAGCAAGCCAGCTTCGCCCGGCAAGCAGGATTGGTCAGGCAAGAAGTCCATGACCGCATCGCATGCAAGCGACGCCACGCCCGCCATCGCGGTCCACGGCGCGTCCATCCGCTACGGCGCCGACCGGCGCGACGGGGGCTTGCTCGCCGTGGACGACGTCTCGTTTGAGGTGCAGGCGGGGGAGTTCGTCTCCATCGTCGGCCCCAGCGGGTGCGGCAAATCGTCGTTGCTGCGTGCGGTGGCGGGACTGCTCGCGCCGACCGCCGGGGCTGTGTCAGTACTGGGAGACACTCCACGACGCGCCCAAGAAGAGAAACGGCTCGGACTCGTCTTTCAAGAGCCCGCCCTGTTGCCTTGGCGAAATGTACGCGGCAACGTCCAACTGCCGCGGGACGTCAACACGACGGCCGATTCCGGTGGCCAACCCGAGATCGATGAACTCTTACGCATGGTGGGATTGGAAGCATTCGCCGGATACCGCCCGCACGAGCTCAGCGGCGGCATGCAGCAGCGGGTGGCGCTCGCCCGCGCCTTGGCGATCGATCCCGACGTGCTGCTGATGGACGAGCCGTTCGCGGCACTCGACGAAATCACGCGTGAGTCGATGCGCTACGAGCTGCTACGGATCTGGTCGAACGCGGGCGCGGCCAAGTCGGTGCTGTTCGTGACGCACTCCGTGGCGGAGGCGGTTGCGCTGTCGGACCGGGTCTTGGTGATGAGCCGCCAGCCGGGACGGATTCTGACAGAGATCGACGTGCACCTGCCGCGGCCCCGCCAACCGGAGGCAGAGCGGACCCCGGCCTTTCTCGACTACACCGACCAGATTCGCTCCCTGCTCCGGACCGAGCTGCCCGCTGCCACGGAACTGGCGGCCTCGTATGAGTGAACCGGCGCGACCCGATTCGTCACCGCGATCGGCCGCCCCGCTGCGCATCGAATGGGGGCGCTGGCTAAGTGCGTCGTGGCCGTTCGTGGTACCACCCTTGATCGCGGCGCTCCTGGCGGGCATCGGCTGGGAGCTGTACATCGAGATCACGAACGAGAGCAAGTTCGTCCTTCCACGCCCGACCGCCGCGATCGACGCCCTCTTCTCGGATCTAGACCGCTTCGCGGCGGAAGGGGCGCGGACCCTCTGGGTCTCACTAGCGGGTCTTGGCGTGGGGGCGAGCGTGGCGTTGTTCTTCGCCATCCTCATGGCCCACTCCGTAACGCTGGAGCGGGCCCTTCTCCCGATCGCGATCATGGTCAAGGTGACACCGATCGTGGCCTTGGCCCCCCTCTTCGTGATCTGGTTCGGCTTTGGTTGGGAGCCGAAGGTTGCCATCGCGGCGCTGCTCGCCTACTTCCCGGTCCTGATCAACGCCATTGTGGGGTTGCGCGACGTCGATCCACGTACGCTCGATTTCCTGCGGTCGGTCGACGCATCGAAGCGCGAGGTGTTCTGGACGCTGCGCATGCCCAGCGCTCTGCCCTTTCTCTTCGCCGCCCTCAAGATCTCGGCGACGCTGAGTCTGATCGGCGCGGTCGTCGCTGAATTCTTCTCGGCACAGCAAGGCGGCCTGGGCGCGGTCATTTCCTTGGAGCAGCGCAACCTGGAACTGGATGAGGTGTTCGCGGCGATCATCGCCCTCACCGTGATTGGAGTGCTGCTTAATACCGCGATCGTCGTGACGGAACGCCTTACGCTGTCATGGCATCGATCGACCATGACTGCCGCGGGCTAGCCTCAGTCCCCGCGGAACAACGGGCGACGGAATCGCACAGCCGGCGACGGACGGGTCAGACCGAAGGGATAGGCGATGACGAGCGAGCGACCAGATCCAAAGACCCAGGTGGAATCCGCGCAGGCGACCTACAACATCGCCGACGACGACCACCCAGACCCCACGAACGTGGAGGGACGCCTCCCTCAGCAAATCGCGCGCCGCGAGATCAAACGCGTCGTCGTCAAGATCTCCGGCAGCAACGAACTCCTCGAGATGGAGGGGGACGACGTTGATCTGGGGACCGATTTGAAGATCCGCTATCACCATCAGTTGGTCGCCGAGTTCCGCCGCGACGCCGTAGACGGCTGGTGGTTTAAGTCCTTCGTGCTCAACGACGGTCCGCCCTACGGGGGCGAAGGGACCGCCACGGATGTTGGCGATCTCGCGGACGGCGTCTCAAGCTAGAGCGGGATTGACGGAGCCCGACGCGGCACGTACCGTCGCGGCAACAGAGACAACACATCACTCAGGCGGCGCAAAGCCCGAAGCTGCTCATCGCAATGAGGGCCGACCTGATGGGTCGGCCCTTGCTTGTGTCCGGTGTCGACCCTCACCAAGGAGAGGTCCATGCCGACGCGAACTTCGAACAGGTCAGGTTGGTTCAGCCGATGGACGAAGGAGCGCTGGCTCCTGCTCGTCGTGGCCTTAGTGGGAGCGTCGCTGATCGCCGCTGCCTGCAGCGATGACGACGACAAGAATGCTGAGACGGCGAGCAGCGGCGAGACGGTCGAGACGCTCGACTTCAACTTCATGGCGGGCTTCCGTGCACAGGCGAACCTTCCCTTCGTCGCGGTCTACGTCGCTGATCAGCAGGGCTTCTTCGACGACGTCGGCCTCAACGTCGACATCAAACACGCCGCGCTCGGAACAAGCGAGCACATCCAACTGGTGGCCGCTGGGAACATCGATCTGACGACGCAGCCAGCGTCGGAGGTGATTCAGCGACGGGCGGGAGCTGGCGTCCCGCTCGTGGCCGTGGCGCTCTTCGGCCAACGCGGCGACCTGGGCTACGCCGTCCTGGCGGACAGCGATATCGAAACAGTCGCGGACTTCGCCGACAGAACGATCGGGGTCAAAGGCGTCATCCAATCGGAATTCTTGGCCTTGCTGCAAGAAGCAGGCCTCGGCGTTGAAGACGTCAACCTGGTCGACGTGGGATTCAACCCCACCGTCCTCAGCGAGGGCGAAGTCGATGTTTACCCTGTCTTTCTCTCCAACGAGCCCGACACTCTGGAGCGGGTCCTGAATGCGCCGACTCGTGTCTTCGAAGCCGCCGACGTGGGGGTACCGACGTTGGGAGTCTCCTACGTGGTGACGGAAGACTTTCTGGCCAATGACGTGAACCGAGAAAAATTGCGCCGGTTCCTCTTGGCGACGATGCGAGGGTTCCAGTTCGCGCTCGACAACCCCGACGCGGCGATCGAGGCGACGCAGGCGTTCATCTCGGACGAAGCGGACTTGGTGCACGAGCGGTTCATTCTGGACACCGAGTTGGGCAACGCCGTCTCCGACCAAACGGATACCACCGGCTTGGGCACCTTCACCCTGGGCCAATTCCAGGCCCTGCACGATGTACTCTTGGAGTTCGGCGGCATCGAGGAAGGCATCGACGTGGCCGAGGCTATTGACACCTCGATCATCGAATCGGTCTACGCGAGCGGGACGCTACTCGGGGGATAGCACGCCCCGACGCGAAGAGCGCTAGTAGATCACCGAGGGCAGGTAAGCGCCCCGCGGCTCGTTGTAGAGGCCGATCGTCATCAGACTCATGAGCTTGGTGATCCGGAGACCCTGCGAGAGAGACCAGGACAGCAACGCGTGATTGCTGGTGGGCACGAGGAATCCGGGTCCCGGATAGGCGGGCGTGGCGGCGATCAGGGCCTGGATATCGTCGTTGGTCTCCGCGACGCTGTGCCCGGACAGATCCACACCCGTCGTATACCCCGCGATCCGGCCGTCGCGCTCCACGACTTGCGCATGCCCACGGTTGACCGCATCTCGGACCTCGGCGCGACGCTCGTGCCCATGAACCCGGTCGCAAAGCGCGGCGCACGGCTCGATGTCGGACTCAATGGCAGGACGCGTTGTGATACCGGTGGGCAGGAACTCGGGGCTGGCGCCCTGAACCACCGCCGCGGTGTCGCGGGCCTGAAACCCAAGTCTGGTGTACAGGGCGAACGAGCGATTGTGATACGCGTCCTGAAGGAGGCGCACGCCCGGAGCACCCTGATCCGCTGCCCTCTGTAGGGCCTCCTCCATCAAGAGGCGGCCCGCACCTGAGTTCTGGGCCTCCGGATCGATGGTGATTGGTCCGATGCCGAAGATGGGACCACGCTCGTCCATGAAGTTGCTACCCAAAATGCGGCCATCGTCTTCCGCGATGACACCATGAATCTCTGGATCGGCAATGCGCCCCGCCACGAGACTGACACCAAACTCAGGTGACGGAATGTCCTTGGGAAAATTGTGCTGGGCGGCGATATCCGCGAAGGCGTCGTGACAGATCTGACCGGCGGCGTCTGCATCCTCCGGAGTCGCAGGCCTCAACGAGACAGACATCAGTTCCTCCTGGTATGCGCTCTCGAAACACACGCACCCGGACGACGATCCCGCGCGAGGATCGCAGTCCGGAGGCTCGATGAGCACTGTTATCGGGTCGACGAACCTGCCTGTCCAGAAACGTCCAGACGCAGGATTCCGCCGTGGAAACTCAGACCTTGGCCGGGACCTTCTTGAACTTCTTCTGGCCTGGCGTGGGCTTGTCGTCCGGGTAGTACTTCTTTTTCAGCATCTCACGCTTGGGGAGAATCTCAACCGCCCCCCAACCACAAGAATCCTCACACAACCGGCAGCCCGTGCAGTTCTTTTCGATGGTCAGTGCTTGTCCGAAGAAATCGCTCGCGTCGTCCGTGACTTCCAGGACCAGCGCGTCGAAGGGACAAACGTTGATGCACAGCTCGCAGCCGCCACCGATGCAGAGTGCAGGATCGACGTGCGCGAGCGGCGCAACCTTCTTAGCGAATTTTCGGCAGATATCTCCGTCGTCGTCGAGAATCGACTCAACGGGGCAGACGGCGCCACAGGCGCCACAATCGATGCAGAGGGCCGGATCGATGTAGTGGATGTCGTTGCGCGCCCCGTAGATGGCGTTTGTAGGGCAACGGTTGGTGCAAGCGGTGCAGCCAATGCACCATTCGACGATTTCGTAGGTCACAAGGCCCCCTGGCAACCGATGCGCCTGTTGAAGACGGATGTCTCAGCGGAACGGCCCTCAGTATATCGGCGCGCGTGAACCCTGAGCAATCGGGGTAGGGCGCGGATTCAGAAACCGCTACCCTCGAAAGACGTGATTGCGAGGGCTCTCGAGTGAGGGTCCCGGATGAGGAGGGGAATGACTTGGCACAGAACTACGAAGAAAAGGCTGCCGGAGTGCGCGCACAAGCTGCGGAACGGTTCCCAGCGCCCTTTATGGAAGCGGCTCAGGCGCTGGTCGAAGACCTCGAACGGACTGTCGTCGCTGAGGGTCTGAACACCGGCGACCTCGCGCCAGACTTCACACTCAAGCAGGCCGGGGACGGGAAACAGCGCTCGCTCTCCGAGGCCCTGGCCAACGGCCCCGTTGTGCTGTCCTTCTATCGAGGTCAGTGGTGACCGTACTGCAACCTTGAGGTTCAAGGTTTGGAGAGCATTTACAACGAGGTCAAGGCGGTGGGGGGGGATTTTCCTGATCGGCCCCGAAACCGACGAACTGGCCATGCACCTCTTGGAGAAGACGAAGGCCACGATTCCCAACCTCTACGACGAAGACGGCTCCGTCATCAATTCGTACAAGCTGGCCTTCGAGTTGCCTGAGTTCTTCCAAGGCGCCTATAAGCAGATGGGGCTGGACCTTCCTACGTCCAACCCCGCCACCGGCTGGATGCTGCCAATTCCGGCCACCTTGATCGTGGGCAAGGACTCCAAGATCAGCGCCCGGTACGTGAACGCGGATTACACCCATCGGATGGAACCCGCCGACGTGCTGGCTGCGGTTCAAGAGGCCGCGGAGAGCTAAATCTCCTTCGAGAAGCACTGTTGAAAGGGCGGCTCCATCCCGGAGCCGCCCTTTTGATCGTCCCGCCCGCCCCTTCCAGCTTGCTTCAGTCCGCACGTCAGAGCCGGTTGCAGCCGCCACCAAACGGCGTGGGATGTTACGATCTTGGCAGCTCCAGTAGCAAAGGCCGGTGGTACCGGCTGCGGGTGACGTGGGTGACGCAGGCAAAATAATGCGGAAACGACTGCACTTGGTCGCTGGTCTCCTCTTGGGCGGGGCGTTGATCGCCGCCGCCTGTGGTGGCGACGACGCAAATCCGACCCCGGAAGCCGACGACACGCCGATCGTCGGCGAACAAGCGGACACTCCGGAGGGCGCCGATCCGGAGAACGGCACGCCGGAAGGAACACCCCCAGACGAGCCCGAGGG
>Ga0209501_10006148_pt1 | contig 10866 bp, 12 predicted proteins | sample ArcticOcean_MG_C_4_FD_187434 | JGI IMG/M metagenome (GOLD analysis project Ga0209501, IMG submission 187434) | Marine microbial communities from western Arctic Ocean - ArcticOcean_MG_CB4_134 (SPAdes) (version 2) | ecosystem: Environmental > Aquatic > Marine > Oceanic | place: Arctic Ocean...
TGTGTTGCTGACATCCAAATCAGTTGAGGCCCATCTGAAATAATAAAATTCGTCAAGCGTTAGGCTCATGGCTTAGCCATGACTCCAGTTTTCTATGGATGAGCCGTTGGATGCCGTTTTAGTCGGCCCTACCGACACTGAGGCATCCATCGCGGAGATGGAGGATGCGAGCCGCGAAAAACAGCAATTGAATATCGCTGTAGGCGCAACCGCAATTGTCATCGTGATATTCATGGTACTTGCATCAGTTTGGGGAACTGTCTCTTCAATGGGTGGAGGATACGGTCCAAATGGGCAATGGGAGTGGTGGGAGGTTCCGCTTGAGCATCGTCACACAATGGGACTGAATGTTAGTGGAGAGCGCTCTGTACTGCCTGAAACTGGACCCTATAATTGGAGCGGACCCACCGAATATTTTGTTGATGTTAACCTTCCAGCCTCTGAACAAGATGCTGGATACCCAGAACCCGCGGTAATGCATGTCGCTTTATGGATGCCAGATGTACCAAATGGAACCAAAGTCCCTGTAATTGCTACTGTGCACCCCTACTATGACTTCGGCGGCGAAGGACTTCCCGGAGCCGGTGATGATTCCAACCCAAACACCGTTCCAGACGGTGGCATTGGTCAGTGGGTGTTAGACCAATTTGTCCCTTATGGCTTCGCATTGGCCCAAATTTCAACTTTTGGAACCGGTAAATCAACTCACTGCCAAGACGTCAAAGGACTGGGTGAGCAAATCGGAATCCAAGCCGCAGTCCACTGGTTAGGCGAGCAAGAATGGAGTAATGGAAATGTCGGATTGATGGGTAAATCATACGCTGGTACCACCAACTGGGAAGCGGCCCAAAATCCCTCCCCACACCTCAAAACTATTGTACCAATTTCGGGCTCTATTGGAGTGCAACAGATGTTCTACCGAAACGGCAGTTCAGAGGCTAGAGCCATGCTCTATGATGTTCTTTACGAGGGAGCAACAACAGATGCTACCGAAGACGATTTGCGAATGTGCAGTGATGATGTGATAGGCCCAATTTCACCCTTCACAACTTGGGCTGGTGCCGGACTTGGTGGAGATGAATGGAATGATTACTGGGATGAGCGTTACCACCTCCAAGATGTTCTAGACAACTACCAAGGTAGTGTTTATCTCGTCTGGGGATTCCAAGACTGGAATGTAGATCCGTACCACGCATTTCCAACATTCAATATGCTTAATGATGCTGGAATACATACTCGCGCAATTGTTGGACAATGGGCTCATAACTATCCTGACCAACCAGATAGACACGATGATTTGGCAAGTGGATATGGGGCCGAAGGCTTTCCTAATATGAGTCGTATGGACTGGGCAATAGAGTTGTACAATTGGTTCAATTATTATCTGAAAGATATCGGAGAAGAACCGGGAGCAGTTGCTCAAGTTCAAACCAACGATGGTCATTGGCATGTGGAAGAAAAATGGCCTGCTGAAGATACTCTCTGGGAGTTAATCTCTCTAGATAATGCTGAAACCACAGGTAATTGGGTTTCAGCCAACATTGGTGCTTCTTTCATTATTCCAAGTTTTGAAGAAGACATCCAAATCTCCGGGCTTGCCACACTGCATCTCTCGGTTAGTTCATCGATGAATTTGCTTTGTCCTTCTGGTCAGGTATTCGCTACCATGTTCGATGATGAAACAGGATTGAGACTCGGCCATGCAACCATGGATTTACGATACCGTGATGGAGGTTATGAGGCAAATGCGGTTCTTCCTGGGCAAAACTATCTGATGCTAATGGAATTCAATCCGATGGATGTATTTTTACCTGCAGGCCATGCGATTAGAGTGACATTAACCGAATCTGGAGAAGATTACTTGCCATCCCCATGTGCTGTATCTGGAATAGGCTTGTCACTGGATGAAAGCAGTGTGCTCGGTCTGCCCATTATTGACAGACCGAAAGAGGATTCTCACTGGTTTACAGTTCCACAATTAGAAATTGCAGGATAAGTGAAATTCACTCCTCTGAGTCATTTTCATTTACTTCATATCTCTCAAACCAGCGATTATCAAGATCATTCTCCTTGATTTCAATTACATTTCTTAAGATAATACCGTGATGAGCCTGTAATTTCCTACCGCGCATTGCCTCACCAACTTCAAACTCAATTTCTCTCAATTTTGTTAAGTCTTGTATATCTTTGAGTTCTTCATCAAATCTATTGAATGTTCTATGTCTATAATACCAGATTCCAAAATAAATCGGAACAAGACCGATTGGAATAATTAACTCAGAACTAAGAGCAGAAAGTATCCAAGATAGTGAAAACTCAGCACCATCACTACGATAATCGGTGACAAAACCTGCGCCGGACACATAGAACCACCCTGTATTTCCTCCATACATTGTAAACGGAGTCATGCTTTCATCAAAGGTATCAGAACCCCGTTCTAATTCGATTTGATCTGACCAACCATCGTTGTCATCATCATCATCAAGTACATCAGGAATCGTGTCCCAATCAAAATCTGGAGGAACATCTTCGGGGTTGAATATATCGTACTTCTTAAGGGCTGTAGAAGAGGCTAACTCCAAATCATTGGTAATGCCATCCCCATCTATATCATCGTCAAGTGTATCAGGGATTCCATCTCCATCCGTATCGTAGCACCCATTCATATGACGGTTTGAAAAACCCTCTGTATTGGGGCAATCATCAGATATATTCAGACCTGGTTGATCTGCATAACCATCACCATCTGAATCTGACCATGCATCGGGATTATCGGGATATGTATCTTCTTCATCATTGATACCATCCCCATCTGAATCATCCTGAGCATGAGCAATTGGTGATGTGAAAAGGAGGAGGGAAAGAAAAATACAGAACCATACTGCAACCCTATTCATAATTTTTCGAATCCGCCTTTTCTTATGAATCAATAAGGACAACCGTTTATTGTTGACATTTATATACGTCACATTTTATCCCTAGAATATGCAGAGAGAATTAGTCGCTGCCGCGGTTGCCATTTGCCTCCTTTCTCTTGCATGGTTTGGTGGATTATTTGGGGATGATGTGGGGGACAAAATCGAAGAAATCCTTGGCCCCGAATCAGACCTAGAACCGTTTCCCGTATTCTCAACTGTTGCAGATGATGGATTAACCTATTCTAACAGCGACTATGAGGGGGCCCCGTACATCGTAATTTTCTCTGCAGAATGGTGCGATTCACCCTGTCATTCAACAATGCACGCAATTAATTCAACTTTGAATGGCCCTTCAATTATTGTGTTTAGTACAGATCCTGCTGATAGCCCTCAAGGAATCAACCTTACAGAATGGCATGATAGATCAAACTCATATGATGACGAGGGTGATGATTTGGGGCAAACTCTGGATTTCCCGTTCGCCAAGGGAATTGAGCAAGCTGAAGAGGTGAAAATCAGTTCTAGGCCATCGATTGTCTTCGTCAACTCAGATGGGGGAATCGTGGAAATTCACAAAGGTGGACTATCTGACAGTGGAGAAATAACCTCGTATTGGGAATCTGCTGGCGGAACCCTTTGAAATACTATTATTAGGCACTTTAGTAATTGTAAATCCCATCCCATATTTCATCCAAACGTGCCAATGCTGCAACTGGCTCTAGCATAGTAATTCGCTCATCGGCAGCCAATGAATTTTCACTATCACTCTCAGCCCCCTCACGGTTCAATAACCCTAGTTCAAGCAATTTGTTTAGTGCATCATCAACCTCAAAATCAACTACTGCACCATGCTTTGCTAACCATTTTTCAATTCGTTCATCAAGGGAATTCATTGTGTGTTGCTGTTCACTATCTAACAACAAAAACGAGTAAGCAAGCAACGCTTCCTTCACCTCTTGTTCCTCTGAAAAATCAATCACCATATTGATGACTGCCTGATTATTTGCTTGGCCTTTGAAGTAAAGGTCTTTGGAAACTTGTGAAAGATATGCCTCTTTGGTCTTCATGTATTTGGTCCAGGACTTGAGAATATAAGTTGCCAATGCCGAAAGGATACCACCGATAAGTGCAAGCGAAGTCTCCCCCAAGCCATAGCCAAGAAGAAGAGGTCCGAATTTCATGCCAAGAGTGGCCAGCCCTCCTATCAATGGAGCCAATATTTTCACCTGATCAATTCGTCTCATGTTAGGTGATGTATTTGGGAAAATGACCTCCAAATCCAGTTTCGGAATAGTTTTGAATAGCCTCAAGTGCAAGCCTTTTGCCTCGGTCCCAGGGTAATTCCTCAAGGTTTTGTTGTTCTCAAACCACGCTCGTTCATGAAACTGCATGACTTGGATAATACGCTCATACACCTCCAAATCTACCTCCGTTGGTTTCTTTCTCAGTATTAGTTTCTCGAATAGTGAAGGCTCTCGTAAACTTTTGACCGTTTTTTCACCAAGTTTGAAAGTTTGTAATAGTTTGAACTCCTCAAACCTAACATCTAGGCTTATCGGAAATATGTCTTCACCATCTAATGCTATTTGCATTTCTTCATCTGTAATTGCTAACCAGTTCCCATCAGTTAGGGCTTTGCTGAATTGATTCACGAAATCTGTTGAGTCAAAAGTTTCAGGGATTTCATCCGTTGAGTCCGGATCAAACTCCGAGTATATTTGTTTTAGAGATTCTTGAGTAGAATGCATGCGATGGTGCCAAATGGCTTCCAATAACTCTGAAATTTTTGTTAGGGTATCGGAATTTTCACCTGCTTCAGCCAATATTAGACGCTTTATTTCAGCGCGGCTAATCGGAATAAAATGCTGGCCCGGCACTCCATTAACCATGTAGAACAGTTTTCCCAACATCCGGACTAGCCTTTGAATTAACCGGGCAAATTATGTTTGAGAGAGAGGAATGAAATACAAGACTAGTAAACAAAAATCAGTGGTATAGTTTGATGCGAGTTCTAGCATTCGAAGATTCCTACGATATTGAGGCATTGCTAAAAGCGGGTAATGTTGATACTAGCCAAATCACGATTGAACAGAAATGGAATTCTAAAGATGCTGTTGCTGTCATCAATGACTTTTCACCTGATATTCTACTTCTAGACCAATTCATGCCGCCATTCAAAGGATTAGAAGTTCTTAGAATGATAAATGATGCTGTCGGCGCAGAGGAATTGAACCGGCCTGACCAAATCATCGGGATTAGTTCTGCAGGATTTGCAAACCGAGCGATGCTCAATGATGGTGCAGACCAAGCAGTATTGAAATTTGACATCGCAAATCTCAATATTTGGCCAAAAAATAATGATGAATGAATATATTATTCTCCGGGATACCAATCTTCTTTGCCTGGTTCTCTGAACCACCAAGCCCCATCATCATCCCGCCACCATTCGACATTATCATCATCAACATAGTAATCTTCTTCTTCTTCTTCTTCAGAATCAACATCAACACCCTGTTCCCGAAGAATGTCTTTCTTGACTTCTGAGGCGGTATCCTCTACATTGTGGTAAACACGGCCTGCCACTGGGTCTTGTGATTCCAATTGGTCGTGGTCCCCTGAAGCAATTGCTTCATCACTATCTTTGTAGAACTCTTCGGCCATCTCACGTTTGTATTCATCATACTCATCAGAACCCCATGAACCTTGGGCAGAATCACTGGGTCCACGCATCAACTCATCAAGGTTTACTGGTCCACCCAATTCTAAATCGGGCGCATCTGGCATATTTTCATCATCATAGAATTCGTCAGAATCAGCCAATAATTTTGGAAATGTTCTGCCATCAGGATGTGCGGTCTCAATATCTTCAACCAATAGGTCATGTTCCTCTTCGTCTAGATTCTCTTGGTCATACTCTCGTCTAACAATCTTCACAATCTTGTTCAACTCTTTACCCAAGGAATCCTTCTTAGTATTTGCAGCGGTTTTCTCAATATGCCGACTTAAACGGTCGTATGGCGTACCTGTCAAGCCACCGAGAAAGCCGCCTAACCCCTTCTTCTTACCAGCCATGCTCTCACCTACAACACTGATGCAGTGCCAATCCTGTTAAGGATTCACCGCCGGAGCGTGTGCATGGTGGACGGTTGGTTGGTACAAGCGATGTCGGCGTACAATGCCGATTCCCTCGCAAATAAAGAGGGATATCGTGGACTAGTAATGATGCCGGGCCAAACGCTTGAACAAATCCTCCATTGGACTTTAGAATCTCTGCCTGATGAAATTTTAATTGGTCTAGATGCTGATAATGACCGGCCTCATCATCAAGAAGTTGATGACCTGTTTGAAGGTGAAGACCATGAAGATGGGTTATTTGCTGGGGAAGGGTACATCTTAGGAGAGGCAACAATAGTAAATCGCGGAGATTCATTTTCCGTACATCACGTACCTGAAGAATGGACGGACGGTATTTTTTCACAAAGCCGAGGTCCACGAGGTGGGCGATTCGTGCACTGGTTACACACTCACCCCAACGCAGTAGCCGTGCCATCAAGACAAGATGCTGACGCGGCTCAATACACACTTGGTGTTGACATGATTTTGGGGATAGAATTCTCCCCCTCAGGACCATTTGGCTGGTATGATGATACAGATGGTGTGCGCAGAAAGTTGCAACCTGAAGAGGTCGCTCCTGTGCGCCAAAAACGGGGTTGGGGTAGATGGAAAAGTTCTGCTGAGAAAGCAGTTTTGGGCGTTGCCCCAACTGGCCACAGTATCCACGGATTAGAATTGATCTCATTTCATAGGTCCGGCACTGGAGTAAATGTCATCTTTGTCGATGAAAAGGGATACCCATATGGTTGGGAAAAATTCCAGTCAGTAACTTGATTTGAAAAACCTTCACGATTTGAAAATTCTTTCACGGTAATATGCAAGTTCTGATACTGATTCCCGGATGTCCTCAAGTGCGCGATGGCCACCTATTTTTTCCATAGGCGGAATCTCAGGATTCCACCGCTTCGCCAACTCCTTAACAGTTGAAACATCAATGCTACGATAATGGAAATGCGCGTGCAACTCAGGCATATAACGGCGCAAAAACCGACGGTCTTGAGAAATCGTATTTCCGCACAGTGGTGAGGACCCAGAATCGGTGTACTCGCGCACGAACTCGAGGGTCAGCCTTTCTGCCTCAGCATCATCAATTTCACTCGCTAGAACCTTCTCTACCAGTCCACTTCGGGTGTGGTGAGTTGTGTTCCACTCGTCCATTCCTGCTAGCAATTTTGCTGGTTGATTAATCTCTAAGCATGGGCCTTCAGCGATGATGTTTAACTCGGAATCTGTGATGATTGTAGCAATCTCGATTAAGCGATTTTCGTCTGGGTCAAGCCCAGTGAATTCGCAGTCAATCCACACTAGGTTGTCGCTTGCCATCGCTTTTGGTGAGTGCCGCCCATTCAAGAGACTTGGCTTTTGCAAATGCGGGCACAGGTTGTTAGGTGGAAGTCAGTGGCACAGGCCATGCAGGAGCAGGAGGTTGGATTTACCGAACTCCTGCGAGTGAATCCGGTGTTTCGTCGGTATTGGTGTGGAAACGCAATTGCCATGCTCGGAGAATGGTTCAATACGATTGCACTTTTCGTCTTAATCGACCAACTTACAGGTTCAGAATTGGCTATTGGCTTGTTGTTTGTCTTGCGGCTGTTTTCAATGGCTGTACCGCAAGTTTTCACCGGGATGTTGGCGGACAGGTTTAGCCGCAAGTGGCTGATGGTTGGCTCAAATTTTGCTGCTGCAATCACGGTTGCTGCATTTTTACTGATTAAAGATGCAGATGATGTTTGGATGATTTATGCTTTATCAGCGATGTTGATGCTGTTTCATGCGATATATCTGCCAGCAGAAAATGCAACTATACCTAATATCACCAAACCAAATGAATTGCTGACCGCTAATGCCATGAACTCTGCGACTTGGTCAGCTTCGCTGGCAATTGGTTCAGCAATTGGTGGAGCGGTTGTGGCAACCTATGGTGTTCAAATCACCTTTATCATCAACTCAATTGCTTTCGTCATTGCCGCCTTGATTATCGCTACTGTCAAGATTCCTGAACGTGAGCCAAAAGTAACCGAGGGAAATTTCTTTGTTAGCAGTTTATCTCAAGTTATAGAAGGATTCCATATCATCCGAACAACCCCAAAAATATCTAGAATAATCACGGCAAAAGCGGCTTGGGGATTATTCGGTGGCGGCCTAGTTTACATGTTGATTCTAGTCGGCGCTGACATTGGTTTAGGTGAAGTCGCGGCTGGAATCGGATTGTTATTTGCGGCCCGAGGAGTCGGCACTGGATTGGGCCCGATTCTAGCAAGATATACTTTCACAGACCGAACCAAATGGCCGTTTATCATCGGCTGGCTGATTTCAATATGTGGTGTTGGATATTTGGCGATTGGCTGGCTTTCTTGGGGCTGGTGGGTTGCTCTTTTCGTGGTATTCTCACATTCGGCAAGTGGGGCGAATTGGGTGATCTCGACGGTACTTCTCCAAGAGAGAAGCGAGGATGAATGGCGGGGCAGGATGTTTTCAACAGACTTTCTTTTAATTACCGCTGTCAACGGTTTCTCAACCTTAGCGGCGAGTTTAATTCTCGAATATACCGATGTCGGATTGAGAGAACTTGTGCAAATTTTCGCGGTTGGCCAAGTGATTTCAGGAATCATTTGGGTGGCTTTGATTTCACCAGGCGAGAAGCGTTTCTTCGCTGAACATAATGAAGCGGAGCAAACGATTGAGAATTAGTAACGAGTTGAGAATATGAAAGAAGCAACAGACGTATTTTCTGAGTGGGCGGAACAAGGTCGTGACATCGGGATGGAAAAGGGGCATTCTGCCTCAGTTTCAGAGATGCTAAAATCAGCAGTTCCAAACCTCCCTCAACCATTTTCAGCGATTGACATCGGCTGTGGCAACGGCTGGGTAGTCCGCAAACTCACAACCTTAGGAGCTAGACGAGTAGAGGGGGTGGATGGAGCGAGTGAGATGGTCGCCAACGCCCGAGCAATTGACCCGAGTGGCACATACCATGAGGAAAAATTACCCGAATGGACCCCCGAAAACCGGTTTGATTTGGTGCACACTATGGAATTCCTCTACTACCTGAAAAACCCCCAAGAAATGCTCACGAAAATCCATGATGAGTGGCTTGAAGATGGCGGTTGGTTAGTTGCTGGAGTTGACCATTATCTCGAACATGAGGCGAGCCTAGATTGGCCTGAAACACTCAATGTCCACATGACAACAATGAGTATTGATGAATGGAAAACTCTGATGAAAAATGCTGGATTTCGGAATATAAAAATTTGGCAAGCCGCAGCCGCTGATAATTTCTCAGGTACCCTCGCAATGCTAGGTCAACGTGCGTTGGATTCATGAAGTGCCCGCGATGCGGCCCCGCCATGACAGACCTCGTTGACCAAATTGACGCTCGGGGAAAGGGAATGAGCCCAAGCCTTCCAGAAGACTGTAAGAATTATCTCATAGATATTGATGGTACCGTTTGTGAAGATATCCCAAACGAAGAGGCGGAGAGAATGGCTGACGCCGAGGTCTTTGAGGGAGTAGTTGAGGTCATCAACGGATGGTTTGATGAGGGGCACACCATCACTTTCTTCACTAGCAGGACGGACGAACATGCCGAAGTTAGTGAGGCGTGGCTAGACAAAAACGGCTTCAAGTATCACGGCGTTTTGTACAACAAACCTCGGGGTGGGAACTACCATTGGGTGGATAATCACACTGTACGGGCAACAAGATTCATCTCAAAGTTCACTGAGTTTGTCAAGAGATGGGCTGAGGTTGAAGTCTTTGATGACGATGAAATCTGATTTACCAGACGTTGTAAAGTCCAACGAGGACTACAATCGGGCCGACGCTCATCAAAATGTCTCTAATCAGTAGTTTTAGAGCGACTTTTGATTGCTGACGAATGCCTCTCTGAATTTGGTCATCCATTTTATTTGAAAGGTCGGTTGCTTTATCACGAACTACTCCAAGAGCTGCGTCAGCGACTTCAAGTCCTTTTTCTCCAGCAACACTGCCGGCCCCAAATAAAGTTCCTAAAATTGATTTTTTGGATTTGCTATCCTCTATCGCATTGTCTTCAGTACCTACATCTTCCTGGTTTTTCCCTTTGAGACGCAAACCGCCAATGAATCCAAGCGCGCCACGTGCATGAGAGAGTCCTTGTGCAGTAAGTTTCACGACTACCCTATTTCGCTCAGAAATTGAGCGTATTAATCTCCGAGTGCGTGTAACTCTCAGAAAATCCCCAAATAACCACAATCCTCCGGCTATCAATAATGCATAAATTGCTTCTGTAGGAGTTTCATTCCACCCTTCCCAACCAATAGGGTCAAACAAAGTTCGTGCATAAAGCGCTAGAATAAATGGCAAGAAAATAGCCAATACCTCATTGAATACGATGACCCATAATCCCTTTATTTTCAATGAATTAATTGCCTGAAAAAGAATTTTACGGTCTGGGGAAAATTTTGAAATCAAGTCAATTAATGGAGGAAGTACCAAAATTAATCTCAGTAATAGAGGGATAACTAGCATGTAGAGATAGCCTTCGTAAGGAGATGCGGGCGGCAATGAAGGTATGAAAATCACCTCCGCCATATCATCTGACATGACTTCATCTGCCATCAAGTCTGCGCCCGAAGGCTCATGTGTGAAATCCACCTGTGCAACAATTGATGGCATTCAATCACGACTTATCAGATTGGCTCGGAATCTCAATTGATGACGAATGGCTTGAAGAAAATATCCGCTGGAAGGACTTTGGCACCGGTGTTAGACTTGGCAAACTTGCCCGCGAAGGTGATTGCTCACTAGTGTTGTACGACGCAGATTCCGACGTGGAGGTGGAGGCTTTCATGCC
>Ga0209501_10006150_pt1 | contig 10864 bp, 9 predicted proteins | sample ArcticOcean_MG_C_4_FD_187434 | JGI IMG/M metagenome (GOLD analysis project Ga0209501, IMG submission 187434) | Marine microbial communities from western Arctic Ocean - ArcticOcean_MG_CB4_134 (SPAdes) (version 2) | ecosystem: Environmental > Aquatic > Marine > Oceanic | place: Arctic Ocean...
ACCATTTTAGTTAATGGATTATTAAATAATTTTAAAAGATGTATCATTTTGCATACCTATCGGTTGATAAACCTAAGATTGGTTTATATTCTGTTTTATCATCTGTTTTGATAGCCATTAAATATTCCTTCCTGTTTGCATTAATTTCTGGATTGTAGCTGCAATGAATCCAGCCACTATTCGGTTCTCCAGGTTTCCAAAATTCTAAAATGAGTTGGTCAAACATTAAGTTCTCTTTGATCCAATCACTAACTTCATTATTGGGTATGGAAAAAATTTCAAAGTCGGCAGCCATAGCAAGACAATGTTGACTTTTAGAACTTGATCCAATTTTTTGAGATAAAATTTCATTACGATAGCCAGAGCTAATTGTTACAACTTTATTAAAGTGATCTCTAATGGGTTGTAAAACTCTTTCGCAAAGTAGTCTTAAATTTTCTACCTCATCTTCTGATGGATTATTATCCATACCCATACGTTCTGCGGTTTGACTTTTTACTAATTCTGATAAGCTGAAATTTTTAGATAGTTGCATAAATAATTTTTACCTTTAGTTTTTTTTGTTCTTTAGTTGAACCTCTATGAATGAAAGATCCTTTCTTTCTATAATTTTTACTTTTAACATCGTAAGCACTATATTCTCCTGTGGTTAAATTTAAAGTGATAATATCAATAGGTCCTAAACCACAAAGGGGTGTAAAAACTATAGTATTTGCGTCTTTTGCGAAGTTAAGCTGTGCAGTAAGTTCATTAACTAAACCTACATTTGCAGTTTTTCTTTTACGCATCAAACTGTTTAGTAATAAACTTTTTAATTTTACTTAACAGTTTACAAAACCAACACATCATGGGTCTCTCCTATTATTTGGGATATTTATCTTTGATTACTTGATTGTAGCTTTCCAGCATCAATGCCATTATGATAACTGATCTATTATTTATTTTTGTTATTTTCATTTATTATGCTCCTGGTTTTGTTGGAAATGTTACTGCTGCAACTTCCTCAACTGTTGTAAGTCCAGAAGGTAAATCTCTTAACTCTTGACGGTATGTTTTCCAATCTGCTGAAATAGATGTATTTGTTTCACTTGCTTTAGTAACCACCCAATCAGTTTCATTTAAAAGTATATTTCTTTTTACTCTTAAATGTCCTAGATCATGATCAAAACGACCAGCTTCAAATTCCGCTTCTTCTGCATCTTTTGCAGCTTCTTCTTCAGCTGTGTACTGCATTCTTGTTCCATTTAACATTTTATATCTTGGCATAATTTTCCTTATGATGTTGACAGTCCATATAGACTTACTTCTAAAGTTTCAAAACTTCCTGTACTTAATAAAAATTGAAATCCAGTAATAGCACCAGCAGTTTCATAAGCACCAGCACCAGTAAAAGATCTCGCACTGCTAGAGTTTTCAAAAGGTGTCATCGTTTGAAAATAACAACTTTTTCTAGTTCCTGTAACGCTTGGATCTTCAAACATTAACTCTCCCATAAAAGCATATTCTGCTCCAGGATGATAGACACACGAAGTTGACATTATAGAAGCAGTTGTAAAATTATAAGATATTGAACCAGCACTTCCATTATTTTGCGTAACACTACCTGCCGCCAAATATCCAGAAGATGCAAAACTTCCGCCAGAGCGTACTCGGACATAAACTTTTGCTCCTGTTGTGTCTACTGTTCCATTACGCCAATAAACTTTATAATATTTGTACGTGCCATCAAAAACCACAGAACTTGTTCCATGAATAAAATCCATATTTGCAGTTGTGCTAGTAATTGTTTGTGTTTTAATAAAATTCCAAGAACCACCACCACCTGCATCTTCAAAAACTGGTGGCGCACCAGCACCAGCAGAAGTTAAAACTTGTCCATCGTCACCTGTAGCAACTGCGGCAGGATTACCTGATGCGTCATATGTGATTAAATTTCCATCTGTTCCGCTAGCCATCTTGGCTAATGTGATTGCATCATTTTGAATTTCTGCTGTTGCTATTCCTAAATCTTTAACTGTGATTGCACCAGAGCTAGCAGCAAAATTATCTGAACTAAATGAAGCAGCACCTTTTACGGATGTTGAAGCATCTGCTAAAGTAACTGTTACTGTTCCTGATGTTCCACCACCTGATAAATTTGTACCAGCAGTAACTCCAGTAATATCTCCAGTACCATCTGCTCCAGAATATTCAAAGTGAACTCCAACACCATCTGTATTTGAAAATGTTCCACTTGAAACTACATGAGTTACTGGAACTTTAGTATATCCAGAAGCATCGGTTACAGCTCCTGTTACTTTAAAAGTTGCGTAAGTAGATGCTGTTCCTTCTTTAGTAACAGTTACAATACCTCTTGCAACTGCGTTAGAAACATCATCCCAAGATTGAACATAAGAAGTAATATCAGCTGAAGCATCGTCTGCGTCATCTACATATAAAATAGTTGCACTTGCTATTGTTCCATGATTCCAAGCTATTTTTCCTGCACCTGGATCAGCGTCAGTTGTTGCCGAACTCCAAGTCATTGAAAGTTGTGAGTTAGTACCAGCAGCTCCTGTAGAACCTGTTGATCCTGTGCTTCCAGTTGAGCCAGTTGATCCTGTATCGCCTTTTAATCCTGTTCTAGTATAGTGAACTGATAATTCATCAGCTGCTGAAAAAGTATTATTGGATGCTAAATGAACTACTGTAATTTTATTATATCCGCTTTCATCTGAAACAGCCGCAGTAATTTTAAATCTTGCATAAGTTTGACTATCGTTAATATCTACTATGTGTAAGAAACCTTTAATGGTAGAGGTTGAACCTCCCCATGTTTGAACATCTGCTGCTGTACTAGCAGTATTTGCATCTGCATCATCAATATAAATTTCTGTAACATTTGCATAAGTAGCATTATTAAATGCTATATCTCCAGCACCAGGATCGGCATCTGAAGTTCCTGTATCAAATTTATAATAGTAACCTGGTATTGCACCATCTTCTCCACTAGCTGAAAATGCTACCCAGCACTTATCATTTAAAGTAAATGTACCTGCACTATCAATGTAGACTAAAGTAACTTTTGTATATCCTGTGGCATCTGTAACTGCACCTGTTACTTTAAATACCATCCAAGTATCTAATGATTGTGCTTTTGTAATTCTTATTCTTCCTCTATTGGTATCGTTGCCTGTTACATCATCCCATGATTGTACCCATGCTGAAATATCAGTACCATTATATTCTAAGTCATCAAAATAACCTATTGTTGCACTAGCAATCGTAGCATTATTTAATCTAAAAAATCCTGCTCCTGGATCTGCATCAGCTGTTGTTGTTGAATATTGAAACATTGCACTATCTCCACCTGAAGGTAGAAAGTCTGCAACTGTTGTTAATACATTTCCTGTACTGTCAAATCCTAATGCTTTAGATGCTCTTGTTGCTGCATCATCTGTAAATTCTGGTGTTGTGATTGAGTTGGTAGTAGATACTTTAAATGATCTATTTAACTCTTCTTGCATTTGTTGTGTAGTCATGGCTGCACGATCCAAACCCTCTTCATGGCTCTCCGCAGGGAATGGATCATTAGCAATATAATCTATTGCTTGTGTTTGCGGGACTTCTCTAATCATCACTACAGTTTCTGTAGCTGTTGGGATATTTCCTGTTGTGAAAGTTATTGAGCCACCACTAGCAGCACCTGCTCCTGCAACTGTGTAGTGGGTTGTTATAGTCTTAGTTGTTTCAGTTCCTGTTGAGGATCTTATGATAACTGATAAATCTGAATCTGCAAATATCTTGAACGGATAGGTGAAATTATCTGTAGTGCCATCACCTGATGTTAATTGTCTTACTACTGTTGAAGATATAGTCATATTAAAAACCTTTAAACAATGTTGATGGTTTTGTAAACAGATATTCTTGGTTATAATCTTTTTTCATTCTTTTTTCTACTCTTTTTAACACACCTGGATTCATTGTTTCCATTAATTGATGACCTATTAAGTAATCATAAGCAGATTTAATATAAAATAAATTTAAAAAAGGTATGTTATTTTTTATAGCTGTAAAAGCTGCCTTACCTGCTTTACCACCTTCTCCACGAATACCATAAGTAATTCCAGCCAAAATATCAAATCCAGTTAAAGGCACAGGTCCAGCAAGAGCTGAAGCTATATCAGAGCCACCTCTAACCTCTTTGAACAAAACATCTCCATAAATACCTAAACCACCACCTTGTAAAAAGGCTGCCATGATTGTATTAAATTTATTTGGATCTCTAGGTTTTTTACCTTTTAATAAATCTTTTATTGACATAGATAGATAACCCATAAATAATGAAGTTGTCATTAATGCTGTCATACCTACAGCACCCCTACCATAATCTGCCTTAGTAATGTTTGGTCCTTTAAAATAAGACATTTCTCTACCTAAAACTTTTGTTAAAATAGCCAAAGGAAATGCTTTAAATTGACCCACAAACCTAATTGCTTCGCCTTCCGCTGTACCAGCTAAAAAACCCCTAGTCATGTTTGCTTTTAATCTGGCATCAGGTTCTATTACAGCATAAATTGATCTATCTAAAAGCATACCAGATACAGATGATTTAAACTTTTCTTTTTCTATTGTTAATTGTCTTTCTGTTAAAGAATCTACATTTAATATTTTTTTCATATCAGTATCAGATATTTTATCTAACATACCAATGTTAATAAATTCCATTCCATCATCTGCTTTTTCCATAGCAATTTTTCTAATAACATCCCATTTAGTAGAATCAATATTATACATAGTAAATAATTCTTGTAATTGTTTGTTAAGATTTTTAAATTGTATATTTTTTTGTCTAGCAAAATAATTTGCCATACCTAACATAGAGCCTTCTTTCAAAGTGTTAGTCCACCAAGCTAATGCGTTATATTTAAAAAATGTTCTTTGTGCATTAGACCATCCTTTGCTTAAATTATCTCCTACTTGGTATCTAGCCGACATATCGTAAATTGTATTATCAACAATAAAGCCTAACATTTGAGCTATATCTTTTTTTTGTTTAGTATTTTTTATTCTCATTAAACTTCCTAGTGCTTCAGCCATACCACCTAAAAATGATCTACCTTGAAATCTCATTTCTGATCCATAAATACCAACATCTGCTGCTGCTGAAATTGTTGCTCCACCCAGTTTTGACATAGATGCTATAGACCTTGCAATAGCTGAATATCTTGCCACACCAAAATTTGCTACTGTATATATAGATCCATCTATAACTTTCATATATTTATCAAATGATTCTGGTCTAGCAATTCTTTCTGATTGAGATCCTTTTTTTTGAGCAATTATTCTTCTTTGAACAGCAAATCTAATTTTTTCAAAATTTTCTTTAGGTTTAGCTCCTAAACTATCTATAATACCAATATTTCTTCCAGCAGTTTGTATGCCAGAATAAAAAGATTCTTTTAAATTTCCCACTCCAAATTTTTCATTATAATCAAACCAATCATCAGCAGTTTTAAAATGTAATATTCTTTTAAAATTAGAATCTTTAGTTATGTTCTTAGAGGTTCTTGAGCCATAAACATTAGAAACCCCATCTGCTATTAAATATTTATTACCTACTAAAGTATTGTAAACTTCTTGTAAAAATTCCTCAACATTATCTGTGTTAGCAAATGTTCTATCACCATCTAGTTTTTGCATAACATAATTTTTCCATGCTTTATAATTTTTTTCATAATTAATATCTGTACCTTTAATACTTTCGTCAATTTTTATATCATCTAATTTTAATCCTAATGAATCTGCTGCGTTTCTAACTCTAAATGGATCATGTGATTGTTTAACAATATAACCCCACATTTTTTGAATGTTAGCTCCCCTATCATTTAATTTTTGTCTGATAGTTTCAGAATATTTTTCCATAATTTCAGCTAATTTTAAAATTTGAGGATTAGTTTCTTTTACGGGGGGATTTAAACCAGTTAATTTTTCCAATTCTGTTTGTTTTTGTCCCAATTCAGACATTGCTCTACTTACTCTTCTTTGAGTTTCTGATTCAGTTAAACCTTCCAATCCATCTCTAAACATTATTTCTAAATTATTAGCTTTTAACTCGGCATTGAAACCAGAAATGAGTTGATTAACTTGAGCGTGTTGCTGTACAGATACCGCTGCTCTTGAGCCTTCTACTCTTCTGTTTGACCCAACCATTATTGCAATTAATCCCTCTTCCGCATTATCTGGAAAATTTGTTAAAACAAATTCTGTTAATGTTCTTACTTTAATTTGGCTTTCTAAAGCATTTCTTTTATCTATTTTTTTTTGTGCTTTAATTTGTGTTGAAACATCTTTTGCTATAGCATCAACATTAACTTCATCAATTCTTGATAATCCTTTTTCTGCTTTAGCTAATTTAATTTGATTAATTATTTCTTCTTTTTTTGCAGAAGTAATAGATGATCTTTTTAATAATTTCTCTACTCTAACTAAACATTTATCTGCCATAATTACCTACCATCAACACAATTAATTGCATCTTTAATAATTTCATCTAAATCTTTTGATTTAGCTTGTACTTCATTTAATTCATCAGTAGTTATTTTAACTTCAGAATCTCCTTTTTCAAATTTTAAGTTTAAATCTTTTTGAGATTCAGCTATAGTATTTAATTGAGTTTCTAAAGATTCTAATTCTACATCTTGCTGAGCATCATCTTTATCTACAATATTTCTTTTTAAATTGTTTAATTCTATTTCATCTACTGATGGTCTAGGCACAGGGTTTACATCTGGGTTTGGTGATGAATCTGTTGAATTTCTTAAAATTGGATCAGCATTAACTATGGGAGTTACATCTACAGCTTGATCTAACAATATGTCTCCTGTAGCTTTTTGTAATAATAATCTTCTAGTTGTGGGGTCGGTTGCTTCTAAGTCTTTCATAATTTGAGAATTTTCTGGATAATATTCTCTATATAAATTTATATCTATATCTGTTGCAGAATCATCTCCAATTAATTTTTTACCTTCCGCTACTCTTGCATTGAATTTTCTACGAGTATTTATATCTTTTAATTTACCAGCACCAACATGAAGTCCACTTCCTAAAATTGTACCAAAGGTAACATTAAGAAAACTGTCATATATATCATAATCAGATTGTAAGGATTTAGCTACACTATAAACAATAGGCTCAACAAGTGTTGCACCAACAGCACCCTCTACTGCACCTCTTATAGCTCTTGCTTTAGTAAATCCAACTTGTGCAACTTTCTTGGCAAATCTAGCTTGTCCATAAACAGGAATAAAAGAAGCTGCTATGTTAATTGGATCAAGAAAACTGGTAGCTAATCCTGTTCCAAATTTTGCTGCACCAACATAGAAACCACCACTTAAAGGATTCCATGATCCTGCTGGTCCTCTTGCCATAATACTTTGTCTAGCTCGTTCTTGGTTTTTTTCTCTAACCATAACATCAACAACTGATTGATATTCATCTTGTTCAAAATATAATCCTATTTTTGCATATTCTTTATTTAACTCCAATCTATCAACTGGAGTTTGTTTGTTAAATTTTGATTGTTTTCTAGCACTATAGACATCATGATAATTCCACAAAGACATTACTGGGTTAAAGTTCCAGTTATCCTTAGATACCGCACCTAACGATTCAAATAAATTTGCTTTATATTGATCGTAACCAGCTTCTTGAGCTGTTTCATTTATGTTTAATCCAAAACCTAAGTTCATTTTCTATTAGTAGAGTTTATAGCTAATTCTTTTTCATTAGTAGTAAATCCCGCATAACCTTTAATTGCTGCTATTTCTGCTTCGCTAGGAACTTCTTTAATTTTTAATTTATTTATATTCATTATAACATCTGTTCCTGGTAAATTATAAGTTGAATCATTAAAATTAAAACTTAACTCTTGTCCATTAGCATTGACAACTGGAGCAAATTGTTCTCCATCTAAAACAATACCAAAAACTAAACCAGAGCCATCTGCTGTATTTCTCCATTCTCCATTTATTCTCATTTGTGTTTGAAATTTTTCTGACAACATAATTTCATTAACACCTTGATTAAAGGGATCTGTTGATTTGAACGCTACCGCATTAAATTCCTCTAAATATTCTTCTTTGATTAAATCAGCTTTATCTTTTACAGCATTAGCTGTAGTTCCAAATGATGTTAAATTTTGACCATCGTATTTTAAAGGAATAAAATAAGTATCTTCTACTTGAAAATTTTTTGTAAATACATTAACTGCTGAATTTATAGCATCATTCATATCAAATTCACTATTAGTATAAAGTTCGTTTAAAGCATAATAGGATAAAACATTCTGTACATTATCCATTGTGTTTGATGCTGCACTACTATCAATATTGTTATTTTTGCGAACAATATTTTCAATTTCTTGAAAATCACTATTAGTTGCAATTTCTTTTGAAATGTTTGTAAATGTCATTTCATTGTTTTCACCCCAAGCTTTTAATTTTTTTTGTTCTTCTTTATTATCAAAACTAAACATCTTTTTTGATTCTGTGGGAGAGGTCCAAGTCATTGCCGCAATAGCTGTAAAAGGTAGTTTAGCATCTTGTAACTCTTGAAGTGCTTTTGAATCATGTCTGCCAAAATTAATTGTGATAGATTGTAATAACATTTGAGATTTAGTAGCATCACCTTGAGATTGAACTTTATATGTTTCAACAAAATTTTGAGCTTCTTCTTTTGTCATTACTCTTTGTTTGCTCTTTTCAACACCTAAAGAAATTTGTGTTTCAATAAGTTTTTCTGTTAGTTCTCTTTTTTTCTGTGATTTTAATTCTGGATTGGTTTCGTTATTAAATGATTCATTTAATTCTTGTAGATCGGTATTAGTGGAATATACAAATTGAGCAGAATCTTCTTTGATGGCAGCTATTCTAGTGTTTGCTGCTTTTTCATACTCTTGTGCTATAATTTGTCCTTTAGCTTCTCCAGTTTTTAATATTGCTTGATCTGAAAATTGCTCAACAAGTTCTGATAAATCTTTATTAGGAGCTGAAAATAATATTTTTTTATTATCGTTAGTAGTTCTAGCAATGTCTTGACTTTGAAGCATTTGATTAACTTCTATTTGTGGTAAAACTTTTTTAGCAAGATCCATATCAAAAAAAATATCTTTACCAACAACTGCTCCAGCTAAAACATTATTCCATTGAGTTCTTAATTGATCTTTTAAAATTGTTTCTGCATAATTAATTAATTTTTGTCTTTTTTTAATATCTAAATCTGGATATAATTTACTATCATTACCTTTAATTAATTCTAAATAAGCAAGTCTAGGATTTTTTCCTATATCTCTGTTGGCTTTGAATCCTTGAATAAAATTTGGAATATCAGCTATTTTTTCTTCATAAGAATCTATGTCAATTAATCCATCATTAAAATCATCATCATATATTTTTTTTAAATCTGCTGGTAATGTTTGTAATGCTAACTCGTTATTACTATATAGTGCGTCTGTTAAAATTCTTTCTTCTTTAGCATTTGATTCAACAGCTCTTGATTGTATTAAATTTTGATGAACTGCGTTATCTACTGAATATATTTTTTTTTGTTCTTCTAATAAGTAATTATTAGTAAATAATGTTTTAACTTTAGAGTTAGATGCTTGAGATGAAAATTCATCTCTAATCTCTTTACTTTTAGTCATTAAAAAAGTATTAGCTCCATCGGAATTTTTCATCTTAGATGCTTCTTGAGTAGCATCATTTAATTTAAGAACAGCTTGATTTTCTAATTCAAGAGCTTCAGTTTTATTTTCAGCATTTTTTTCTGCTGTTTTATATCTAACAAAAGCATCAGTTAAAGGTTTTAAAGATCCAGCTAATGTATTAGTTAAAGGTATCTGAATATTGGTTGTAGTAGATGCTGATTCTGCTGTTATTCTTGCTTCTGTTTTAAATGTAGGTATTTTTGGCATAATAATTTTTATGAGTTATACATTGTTAATAAAGTTCCACCAACCTCTGATACAGTTCTTATTTGTGCAAGTCGTGATTGTTGTTTAGCTATTTGACCACTCATGATTGAAAAATTAGCTTGTTCAAATTTTTTAGCTTTACCAATACTAGCATTATATCTAATAATATTTTCTTGTAATATTTTTTCTCTTTCATTAGCTCTTGCAATTCTTAATGCTGTTCCCTCAAAAGTAACACCTGATTTTAAAGTATTAACTATTTGCTCCCCTGTTAATTGAGTAAACTTTTTATCAAACTGTAAAATATCAAACTCAGCTTGTTTTTCTATTTGTTCGCCTTCTTGGTTTAAAACTTTAGCATTTCTCTCGTTGACAGCTTGATTGAATTTTCCAATCGTAGCTTGTTGCTTCATTTGAGCTGCTCCCATTGCTATTGGTATAACCCAAGTCATTAGAAAATCCTCGCATATCTGTAATGATGTGAGCCATCAAAACCATAGTGTTTCATTAAACCCTCTTCCTCTAATCCTAACCACTTTGCAAATCTTAAACCTTTATTAAAATCTACTCTTACAGCAGTTTGAACTCTTTTAATATTATTTTCTTTAGCCACCTTTTTAAAATCTTTTTTAATGGCTCGTGCTACAGCTAGTGGATGTTTCCAAACATCTTGCGTAGCAATAACCCAACCCTCTGCAACTTGTCCCCAAACTATTTTCATACCCGCAGCAAAGATAGGCTTGTCATTAACAGTACCTGTAAAAGCTAAATGATCTTGTATTAAATTTTTAGCATCTCCTTCAAACTCTGCGTCTTTATCCATTAACTTATGATTCATTTGACATGATAAGATAAATCTTCCATGCTCAGCAGTATAAGGAACTATATGTAGTTTATTATCCGTCATTGGTA
>Ga0209501_10006158_pt1 | contig 10854 bp, 7 predicted proteins | sample ArcticOcean_MG_C_4_FD_187434 | JGI IMG/M metagenome (GOLD analysis project Ga0209501, IMG submission 187434) | Marine microbial communities from western Arctic Ocean - ArcticOcean_MG_CB4_134 (SPAdes) (version 2) | ecosystem: Environmental > Aquatic > Marine > Oceanic | place: Arctic Ocean...
GAACGGTCTCTACTTCAAGAAATTCACCAATGTCCCGTTCTCTGGAAAGGTGACAGGTAAGGAACAGGGTTCACTCAAGAACGGTAAAAGGTTCGGTGTTTGGATCGAGTACAATAAGGATGGACGTGTAGATACGGAAGTAACCTACAAAAATGGGAAGAAAGACACTTCGGTCACGTACTCCTACCACCTGAACGGACAGTTAGAATCCAAAATAACCTGGAAGGACGGTAATAAAGACGGTCCTTGGGTGTTCTACGACGAGAAGGGACAGTTATGGTCCAAAGGTGAGTACAAGAACGGGAAGGAAGACGGTCGTTGGATCTATTACTACGATAGTGGTCAGATACGGTTAAAAGGAACCTACAAGGACGGTAACCGTATCCAACACCCTCAAGGTCGCATAATCGAGTGTTCAAAAAAGGGGGTCTGAAATCGACTTAATCGACCCCCAGAAATCCAAGGTTTTTTGACTAAAGAATTACTCCCACTCGATGGTGCCCGGCGGCTTCGATGTGATGTCGTAGACAACACGGTTGATGCCGTTCACCTCGTTGATGATGCGGTTGGCGACGCGGCCGATGAATTCCATCTCGAAAGGGTAGAAATCGGCGGTCATGCCGTCGGTGGAATTGACGGCGCGCAATGCGCATACTAAGTCATACGTGCGCGCATCGCCCATGACGCCCACCGTCTGCACCGGCAACAATACCGCGAATGCCTGCCAGATTTCATCGTAAAGCCCGGCCGCGCGGATTTCTTCGAGATATATGGCATCCGCTTTACGCAGGATTTCGAGCTTTTCAGCCGTAATGGCGCCGGGCAGGCGGATGGCGAGGCCGGGACCCGGAAACGGGTGGCGGCCGACGAAGCTATCGGGCAGGCCCAATTCCCGCCCCAAGGCGCGCACCTCGTCCTTGAACAATTCGCGCAAAGGCTCGACCAGTTTCATATTCATGCGTTCCGGCAGACCGCCCACATTGTGGTGGGATTTGATGGTGACGCTGGGTCCGCCGAAAAACGAAACCGATTCGATCACATCGGGATAAAGGGTGCCTTGCGCCAGAAAATCGGCGCCGCCGGCATTTTCGGCCTCTTCCTCGAACACGTCGATAAAGGTGGCGCCGATGATCTTTCGCTTTTTTTCGGGATCGGAGACTCCGTCCAGCTTGCCGATGAACAAATCCGCCGCGCCTCGGTGCACCAGCGGAATGTTGTAGTGATCGCGGAACAATCCCACCACCTCTTCGGCTTCGCCCATGCGCATCATGCCGGTATCGACAAAGACGCAAGTCAATTGATCGCCGATGGCTTCGTGCAGTAAGACCGCGACAACGGACGAATCGACGCCGCCGGACAGCCCGCATATGACGCGCCCCTTGCCCACTTGCGCCCGCGCCGCGGCGATTGCCTGATCCTTGAACGAGGCCATGGTCCAATCGCCGCCGCAGCCCGCGACTTCGTGGGTAAAATTCCGCAACAGGCGCGCGCCGTCCGGGGTATGCACAACCTCGGGATGGAACTGCACGCCATAAAAGCGGCGTTTGTCGTCGGCGATGGCGGCGAACGGGGCGCCTTCGGAAACGCCGACGGCGCGAAAGCCATCGGGCAATGCATCGACCCGGTCGCCGTGGCTCATCCATACCTGCTCGTGCCCGCCAACTTCCCAGACGCCGTCAAACAGCGCGCAGTCATCGGCGATATCGACCATGGCGCGGCCAAACTCCCGCTGCTCGGAGGTTTCAACCTTGCCGCCAAGCTGTTCGACCATGGCCTGCTGGCCGTAGCAAATGCCGAGCATGGGAACGCCGAGATCGAACACGGCGTCCGGCACCCGGGGCGGATCGATGCCGATCACCGATGCCGGCCCGCCCGATAGAATGACGGCCTTGGGCTGGAAGGCGGCGAGGCTTTCGGGCGTCACTTTATTGAAGGGATGAATTTCGGAATAGACGCCGGCTTCGCGCACCCGCCGGGCGATCAATTGGGTCACTTGCGATCCAAAATCGATGATCAGAATTTTTTCGACGGAAGGCATTGGCTTTAAGCTTTATCCCGAAGTGGCTTGGCCGCACTCTTAAATGAGTCGGGCCCCATTGGAAAGGGGGTTGGAGCAGTTCAGCTCAGACGATTTCGCGGTCGATCCCGGGGCGCCCCCGGGTCAGGCAATGGTTCAAATCGGTCCACACATATGCCAGCTCCTTCAAAGTCGTGCCCCATAATTCCTCGTCCCGGTCGCCGGTGCGCACGCCGCCCATGGCCTCATAGAAAAACCGGGCCGGATTGGGCGCCAGTACCCAGATCACCGCCGACATCATCGAGCGGCTCATCAATTCATAAAACATATGCGCCAGCAATCGCTCGCCGATGCCGCGCTCGTGATGATCGGGATGCACGTAGAGGGTATAAACCTCGCCGGCGATATCGCTACCCTTGTTCCGGTTGGCGCCGCCCGAACCCATGGCGGTCACCCGGCCATCGGCCTCCTCGGCGACCACCACGATCTCAGCTGCTGTGCGGATGGCCCGGGTCCAATAGACCACTTGGCGTTCCACCGACATATTGACGAGAACCTTATCGGGCAGGGTGCCGGCATAGGTGGAGCGCCAGGTTTCCACATAGATATCGGCAATCGCCTGAGCGTCGGCCTGAACCGCGGCACGGATTTTGGTCATGGGGTGGCGTCCCGTTCCAAAATCGCGACAAAAAAGCCGTCGGTTTCGTGGCGGGCCGGGCTGAGGCGGAGATAAGACGCGCCAGCATCGATAGTGGGACAGGCCCCGCCGATATTTTCGGCCCAAACCTGATTGACGGGCAGCGGTTTGAAATCGGGATGCGCGTCCAGAAACGCCGAAATCTGCGTTTCGTTTTCGACCGGCAACACCGAACAGGTGGCGTAGATCAGGCGCCCGCCGGGAGCAACCAGGGGCGCGGCGGCAGCCAGGATATCTTTTTGCGCGGCCAAATACTGGTCCAGCCGTTCCGCCGTCAACGACCATTTGGCCGCCGGATTGCGCCGCCAGGCGCCCGATCCGGTGCAGGGCGCGTCGACCAGCACCCGCAGCGCCAAGCCCTTATAGCGGTCCAGCCAGGCGCGGCCTTCGTTGCCCTCGGTGCATTTGACCGTGACGTTGGAAACGCCGGCCCGTTTGAGGCGGCCCTTGATACGGCGGAGGCGGCCGGGATCGGCATCGCAGGCGATCAACGGGCCGCCGTCTTTCATGGCGGCGGCCAAGGCCAGAGTCTTGCCGCCGGCGCCGGCACAATAATCGATGGTCAATTGGTCAGCGCGGGCGCCGCACAAAAGCGCGGCGATTTGGGAGGCTTCGTCCTGGGGCTCGACAAAGCCACCCTTGTAGGCGGTGGTGGTGTGCAGATTGACGCGCGTCATGATGCGCAGGCCAATGGGCGACAGCGGTGTTGGCTCGGCGGCGATGCCCTCCTGGGCCAATAGCTCCAGAGCGCGGGCGCAATCGCTCTTCAACAGATTGACCCGGAGATCGAGGCTTGCCGGCCTGTTGAGGGCGCCCAGTTCAGCGTCGAGATTTTCGCCAAACTGTTCGCGCAATTGCGGCATCAGCCAATCGGGCACTTCCAGCCGCACCGCGTCCGCCATGGCCGGATCGGTCAAGGACTTGCCGGCCAGCTTTTGCAAAAGTTTCGCTTCCCCCGCCGACAAGCTGGGCGGTCCATAGCCTTCGCCGGTAAATAATTTCTCGGTGTCGGAAGCGGGCAACTGATCGGCGAGGGTGAGATGGGCGATGACGTTGGCGCGGGGCTCGGCCGTTCCGGTCCACCAGGAGAGGCGGGCCTGGGCGCGCTGGATGGCGTAGACGCGCCCCGATATATCGCGCCGGTCTTTGGAGCCGATATAGCGCCGGCCCCGGAAATAGGCGGATATCACCTCATCGGCGGGTGAGTTGGAGACATGGGTCTTCTCAAGTACTTCAATGGCGGCTGCCACGCGCGCGGCTGGTGTCATCTAGAGCTCTAGTTCTCGAGCCGGTAGTTGGGCGCTTCGCGGGTGATTGTGACATCGTGCACATGGCTTTCGCGAAGGCCCGCCGCGGTAATCCGGCGGAACCGGCAATTGGTTTTCATGGCGGCCAAATCGGCATTGCCCGTATAGCCCATGGAGGCGCGCAGGCCGCCAACAAGCTGGTGGACCACATCGGTTACCGGACCTTTATAGGGCACCCTTCCTTCGACGCCTTCGGGCACATATTTCATGCTGTCCGACACCTCTTGTTGGAAGTAGCGGTCGGCCGAGCCTCGCGACATGGCGCCGATAGAGCCCATGCCCCGGTAGGATTTGTAGGAACGCCCCTGGAACAGAAACACTTCGCCGGGGCTTTCTTCGGTGCCGGCGAACAACGAGCCGATCATCACGCAATCGGCGCCGGCGGCGACCGCTTTGGCCACATCGCCGGAATATTTGATGCCGCCGTCGGCGATCACCGGGATGCCGGCCTTGGCGCAAACTTCGGCGGCTTCGAGGACGGCGGTGAATTGCGGCATGCCGACGCCGGCGACCATGCGCGTGGTGCAGATGGTGCCGGGGCCGATGCCGACCTTGACCGAATCGGCTCCGGCATCGATCAGCGCGCGGGCGCCTTCGGCGGTGGCCACGTTGCCGGCGATCACTTGCGCATAATTGCTGAGCTTTTTGATGCGGGTGACCGCGCTTAAAACGCCCGACGAATGGCCGTGCGCGGTATCGACAACGATCACGTCCACTTCGGCGCCGAGCAAGGCTTCGGTGCGCTCCAGCCCGGCGTCGCCCACGCCGGTGGCGGCGGCGACCCGCAAGCGGCCCTTTTCGTCTTTGCAGGCATTGGGAAAGGCCTGCGCCTTTTCCATGTCCTTGACCGTGATCAGCCCGATGCAGCGGAAATCATCATCGACCACCACCAGCTTTTCGATGCGGTGCTGATGCAACAGATGCTTGGCCTCTTCCAAATCGGTGCTTTCCGGGACCGTGACCAGCGGCGCATCATAGGTGTTGGCGGTCATCAGCTCGGACACCAGTTGATCGGGGTTGGAAGCAAAGCGGACATCCCGGTTGGTCAGGATGCCGACCAGCTTGCCCGATCCATCCTCGACCACCGGAAAGCCGGAATAGCCGTTCAGGTCCATCAATTCGCGAACTTTAGAGAGGGTCATGGACGGGTTGATGGTGATCGGATTGATGACCATGCCGGATTCGAATTTCTTGACTTTACGGACCTCGTCCGCCTGTTCACTAGAATCCAGGTTTTTATGGATGACGCCGATGCCGCCGGCCTGCGCCATGGCAATGGCGAGGCGGCTTTCGGTGACCGTATCCATGGCCGCCGACAACAAGGGAATGCCGAGGCGAATTTCCTTGGTCAATTGTGTGTGGGTGTCGGTTTCGCTTGGTAGCACGTCCGAGGCGGCGGGTTCCAACAGAACATCGTCGAAGGTCAAACCGTCAGGTATATCCATGCCAGCTCCTAGTGTGATGATTCCAAAAATCGGCACATAAAATGTGCCGAATTTTGTTATTTGAATCACACTAACTTTATAAATGAGTGGCCCTGTTCACGCGCAATTTGCTATCACGAATTTCACGACCGGGACACTACGAGTTGGCGGCAAATCATACACAAGTGCGGGACAAAGCCAAGCCGAGAGTTTGGGCGCGCTTAAACACCTTATATCACGGGCAATCGCATTCACTCATTACCCCGGAACCCGGTCGCCACAACATAGATTTCGGACGAATCGGATCGGCTTGCGGGCGGCTTGGCGTGGCGCACGGTGGCAAAGCAGATCTTCATTTCGGCCAACAGGTTTTGTTCGGTCCCGCCTTGCAGCACCTTGGCAACGAACACACCGCCCGGCGCCAAAATCTCTTTGGCGAATTCAAAGGCCGCCTCGGCCATGGCCATGATGCGCAAATGATCGGTATTGGCGTGCCCGGTCATGGCCGGCGCCATGTCAGATAGCACCGCGTCGGCCGGCCCGCCGAGGCATTCCATGATGGCGTCCGGTGCGCCATTTTCCAAAAAATCCAAGGTTAAGATTTCGGCGCCCTCGAGCGGGTCCATGGGTTGAATGTCGACAGCGACGACGCGCCCGCTGGCTGAGCGGTTCTTGGAGCCGGTGGCGGTGGCGATCACCTGGGTCCAGCCTCCCGGCGCGGCGCCGAGATCGATCACCTTGGCGCCTTTTTTCAAAAACTTGAAGCGCTCGTCCAGCTCGGCCAGCTTGTAGGCGGCGCGGCTTCGGTAGCCTTCGCGGCTCGCCGCCTCCACGTATGGATCGTTCAATTGGCGCTGCAACCAAAGGGTCGAAGACAATTTACGCCCCTTGGCGGTTTTGACGCGGACGTGGGTGCCGCGTCCGGGCCGGGCCTTGGCGTGTCGGCGATTGCGGGTCAATGGGTATTGTTCGGGCTGGGATCGGCGTCCGCATCCAGCTGGGCGCGTTCCGCCGGATTGCCGACGATAGGCTCGCCATCGGCGGCCATCAGCTCCATCAGGATGCCTTCGCGCAGGCCCCGGTCGGCGACGCTCAGCTTGCCCACCGGCCAGCATTTGCGGATCGCCTCTAATATCGCGCAGCCCGGTATCACCAGCTCGGCCCGCTCGGTCCCGATGCAGGGCACTTCGGCGCGGCGCTCATAATCCAGGCTGGACAGCATCGCCGTCGCCGCATCGAGGGCCTGGAAATCGATCTCCAGCCCATCGATCAGCGCCCTGGAATAGCGCGGCAGTTTGAGGTGCACGGCGCCGAGGGTGGTCACCGTGCCTGACGTTCCCAGCATCTGAACGCTGCCTCCGGCAACTTCCCGGCGGATATTGTTGCGATCACAAAAATCCGGCAATTGATCGTGAATATGGGTGACCATTTTCTGGTAGGCGCCGCAATCCATATCCGGCTGATCACATTCCTCGGCCAGGGTAACGACGCCGAACGGCAGCGACAAAACGTCGATGATGTCAAAGCCGTTGACCTCGTTGCGCCGCGCCCAGGTTAATTCGGTGGAGCCGCCGCCGATATCGAATACCAGGGCGTATGGCAGGCCATCGGTCAGCAGACTTTGGCAGCCAAGGAGGGCGAGGCGCGCCTCTTCACGGTAGGAAATGGTCTCGAACGCGAGGCCGGTTTGCTGATCGATCTTGTCGATGAAACTATTGCAATTGTCGGCCCGCCGGCAGGCCTCGGTGGCGATGTTGCGGCTGGAAGCGACACCCAGATCCTTGAGTTTGGCGGCACAGATGACCAGCGCCTGGATGGTGCGGTCCATGGCGGTATCGCTCAAGCGCCCGGATGCGCTCAATCCCTCGCCCAAGCGCACGACCCTGGAAAAAGACGCGGTTACGCGAAACCCGAAACCCAGCGGGCGGGCGATCAGCAGGCGGCAATTGTTGGTGCCCAAATCTAGCGCGCCATAAAGGCGTTGCTTGAAATTGCGGGCCGGACCGAATTGGGTTCGCCGCCGCTTGTTACTGTGCTGATTGGCGCGCACCGGATTTTTGCCCCGTTGTCCCATCTGGTATAACTAGCCCTAATTTCCGTAATGTTGAAGCGTCATTTGCGAAATAGTGCATTTGACATAAAAAAACGGCCCCGAAGGGCCGTTTAGTTTTTGACGTCGGGCAGTGTCCATTCCGGAAATTACATGGCCCGCACTTCAACCAGGAAGCCGTCGACTTCCTTGCCCAGGCTTTCCGACTGCTCGGACAGCTCGCGCGCCGCCGAGAGAACTTCGGCCGCCGCCTGGCCGGTTTCCTCCGATGCCTTGGTCACGCCGTTGATGTTGGAAGACACCTCGCCGGTGGCGGCGCTTTGCTCTTCCACGGCGCCGGCAATGGCGGTCGCGATTTCGGATATCTCGTTGATCGTCTTGGTGATGCCTTCGATCGAGCCGACCGCCGACTGGGTTGCGTTCTGGATGCCGCTGATTTGCGTCGCGATTTCCTCGGTCGCCTTGGCCGTCTGGTTGGCCAGGTTTTTCACTTCCGAAGCAACCACCGCGAAGCCCTTGCCCGCATCACCGGCACGCGCCGCTTCGATGGTGGCGTTGAGCGCCAAGAGATTGGTCTGGCTGGCGATATCGTTGATCAGGTTGACCACATCACCGATCTTCTGAGACGCGTCGGCGAGGCCTTGTACCCGCTCGTTGGAGCGTTGCGCCTCGACCACGGCGTCCCCGGAGATCTGCGTGGAGCGGGCCACTTGACCGGAGATTTCTTCGATCGATTTGGAGAGCTGCTCGGTAGCAGACGCAACAGCCGTCGATTGCGACGAGGCTTCCTCGGCAGCCGCTGCCATGGTTTCGGCGGTCGCCTGCATTTCGGTCGAAGAACCGGCGACGCTTTCGACAACGCCTTTGACGTTGGTTTCGAAATTGTCGGCGAGCGCAACTTGGGCCGTGACTACCGACCAGCTGAGCATTGGACCGATATAGGCGCCATTCTTGTCGTTGATCGCTGATACGTTCAGAGACAAGGTCTCATCGCCCAATTTGATGTTGGCGGTGTGCGGCAGATTTGCCGGATTTCCAAGAATACCGCGCTGGTGGGCGGGGTTTTTGTGAAAGATGTCGATGCATTGGCCGAGAAGCTCATCGACCGGGGCAGGCAGCAGCGACTGCAACGGCCGCAAGGTATCAATGCTGGTCTTGTTGATGTAATTGATCTTCAAATCGTCCTTGTCGCACATCATGACGTTGAGGGGCATGTTGTCGACCATCTGGATCAGACGTTCGACCTCTTCGTCCTTCTTGATTTTCTCGGTTACCACCGACCAAGCGACCATCGGGCCAATGTAATTGCCTTCTTTGTCGTTGAGCGCGGTAACCAACAGATCAAGTTTTTCGCCCGCCACATCGATAATCGCGGCGTGCGGAAGATTGGACGGATCGGCGAGCAGGCGCCGCTGATGCGACGGATCCTTGTGGAAGATATCGATGCAGGTTCCAACCAACTCGTCCGCCGTGATCGGCAAAAGACCCTCGATGGTGCGGATGGTATCGATGGTCGCCTTGTTGGCGTAATCGATCTCGAAGGTTTCCAGGTTCGCCGTCATCACGTTGATCGGCAGTTCTTCAACCATCTGGGCGAGGCGGGCAGATTCGGCATCCGCCTTGAGGCTTTCGATCTTTTGCGCGGTGATGTCGACGGCGTTTTTGACGACCTTGTAGGGCTTGCCGTCAACCCCGACAACGGGGTTATAAGCCGCCTGGAGCCAAAGCTCGTTGCCGCTTTTGTCAACCCGTTTAAATTCGCCGGACTGGAAATTGCCTTGCCGCAGTTCGTCCCAGAACGCCACGTATTCGGCGGATTCCTTGTACGCTGGATCGACGAACAGGCTGTGGTGCTGGCCTTCGATTTCGGACAGCTGATAGCCCATGGCCGCCAGGAAGTTTTCGTTGGCGGTGATGATGGTTCCGTCCAATTCGAATTCGATCATCGCCTGCGATGCGCCGATGCCATTCAAGGTCGCCATGAGACCCTCACTGGCAGCCTCGGCCTTGAGGCTTTCGGTTTTTTGCGCGGTAATGTCGACAGCGTTTTTGACGACCTTGTAGGGCTTGCCGTCGGTGCCGACGACGGGATTGTAGGACGCTTGGAGCCAAAGCTCGTTGCCGTGTTTGTCAACCCGTTTGAACTCGCCGGACTGGAAATTGCCTTGCCGCAGTTCGTCCCAGAACGCCACGTATTCGCGGGATTCCTTGTACGCAGGTTCGACGAACAGGCTGTGGTGCTGGCCTTCGATTTCGGACAGCTGATAGCCCATGGCCGCCAGGAAGTTTTCGTTGGCGGTGATGATGGTTCCGTCCATATTGAATTCGATCATCGCCTGCGATGCGCCAATGGCATGCAATGTTGCGATAAGCCCGTCGGTGTCGGAGACGGTTTCGGTGGTATCGGTCTTCAATTGTTGATCAAGCATATTACTCTCCTCAGCATAAATTTGTTCAGGTTCGATTTCGGTTTCAGGTTCGATTTCGGGTGTGGCTTGCGGGGCGTTTTGGGCGGCTTCGATCATGGTCTCGGCAAGCAATCCGTAAACCGTGGCCCAGGCCGCCTTGACTTCATCGGTGAACGCCTCGCCAAGACCTTCTTCGAGGGTCCATAAAAGCGCGGCGCCGACGCTGTCGTAATCTTTTGTTTGGACGCCGTATCCGGCGTGGCGGGCGCCCAACTGCTTCACCGCCGGAACAATGGCGGGCAGATTATTCAGCCCATTCACGACAATTTTCAATGTCGCCATCAGAGCTTTGCGCTGGGCGGCAAGATCGTCCTTAAAGAGGCGGCGCAAATCGGGATCGATTTCAAACAGCCGGCCATAGAACATGGCCGCCGCATCATCGGCGATTGGCTCCACCATTGCGAAGGTATCTTGAACCAGACCGATCTCGGCTTCGGTCAGAGGTCCATCGTCCACTTGACCCATTACGGGCGTTTGTGTGTCCATTATTGCGTCCTCGGTTCACGTGTCTGTCCAAACACATCGCCGCCATCAAGCCGCATTTTTTTCGCGGGTATTATAATTTTGATGACGCCGAACTCACTCTCTAATCAGGCAAATGGGAGCCCGTGTTTCGGATTTAAAGTAGCAAATGCAAATAATACGCAATTATTTTTGAAAATCGCTTCGCCGCCAGGCAGGCGCGGCTTCGGGGGTGCGCAAAACCCGGAAAAGGGCCAAGGTGCGCATCTAAACGCTTTCAATTCGGCGGGTTGGCATGGTAAACACCGACGGCAAAATTTGGCGGGATGCTTAACCGCCGGCGCTATTGGGGCGTCGTATAATGGTCATTACGTCCGGCTCTGACCCGGAAAATCGGGGTTCGAATCCCTGCGCCCCAGCCAACCGTTA
>Ga0209501_10006160_pt1 | contig 10852 bp, 10 predicted proteins | sample ArcticOcean_MG_C_4_FD_187434 | JGI IMG/M metagenome (GOLD analysis project Ga0209501, IMG submission 187434) | Marine microbial communities from western Arctic Ocean - ArcticOcean_MG_CB4_134 (SPAdes) (version 2) | ecosystem: Environmental > Aquatic > Marine > Oceanic | place: Arctic Ocean...
TTTTTACGATCTATTGTCCATCTTAAATTTGAAATATTTGTAGAGTTTTCTACATTAAAAATTTTGAATTGATCAGGATTATTATAAAAATATGGTGTTACATGTTCCCGTTCAGATGGTAAAATTGCATTTTTCCATGCTTGTTCAAGAGATTTAAATGAAAAAATCTCAACTTCTGTACCATATGGAAATGTTCTGACATGTGCATTTGATAAATAATCATATGAATTTAAAGTAAATTTTTGGATTAAATCATCTATAATTGTAGGATCTATCAAAGGGTTATCTCCAGTAATCCTTACAATAATATCAATTGAAAAATGTTTAGCACATTGAAAATATCTATCAAGTATATCATTTGATTTTCCCCGAAATATATTTACGTCCATATTTTTTACAAAATTTTCAATTACATTATCAGATTCTAAATTAGTTGTTGCAATAATAATTTCATCTAATAAATTACTAGATGAAAGTTGATTAATTACAAAATCTAAAACAGTATTTTTATCATCAATTTTTAAAAGTGTTTTACCAGGCAATCTACTAGAACCCATTCGTGCTTGTACAATACATCCAATCATATCAAACTACACTTAAATTAATTAATATATTCTGTAATACGTTTTTCTTCATCACTAAAAATTACTCCAATTGTTCTTAAAAGAATTATATTGTTTTTGGTACAATATTCTACTAATTTATTTACATAAGAAACAAAATTTGTTGAAGGTTCACCATTTTTTAATATAGAAGAATAAAGATCATCATGATCTAACATTACTATTTTTTGATCGGAAGGAATAGAATTCATTGTTTCTCCAATATTGTTCACACCCGTTGGGCTTTCTATTTTAGGAATTAGGGTAATAGACTTTGGTAACAAATCAAGATATTTTTTTAAATCATGTGAAGATTCAACATTAGAGATTGCTAAATATTTCACATTAGGATTTGACTGAAAAATTGGAATAATATCTTCTAGAGAATATTTGTTGTTAGGAGGTTTTGTTCTGTGTATTGGCAAATCAACAAAAATATCATGTGTCTGATGTTTTTGTAAAAGATCTTTTAACTCATCTAATGTATTAGTCCATGCTAAATTAATTCTAAAAATAGTATTTTTAGGTACAGGTATACCATAATTTGTTAAATTTTGAGAAGCAATTAACATAGTTTAGATTTTTTTAGACAATATTTATCGGTTTTTCATCAATCATAGTTTTTAAGAGAAAATAAGTCAATTTAACATGGATTGAATAATAATTTCTAATGCGTAATCTGAAATTTTATGAGTTTTATGAGTATCATCAAGAAAAATATCAAAATTACCATTACTTAATGTAAAAAGTGATTCTTTTATTTCATTTTCATATGTTTCGTACAATTCACCTGAGAAGCAACATGAGTCATATTTGTTAAAAATTTGAATAAATTTTTTGTCTTCACCATATGAACTCATGATATACAAATCAAGATAGTTAGCAATTTGATATAGTTCTGGTAACCATTGTTCATAATCCCCTCTATTTTCAGTAATAGATCTTAGATAAATTGGAACCGAGCCTGCAATTGAGTAAGTTTGTGAAATTCTTTCATCAATTGCAGAATATAATGTAACAGTCCATCCTCCACCAGAAATACCAACCATATCATAAGATGAAAAATTATAATTTTTATCTAAATAATTTAAAGAAATAGTAATTGGTTCTACAAAAAACTTAATTGGGGAAAAATTTGATGATTCAAGAAAACGTAAATGTTCATGAGATGTTAATTTTATGTTACCCATATTAGATATTTCAACTACTGGTTGATCATTCATTCCTAACAGAGGCATTGAAAATGCTAACACAGAATAATCTTTTTCTAAAAAGAATTGAATAGTGTCTTTTCCTTTAGAAAAATCACCACCATGACCTTGATGATAAATTATTAATTTATTGTTACTAGATTCAGGAATAAATAAATAAGAAATAGAATTTATACCATATTCCATTTCAATATTAAGCTGATCAATTCTTTCTAGATTTACAAAATCATCATATAAAGAATTTGAAATATCTACATTAACAGTGTTAGGTAATTTAGAATCAGGAAATCCATTATTTTTCCAAATAAAATTAATCAAATCATTTTTTAGTTTGAAAATATCATTTTTATTTTTAATGTGGATTAATTCACTCACATTATTTTCATAAACCATATTTTGCTGATCAGACTTAATTTTCTCATTTAATGTAATCGATTTTATTGAATCTAATGCATCATAAGGAAATATTTTGTATGTTCCAACAAATACGCCATAAATAAAAACAGAAATCAATAAAATAACAATTAAAATCAAAATATTTTTTTTCATTATAAATAATACATGCATTATAAATTTAAAATCTTTTAAATAGATATCTATACTATGAGTTCATTCTTCATTTTTAGCACTGTAAACTTGATAAATAGACAGTTAAATCTCAATATAACAAATTATGAAATTACTTACAAATAACAAAATAATTAGCGGTCTGTATCAGAAATTATTTTATCAATTTTACCAACGAAATATCTATGCACTAACTGGACCAATTAGATCTTTACCTGATTTTATTATTATAGGTACAGCTAGAAGTGGAAGTACATCTCTTTATTACAATATTTGTCAACATCCATGTGTTCTTTCTGCAGCATATGATGAATTGGGTTATTTTGATAGTAATTTTCATTTAGGTTTAAATTGGTATCGTTCATTATTTCCAACATTATTTTCAAAATGGATAGTAAAACAAAAGAAACAATTTGCAATTACGGGTGAAGATACTCCATTCTATATTTGGAATCCTTTAGTTGCTAAGCGTATTTTAAAAATTCTTCCAAAAATCAAATTAATTGTAGTCTTACGAAATCCTGTAGATAGAGCTTATTCAAATTATCATTTAGGTATCAGAGCTGGTTCTGAAAATTTATCATTTGAGGATGCAATACAAATTGAATTAAAAAAATTAAATGAAATTAATGATGAGTTTGAACATAATGTAGAGAAATATACTATTCCCAGATCATATATTGCAAAAGGGTTTTATGCTAATCAATTAAAAATTTGGTTAGAATTATTTAATTCTGAACAATTAATCATTATTTCAACTGAAGATCTTGAATCTAATCCTCAAGGGACATTAGATAAAATATATGATTTTTTAAAAATTCCAAAAAATCATAAATTAATTCCAGAGAAACAAAAGAAAGCCTCATATCCTAAAATGAAAAATGAAACAAGAGAGTTTTTGATTAATTTATACAAAAAAAATAATGCTGAACTATTTAGTATGATTGGACAAAAATTTGATTGGGATAAATAATTTTTATTTTTAGAACTTTTGTAGAAATTTACCACTTAAAAATAAATTTGTAATAAAATAGTACGTACAAAAACCATTACATTAGTATTAGATTGTATTAGTAATATTATAGATGCAAAATACTGAAGAAAATGATAATATGCTTTGGTGGCAAAAAATTAGAAATGATGAATTATCAACTGCTTTAGATGTATTTCCAATTGGTAAAAACCTAAAAATTTTAGAAATTGGTGGTCGTGATGGATATCAAGCAAAAATAATTTCCAAAAAAGGTTACAATATTACTTCAATTGATATTGATCCAATATATCCTCAATTTTATCCAGTTCAAAAAGGAACTATTGATCAATTAAAATTTCAAGAAAATTCATTTGACATAATATATTCATCAAATATGTTACAAGAAATACAAAATATTGAAGATATATTCAAAGAAATAAAAAAAATTCTAAAAAAAGATGGAATTGTCATTCATATTGTTCCATCATCCTGGTGGTCAATGATTACAAATTTTTGGCATTATTGTTTCATTCCTAAATATTTAATTAAATCAAATAAATTTCAACAAATTTTTAAAGTAAATTCAAAAAAATTGCAAATAAAAGAAAATCATAATAACATTAAATCATCAAAAAAAAATCTTAAACAATTATTTTTTCATCCTTTAGGTGCAAATACTAGTTTCATTCATGAAATTTTTTATTTTTCTAATTCCTATTGGAAAAAAGTATTTACAAAGAATGAATTTGAAATTATAAATAAAAAGAATTGTCCATATTTTTATTCAGCTTATTCAATTTTTAGATTTAAATTTTTAAAGTTAAGAAGATTTTTAGCAGAAATTGGTTTAACAAGTTGTTATTGTTATATCATGATAAAAAAAAATTAATATAACAATTAAAAAACTTATTTTGATGAAAGACTTTAACGCAATTTTTAAAACTTATTCAGGAAAAATTAAAACAAGAATTGGATTAAAAACATATTATGCAAAAAAATTCATTGCAGGTGATCCTCAATATGAATATGAAGATCAATTTCATAGAATGTTTTTTTCAAAACCATTATGTGTAAAAGATTTTATAGATTTTTTTAGTTCTAAAAATGAAATTAAAACGGTTTTAGAAGTTGGATGTAGTGTTGGGATATTCCCCAGATTACTACCTAATCTTTTTAAAAATATTCAATATACTGGAATGGATATTTCTCCAAAAAGTATTGAGATTTGTAAAAAACATCTAGAATCAGAATTCATATGTCAAGATTTCATTAAAAATGAATCTAAAAAAAAATATGATCTTGTGTATTCATTTGATGTGATTGATCATGTGTATGACATAAATTTATTCATTTCAAAAATAATAAAAAATACTAAAAAATATGCATATGTCAATGCATATAGAGGATTTAATCCAGAATTAAAGAAACACAAAACAACTTACAGAGATAATGAAGGCATATACATGAATGATATATCAGTAGATGAAATTAAAGATATTATTTTAAAAAATGGTTTATCCGAAGATGAATTCAATATAAGAGATCAACTTAAACGAGAAAAAGTATTGTATGATGGGGATTTAAAAAGAGCTTGGGAAAGGTGTGATGAAAGCGAAAAAACAAAACTCAAAAAATTAACAGGTTATAATGATGTATTTTTTGAAAAATTACCAACTGGTTTAGATTTTTCTTCAAAAGCAATTGAAAATAGTTTATATGAAATAACACCAAAAAGTTTAGGAATGCCATCAAGTTATTACAACATAGATTTGAAAAGTTTGGTTATCGAAATTTTTAAAAAATAAATTATAAAGAAAGTTTTTTATCTATATTTTTAAGGAATTCTATATCTTTGTCATTTTTAAATGTCCTATCCTTAAGTAAGTCAGAAATTTCATTTTTTATTTCAGTAATATTTTCTAAATCTTCTTTTGAAGATTTTTCAGTCAGAGATGATTGAAGAATAATATCTAGTAATTTAAGATTTAATCTAAGAATTGATTCAGTGTTTACTACCATTCTACGTTGATAAGGATTTGTTTCCATTGAAATATCTGCTTCGGATCTAAATGCAGCAGTTCTTTTGTAATGGGCATAGCCAATAAACACAAGAAGTGGAATTGCAATTCCTGAAACAATTACAACATAATGAGCAAAACTTGGAAAAATGACTAATAGTGGTGGTATACGTTCGATTGCTAAATAGTAAGTTACAGTCAAAGTATTCACTGCAGCAAAAATAAATGCAAAGTAAAGAGACCATCCATTTCGAAAATAGAACCATGCTCTAAATCCAGGGTGCTTATCCATAATACAGATAAAAAATTTAGACTATATCAATATCACTACAATATAAGATTGATTTTTGAGAAATTTTTTTTAGAATATTTAATATTAAACATAGTACAAATTTGAACATATAAAAATGAAATTACTAATAGCATATGGAAGTCAAGGAAAAATTTTTCATTTAAAAGAATTCTCTGTGGCTTTACAGAGATTAGGTGTAAAAACCATGTTAGTGAAAGATTCAGATTTTAGTACTGGTTTTCCAAGTAAAAAACCAAAAGAATGGATTGGAACAAATAAAAAATTTAAAAAATTAATTGATGAATTTAAACCTGATGCAGTATTTATTGACAGACAATCCCATTTTGGTATTGATACAATCAAGTTTAAAATTCCATTATTCATTTTATTAAGAGGGCATTATTGGTCAGAAATTGAATGGGCAAAAAAAACATTGTATAAAGGACCAATTATGAAAACTGTAATTTGGTTTAGAAATAATATTGCAGAAAAATGTTTTAAAAATGCTACTGCTGTTTTACCAATTTGTAAATATTTAGAAGATGTTGTTAAAGATCATCATCCAAATCAATCAACTTTACCATTTTTAGAAGGAATTAATGCAGAACGTTGGTATAATGTAGAAGGAATGAATCTAAAACATCCTTGTGTAGGATTACTTCAAGGTGCAGATTGGTGGGGTAAAACAAAAGAAATGTTAATTTTAAAAAAAGTAATGAAAGAATTACCAAATGTCAATTTCTATTGGGTAGGAGATGGCGTATACAAAGATAAAGTAATTTCAGAATTAGAAAAATATAAAAATTTTAATTGGTTAGGTCATTTACAATACCCTGAAAAAGTTAGAGAATTTCTTAGTGAAATAGATATTTATGCATTAGTAAGTGGAATGGATTTAGCTCCTTTGACATTAAAAGAAGCACAGTTAATGAAGAAACCAGTTATTGCAACAGATACTGGAGGTATTTCAGAAATGATGCAACATGAAAAAACAGGATTTTTAGTAAAAGAAGGTAGTTCAAAAGATCTAATAGAAAAAATTTTAGTTTTGTTAAATGATCAAGAATTAGCCTCAGAAATGGGAGAAAAAGGAAGAGAATTTGTTATCAAAACCTTTAGTTGGGATGTAATTGCAAATCGATTTTTGGATTATGCTAAAAGTAAATTAAAAATTAATTCAAAATAGTATCAGATTTCATTTCTTTTGTGATAAATAACCTATACCAAATTTCAAATGCTAATAATCCAAAAAATTTATTGACATATCTTACATCAAGATTATTTTGATCAATGTACTTTGAAATCCAATCTCCATTAATCCATTTATCTTCAACTATTCTTGCATTAGATAAATAATTCTTACAAATTTCTTGTCCATAAGATTTCCAAAGATTTAATGTATTAACACTAAATCCTTGTTTTTCTTTTAGAATTAAGGAATCTAAATTATATTTTTTTAATAGTTGTTGTAATGGAAGTTTACCTATATTTTGAATATTAGAATATTTTTGATTTGAATCTAGAGTAGTTGCATAAGAAATTAATTCACTTGAGAGTAAAGGAGTGATAGAAGTTAATTCAAAATAATCATTAATTTTATTATTAATTGGAGAAAAATTATTCATTAATTTTCCATTATAGTCTGCAAGAAAAACTTGATCTAAACTTGATAATTCATTATTAAAATTAGATGAAATTTGTTCATAAATATAATTCCAATTAAAAGAAATTTTTTTCCCAAAAATATGTTCCTGATCTTCAACATTATCTCTTTCATGGCATTTCAAATATGCTTTAGTTTTTTCTAATATAGAAGATTTTGAGTTAATTAGCGACAAAAATTTAGCGTATCTAAAGGTATATCCTCCAAATACCTCGTCACCCCCATCACCTGCTGCCAAATAATTTGAAAAACTTTTAGATTTTTTGGCCACATAATACCAGTGTAAATCCCAAAATGGAAGTTTAGTTATAGAAATAGCTTTTGGAAGTTCTTTTAGATAATTTTCTAGAAACAATACATGGTGATTTACTCCAAAATGTTTAGCAATTTTTTCTGCAGTTTTAGTTTCATCAACACTATCTGCAAATTTAATAGAAATTGTATCAATTTCTAAATCAGGAAGTGTTTTTTTAAGAAAGGCTAAAACTAGAGTCGAATCTACTCCACCACTAAGTGCCAAAGATATTTTTTTTACGTTAGAATTTTTGAATTTGATTAAAATATAATTTTCGATAATTTTTTCAATATGATCTAAAGAGTAATCGCTAATTTTTGGAGTAAAATTTTTCCAAGTAATTGGAGTTAATAATGAATTTTGAGAAGGATCATATCTTAAAGTTAGGATATTTTGAATTTGATTTGGATCTACTTGCATATCTCTAAAAGTTACCAGAACCAAGAGATCTAAAAATTAATTTAGATTTTTTTGCATCATCTAAATCAAAAATTCTTTTTGTATCAATAAGTACAGGCATTTCTATTTTTGATGCAATAAATGAAGGTGTTAAATTATTGAATTCTTTATGAGCAGTCAATAAAACAACAGAATCCACATCAGATAATGCTTGTTCAATATTATTTTCTGTTTCAATTTCAAAAACATTAGTTGATTTAAAAAAAGGATCATAAATTTTTATTTTTGCACCAAGTTCTTTTAGTTTTTTAATTATATTTTCTGCAGGAGTAATTTGAATATCTTTTACTTCTGGTTTATATGAAATTCCTAATAATAAAATTGTAGAATCAGAAATTTTTTTATTTGCTTCTTTAAGACCACTAATTATTAATTCAATTACATAATTAGGCATGCTTTCATTAATTTCTCTGCCAATTTTAACAAGACTTAACATTTCACTATCAAATTGTTTTGCAGAATTTAACATTTGATATGAATTAACAGGTAAACATGGACCTCCAACTCCAGGACCAGGATAATGGACTTGAAAATTATATTTTCTTTTGGCAGCTTCAAGTACTTCTAATGTATCAATGCCTAATTTGTCAAATAACAATGCAAGTTGATTTACAAATGCAATATTTAGATCTCTAAATACATTGGTTGTAAGTTTAACTGCATTTGCTGTTTTACAATTAACCATTGGTATTAATTCTACAGGAAAAACATGTTTGTAGAGTTGTATAATTTTTTCTCTAGTTTCTTCATCAATTGCTCCTACTAATCTAGGAAGTTTTGTGAAATCATTCATAATTTCTCCAGGGTTTGCAGTTTCGGGACAAACACCTATAGAAAAATTTTCTCCAGCAATCAAATGCTTTTTACCACTTTCAATAATTTGAATTAATTTATTTTCAACAAATCCGGGTTCAATAGTACTTTCTACAACTACTAATGAATTAAATTCCAATAGATCTCCAAGTTGTTTAGCTACTGACTTTAATGCAGAATAATCTGGAACATTTTCATTGTTCATTGGTGTTGGTAAAGATAATAAAATTACATTTGAATTTGGAACAATATCTTCAATTTTAGTACTAGCATGAAATTTTTTATTTGTAACAACTTGATTGAATATTACATCATACCCAGGTTCATCTTTTAATGGATAATCATTAGAATTAATTTTACTTACTAAATCACTGTTTATATCAACACCTATAGTCGACAAACCAGATTTTGCAAAAGATAAGGCTGTAGGTAACCCAATTCTTCCAACTCCTATTACACATATTTTCAAATTACCAGTAGAGAGAGAATCAGTAAATTCATCTAAATTTATTGGATTTTTAAAATTATTATTCATGATGACTATCAATTTTTCCTATTTTTTATACTTTAATCAAAATAAAATTACTGGGATTGTGTGATTTATACAAATAATCTATGAATATGGTATGCTTCAGCATAATCAAGACCAATTTCATTTCCCCGAATTCTTGCAAGAGCTGTTAAACTGCTTCCATCACGTTGATCAGCACGAATTTGAGTTTTATACATATTCATGGCCTTAATTTTTTTATTAATTTCACTCTTTGATAAATTAACATAAAAATTTGGAGAAAATTTTCCAAATTCAGAAGCAGCTGACCAAAAATAATATTCAGGTGATTCATATGAAACTACAAGATGTGGCAAATGGGATGTTTTTTGTGAATGAGGTCTTAAAGCTGCAATTGCTACTTTGTATGCTTGAGTATGATCTTGATGAGTAGAAAAGATAGTAGGAATTGCAACAATCGTAGGTTTTATTTTAGAAATTGCAATCTTACTTCTAAATCCAAGTAATTCAATTAATTCTTGTTGAGGCATTGTATCAATATGAATAATTTCATCATTGTAATGAGCAATTTCATATTTGTCAATGTTTAAAAATTTTGAAACGTTTGAAACTTCTTTCCTCCAATCTTCCTTAGTAATTCGTGGTCCTTCAATTTTATTAAAACCACCTAAAGATAATATTTGAACATAAACTTCACCTCCCCCTTTTTTTATTTTATTAATTAATCCAAAACAACCCATTACCTCATCATCAGCATGAGGGGAAATAACAAGTAGTTTTTCTTTTTCTAAATTCAACAATTATCTCCAATAGCAAGTCATTATAACAACATAAAAGCATATTGCATAAACTAAAAAATTTTATCATTAAAAATTCAATAAATTTATGAGTAGTAATTTTAAAATGATTACATGAATATAGCTGTAACAGGTGGGGCAGGTTTCATTGGTAGTCATATTGTTGAAAAATTAGTTGAAAGAGGAGATAATGTAATTGTAATAGATAATCTATACACAGGTAAAAAAGAAAATCTAAAAGCAGTATGGAATAAAATTGATTTTTCAGAAATGGACATAAGAAATTTTGATTTACTTAAAACAAAATTAAAAAATATTGATGGAATTTTTCATGAGGCAGCATTAGCATCAGTTCAAGATTCATTTGTTAAATCAGAAGAATATCAAGATGTAAATGTAAATGGTACTGAAAATATTTTCAAATTAGCAAAAGAATTTGGATTTAAAGTAGTATATGCAAGTTCATCAAGTGTTTATGGAAATCCAATAAAAATTCCCATAAAAGAAGAATCAGAAAAAAATCCAATAAATCCATATGCACAAACAAAATTAGATGATGAAATTTTGGCAAAAAAATATGCTAAAGAGGGTGTTAAAATAATTGGATTGAGATATTTCAATGTATTTGGTGAACGGCAATCAAAAAATTAT
>Ga0209501_10006167_pt1 | contig 10849 bp, 11 predicted proteins | sample ArcticOcean_MG_C_4_FD_187434 | JGI IMG/M metagenome (GOLD analysis project Ga0209501, IMG submission 187434) | Marine microbial communities from western Arctic Ocean - ArcticOcean_MG_CB4_134 (SPAdes) (version 2) | ecosystem: Environmental > Aquatic > Marine > Oceanic | place: Arctic Ocean...
TCCAAATAATATATTTTCTGGAAAGCAGTGATGCAAGGACTTGACTCATTAATTGAGTATCAATATGGCTATGAATAATTTTCTGATCAGATTTTACCAAAAAAATCCATAATCGAATCCCAAATGTTAGAGAATAAATAAATCTAAATAGTTTATCAATCCTAAAGGGAATATTATTTTTTGGAAGATATTTAAATGGTAAATAAAAAACTGGAGTTTTTATATTTTGGAATTTATACTTAAAGTTATCATCACTTAACATGGTACATAATATTTGATGATTAAACTTTCGTAAATTTTGGGTTTGACAAAGTTCTAGAATAAAATTTTGAACTCCACCTGTATTTAATGTCCCAATTATGTGTAATATTTTCAATACAAAATGGAAGATTTATTATAATATCTACCTAATCTTCTGATAAGATATCGAAGATATAGCATTTGTTCTTCTTGAAATATAGTATCAAAAGCTTGGATGGAATTACCATAATTCAATGCTTTACGTGCGAATTTTGCAGCTTTATTTCTTTTCCCAATAGATTTATATTGCCTAGCTAATTTTTCATATAGGTTATATCTGGCTTTCCGCTTCCTAATATTGGAATTAAAAACAATAGTGTGCCTTTTTATAATTAATTCCAAACCTTTATCTAGTGCCTCTATGTTCTGCCAAGTTATACCATCATTTCTTCTTCTCCGTTCATATAAAACCTCATCCATAATATGCCCTGTAATTTTTTTCTCATATACTGATAACCAAAAATCCCAATCTGCATGGAAAAAGTGTCTGGGAATGTGATAACTACCTATTTTGGTAAATAATTTTTTCGTTATGGGTGCCTGTGCGAAAAAGTGGGGCGATATAACCAGTAACTCAGGGTCAATTTCTGGATATCTAATTTGATCTGGACCTTGTCCAAAATGTTTACATGCTCCTGCAATATACTCTGCTTCTGGATTATCTTTAATATGATTTAATACTAAATCAATAGCATTAGACGGCAAAAGGTCATCAGCATCAAGATGAAAATACCACTCAGTCTCTGTTAGTTCAATTGCCTTTGTTCTGCATGTGTATGTTCCCTGGTTCTCAGAAAAAGAATATTTTGTTAAGGTCAGGTGCTGGATGGAATCAAAGACTTTCCTTGTCTTTTTATCACCTCCTCCATCTAAAACCATTACAGTTTCCCAGTTATCTGTTATTTGATTCAAAACAGAATTCCAAGCCTCAGATAAAAGTTCTCCTTCATTAAATGCAGTTATTCCAATTGTAATGATTGGTTTGTTATTATTCAAAACTCAACAATATACAATGAGTCACCTAGTTCATTTAATTGTTTATGCATATAATTATTATTTTGAAATAAAAGGTTATAGTTATGAGTAAACCAATAGTGTTTACTATTATTATTCCTATTCTTTAAAGGGGAATATTCAATGAATACTCCTACCTTTTGGGTAGTTCTTTCAATTTCTTTATAAAAAAAGGGCAAATCTCCTTTTTTAACTGCAGAAAAACAGCCATATGTTATTGACATTTCAAACATGTTGTTATCAAATGGGAGAGCATTATTCTTTGTTACTGCTAGAGAAACATTTTTACACCCAGAAAGATATTCTTCAGCTTTTTTTATCTGTGATTCTGCAATATCTACGCCATACAGTTCAATATTTGGAAAAACTTTATTAATAGCCTTCAAATATCTTCCATATCCACATCCGATATCAACGATACTATTAGGATTAAATTCCTCAATTTTTTCCAAAAATATATTTTCACCCCTTTTTCCTTCTTCAGAATCAAATTGATTAAAATACTTTTCACCTCCAAAATCCTCCCAAAACTTTTTTGGATTATGAAATTTATATTTAAAATATTTTTTTGCCTTCAATACCATCATTTATATTAGGTATTTTTTAAAAAAAGTGTTATTGGATTTGTTTTATCAATATTTAAATCTCTATCCACTATTTCATATCCATGTTTTTCACAGAGATGAACAAAGTTAGTAATCCCTACCCAATACCATCTACCCGGATAAGGCGCGCCATCGCATTCTTCAATTAGCTTATATTTTAATCTATTGAGATCATCGTATATGCCCTGTTCATTTTCCTGTATATATATATTCTCTGGCTCACTTTGAAAGTATTTATCCGCATCTGCATACATAATACATAATAGTGCATCATTATTACATTTTGTATAAATATTTTTTAAATATTCATCTATCCCTGATAAAGAAATATGACAAAAAACATCATACGAAAAAACAAAATTAATTATTCCATCTGGAATATCCGATAACAAAAAATCTTTTATATGAAAATATGTTATTTTATCTTTTTTTCCCTTCCCAACATTTTCCCAGAATTGATTGTGTTCTGAAGAAAGGATATCTACACAATATAATTTATCTACATAATCATACATGAATTTGCTCCATTGGCCACCACCAGATCCTATTTCCAACACGCATTTATTGTTTATTTGACTGGATAAGTATTTCTCTATCCCAACCTGATTTCTTTTTTTGTTATATCCTGTTTTGAATCCTCCCCTCCATAAATTCTGGAATGATCCAATTTCATCGGACAACTTCTTTTTATCTAATATTTCTAGATGTTTAGTTGGATTTTTTTTCACAAATACTTCTATCTGTTAACAAATATATGATTTTAATCTAACTAAAAAATATTTTGACAATTTGCCTGTATATTTTTTTATAGAATATTAGAAAAAAAGCGAATTCATGGAATATAATTGAACGTTTCCATAGATTACGTTGTACAAATTCATTATCTTTTTTCTTTATTATTTTACCTCTTATTAATAACCAGTTTGCATCATTGAGTGTTAATGCATCAGTACCTATTAGTTTATAGTTCATCTTAGCTTCTTTGCTATCTAAAATATCTGAGTGACTTTTAAAACCTTTAAAATTAAATGAATGATTTTGATGAAAAATCTTCGTTTCATTTGTTATATCAATGACAGGCGTGAAGGTTCTCCGTGCTTTCCATATCAACCAATTATCAAATCCTGGCCTTCCCACTGCAAATTCAGGTATTTTATTGTATAAGCCCTTTGAAAAACAAAAAATATCTATTGCAGAACTACTTCCTTTAATCGCTTTTTGTTCGGCTGCCAAAAAAAACTCTCGGGATTTAGATTTTATTGAAAAATCAATCGTTGATTGGACATCTATATTATATCGATATCCTATTGCCAAAAATTTCCTAAAATGAGAATGAACAGTTTTAATGGAAGAAAAAAAATCTGGAGAAAGGATAATATCACTATTTAAAAAACAAAAAATATTATTCGTCCCATTATTCTCGGCAAATTTAAATAAACCAGGGATAGTTGGGGTTCCTTGATCCGATAATGGTATATCAGGTATATACAAAGCGTCAATTGCCTTTGCTGCAGTTTTCGCACCTTTGGATTCTCCTAAAATAATAATTTCTATTTCATTAGATATATTACGCCAGCTTGATAAAGCATTTTTTTGAATTAAATCAAACTCTCCAGAAAAATCTTTAGGTGTAGAGAAAATAGTAAACATTTATTTATTAAATTGAAAAAGATAATAATATGTTGGACTTATACCATATTGCTGAACAATAGGTTCAGAATATTTAGGTTCTTGAATAATCAGTTTATAGCCCGATGATTCAATCAATGATTGAAAATCCATGCCATCGAAGGAAACAAGTTTTTTTCCCTCATTGTCTCTTGCGTTAGGTATTATAAATAAATATTCGATCTGCTGTCTTGAAATTTGATCTATCCAATACTCTATAAAATTAATATTCATTTCCGAAAAACTATGAATATTAATGACAAGATCAATTGTTACATTTTCTATAGTTGCTTGAAATTCGTATAGGGGGATCACAGAAACTTGTCTCTCTAGATTTCTATATTGAATATAATACTCTGAAAGGAATGTTGATTCAGCTATCCCATCAGTACAATAATATTTTTCAACATCTTGACTAGACTCAAAAATTCTATGTGCCAATCTGCCATAACCTGAACCTATATCTAAAATATTAATATTTTTATTTTCTTTTAAAAAGACATGTTTGTTGAGAAAGGTAATTTCATTAATAGAATCCAATAAATCACGTGAGATAATATTGCCATCTAAGTTGAATGTTTGAACTCCAAAACTATTATCTTCGATACATTTAGATAAAAAATTATCTTTATCCTTATTTTTTATCCAAAAGTAAGTTATTGAATAAGCCATAATATTCAAATTAAGTCCACGTTTTTGCCAGATATAAGGATTATCACCCCTAAAATAAAGCAAATGATCTTCCTGAACATAATCATCCAACCATAGATCTTTTTCTTGTTTTTTTTGTGTAAAGTCTAGATAACCTTGTTTTAATTCTTTTAACCTAGGATTTGATCTTTTTAAATATTTAAAAGCGTTTTCTGGTAGATATGATTCTTTATTATAGCTTGAATCAAATGAAATAAATCTTTGCCATGGATAGAGGTACCTTGAATTTATAACACTATATCCATATCTCTCAATATACCAGATGCTGAGTTGTTTTATTTTTTTTCTTAGATATAAACGCAAATCATGAAGCATATTTATACCAACCAATTATCATATCCTGGCCTTCCAATGATGAAATCTGGTATTTTACCCCATTGATTTCTCTTATAAACAAAATAATCTATCCCCATACAGGCATGCTGGCTACTCTCAGTTTTAACTCTTCTCCAAAATAAATTACAATCTGTTTTATTCTGAAAATTTATCAGTTTATCAACATCCATATACCACCTGTGACCAATCATCAGAAATTTAGTAAATGCCTTGGATGATATATCCACATTTATCAGAAAATTATCAGGGAGTATAATATCTGAATTGATAAAAGTCAAGATAGGATATCTTCCCAATTTATCTGCCTTTCTAAATAAATCAGAAAGGATTGGCACACCGCGAGGGCTACATTGTACATCCTCTATATATTCAGCTTGTATTTCATCTGCTGCTTCACGACTCCCTTTAGAATCACCAAATATTATAATCTGAATATCTGGTGATAATGCTCTCCAACTTCTTAAAGCATTGAGCTGAATTATCTTAAAAATACCAGTAAAGTTTTTAGATGTAGCAAATAAGGTTATCATTGGACTAATTCAACAATTTGATCTATGTAATTATCAATACTATAATAATCTGAATAAGCTTTATAAGAGGCCTCACTATATTTTTTATAGTTAGCATCTATTGCGTGAACAGCATGAGGGATTTCTTTTATACTATTTACACATATACCATATTTAGTCTCATCAATCAATCTGCGAATACTAGGATAATTATTAGAAATTACAGGTAGTCCACATTGTGTATAATGTGCTAATTTATGAGAAGATAATCCTGAAAGAGCAGAGTTTGGGTCATCCGTTCTATAAAAAGATAATCCAATATGAGCTGAAGATATTATCTCTGAAATATAATCAGGATCAACTAATTTTGTTGAAATAAATAATTTACCAGTTTTTATTAAACTCATTAAACTATTATTATATTCTGCATTAGATCTACCATGCATCACCATTACATACCCCTCTGGAAATTCATTTGCAACCATAGCAATTTCTTTTGAAAATCTTTCATCAGTAATAGAACCATATTGCAAAACAATTTTTACAGAAGGTTCTATGTTAAATAAATTATGGAAATACTTCCCTTTTTCATATCTCAATTCACCTTTCAACGAAATAGGCATATAATATTCAGGAATCTCGTTTATACAGTTTTCACCATATAGGACGTTTTTCCTCTCTTCATCCTGAATGATTGTCGCATCCGCATCCATGTGATATTTTTTCTCTAATTTTTTTAACAGATAAAATTCTTGTAGAAATTTTTTCCCATCACCATTTGGAAATTTTTTTGTAAACAACTCATAACTATGATATAAAAATGAAACTTGATGCTTTTTCCCCATCATTCCTGCATAAACAAGGCCCATAGCTTCAACACCAATAAAAATTCTATATTCATTCTCTCTGATTAATTGATTTGTCTCACGTTGTACCCACTTTGGAATTAACAGATTCTCATTTTTCAATCCAATTTGGTAGCGTAATTGTATAATCAGCTTGTTTATGTATTGATAAAAAACAATCAACAAAGCATTTATTCTTCTAAAGTTCTTTATAATTGGATGATTCGATCGACCAAACAAATTCAGGTCTCTTTTAAAAAAATAAACCTGAATTCTATCATCCACATATGAAAATGTATCAATAGCCTTAAATCCCATAGGATTACATAAAAACAGATCCACATGGATATTACGCTCTGCTAAACATTTTATAAAATCACGAGTGTGGGATCCACCTGGATCATATTGACCAATAAACATACCCACTCTAAAATTTTTCTGATCTTTTATTTTCAAATTAATTTAATAATTGAATTAATTCCTTTGCGACTCTCTCAACATCATTTTGTTTTAATCCTAAACCACTGGGTAAATAAAACCCCTGCTTTGCTAATCTTTCAGAGATTGGGAATTGTTGAGATCCATAATCAATGAAGGTCTTTAATACAGGCTGTTTATGCATGGGATAGAAAAAGGGCCGAGTACCAATACCATTTTCATTCAATCTATTTGTTATAATATTTGCGTCCACATTACCATCAAGAACCAAACCATAAACCCAATATATATTTTCAGCATAATCAGTCATTTCTAAAGGTAATGTTATGCCAGGCATATTCAAAAATAATTCATTATACCATTTCCCTATTAATTTCTTCTTTTGTACAATTTCATCCAAGCGTTCTAATTGTGCCAATCCAATTGCAGCCTGAATGTTGGTGAAACGATAATTCCATCCAAATTCATCGTGAACAAATCTTTGCTTTTCTTTGAAACAGAGATTCCTTAGTAATTGACACTTATTTTTAAGGGATTCATTATTAGTAACTAACATCCCTCCTTCACCAGTTGTAATATGTTTATTTGCATAAAAACTGAATGTACTAATATCTCCAAAGCTTCCACAGGGGCTTTCTTTATAATATTGCCCGTGCATTTGAGCTGCATCTTCAATAACATATAGATTGAACTTATTAGCAATCTCTAAAATTGGATCCATATCTACTGGTAATCCATAAATATGAACTGCCATTATTGCTTTTGTTCTATCAGTGATATTTTCTTCAATATCGTTAATCTGCATATTCCAATTTTTTGGGTCTGCATCAATAAAAATTGGTGTTGCACCAGAATTAATGACAGCTGAGACACAGGAAATTATTGTAAAAGTAGGCATGATGACTTCATCACCTTCCCTAATTCCTAATGCTTTTACTGCGATATCTAATGCTGCAGTTCCACTTGAAACAGCTACACCATATTTTCTATTTACTTTAAGGGAAAAATTATTTTCAAATCTTTCTACAAATGGACCTTCTGAAGAAATCCAACCAGAATCCAATGCTTCAAGAACATATTTCTTTTCATTTTCACCTAATACTGGTTGGTTAACGGGAATAAACTCTTTAGTTTTTTTCAAGTGAAGTATAATTTAAATTATTATTGATCCATTTGCCAAGAGCGAGATACAATTTTATCTTCATTTGGGTAATTATAAGCATCCCAAGGGAAATGCTCACCTTTTTTCCAACGAGTCCATCTTTCTAAATCCTCACTCACCATGATTTCTACTAATTTTGAAAATGAAATTTTTGGCTCCCAACCCAACTCCTTCTTTATTTTGGTAGCATCACCTCTTAGTTGATTCACCTCAGAAGGACGATAAAATTGTTTTTCAGAAATAACAAAATCTTTATAATTTAAATCAACCATTTCGAAAGCTAATTTTGTAAATTCACGAACAGAGTAGGACTCGCCACTTGCTACAACAAAAGTTTCAGGATTATTCTGTTGCATAATTAACCACATTGCTTCAACATAATCAGGAGCATATCCCCAATCCCTTTTTGCCTCTAAATTACCCAGTATTAATTTATTCGATAATCCTAACTTGATTTTTGCAACGGCATTAGTAATTTTTCGAGTTACAAATTCTAAACCACGGATTGGAGATTCATGATTAAATAATATTCCATTACAGCAAAATAAATTATATCCGTTTTTATAAATTTCCGTAATCATGTACCCGTATAATTTAGATGCAGCGTAAGGACTCGATGGATGAAATGGTGTATTTTCACTTTGAATATGATATGAATTATCACCAAACATTTCGCTGCTAGATGCTTGATATAATTTAGCATCTGGACATACTTTTCTCATTGCTTCTAACAATCGAGTTACACCTAAACCACTAATTTCACCAGCGCTAATTGGTTGTTCAAAAGAAGCTCCTACATAACTTTGGGCAGCAAGATTATATATTTCATCTGGTTTAGATAAAAATAAAGCTTCATATAAGGAATCACTGTCTATCATATCAGATGGAATTAAATGTACTTTTTTAAAAATGTCCATATATTGTAAACGCCAAAAGTTTGGAGTTGATAATCGACGATAGGTCCCAAAAACAGCATAGCCCTTTTTTAACAAAAAGTCTGCAAGATATGCTCCATCCTGACCTGTAATACCTGTAATTAATGCAACTTTAGACATTTAATTTCCTTATTGTTCAATTTCAAGATCATGGTTCACCATCATTTTAACCAACTTTTTTAAATTCGTTTTTGGTTGAAAATTAAATACTTTTTTAGCTTTAGATGAATCTGCTAATAAAATACTATTTTCCGCAGGTCTCATAAATTTTTCATCTGTTTTTAAAAATTCTTTATAGTCTAAATTTACCTCATTAAAAGCCAACTTTAAAAAATCTTTTACTGAGTGAGCTTCCCCGGAACCAATAACAAATGTATCAGGCTTATTTAATTGCATAATTTCCCATGCCGCTTCCATATAATCCCTAGCAAACCCCCAATCAATTATCGCATTTATATTCCCCAAAATAATTTCATTTTGTTTTCCAAGTTTAATCCTTGCTGCGGCTTTGGTTATTTTGCGAGTGACATATTCATCTGTTCGTCTTGGAGATTCATGGTTATAAAATATTCCAATTGAAACATACATTGAATAAACATCTCTATACATTTTAGACAAATTATAGGCAAAAGTTTTTGCACATGCATAGGGATTTTGGGGGTTAAATGGAGTATTCTCATTTTGAGGACTAATTGTAGTTTTGCCAAACATATTTGAAGTGACTGGTTGAAAAAAACGAATTCCCGAATCAATTTGTTTAATTATTTCTAGAATTCTTCCCACAGCACTTCCAGTAATATCAAAATTATATGCTGGTATTTGAAAACTAATTCCTGCATGATCCTGATCTGCTTCATTATATATTTCAACGGGTTTTATGGTCCTGATTATATGATATAATGAAATAGGATCAGATAAATCACCATAATGCAATTCAATTTCTTGCAGTATATCTTGAACATTTTCAAGATTTCCAGTAGATGTTCTTCTTATTAATCCGTGGACTTCATATCCTTTTTCAAGTAGTATTTCCGAAAGATAAGACCCATCCTGTCCATTAATTCCGAGAATCAGTGCTTTTTTCATATTGTAAATATATTAATTTTTAATTATCTTAAATTCCGGAAGTGGAACAATAAATTCCCCACCTTTGTTTAACCAGTTTTTTTCTCTTTCAACAAATTCATTTACAAAACCATATGGCATGATTAAGAAAATATCAGCATCCATTCGAGCCTCTTTTTCAGAAATAATGGGGATATCTGTTAATGTATAACTACCCCACTTTTCTTCATTTTTATCAGCAGCTCCTTTAATTTCTTTATTAGTCAAACCATAATATTGAAGGATAGTATTCCCCTTTGTGGAGGCCCCATAAACATAAATATTTTTCCCAATATTTATCTGTTGATTTATATAATTCAGACAATTTAACTTATTATTATCTATTCTATTTTTAAAACTCATCAAATCTTGGATAGATATATCTTCTTTCCAATTAATGCTTCCATTTTGGAAGTGCCTTGCAAATATCCTATAGCTACCTCCATTTATTTCATTCTCTTCAATCTGAAAAATTTCTAAACCATTGTTTTCAAAAAGATATTTCAGAGAATTAAAAGTATAATATTCTAAATGTTCATGACAAATATTCCCTAAATCATTTTTTATTAACATTGGTTTGAGCGTCATTAACTGAGCAATAAATATTCCATCTTCCGAAAGAACTTTAGCGGCATCCTTTATAAATTGATTAGGATCTTCCATATCATAAAACATCCCAATAGCCGTAATTATCTTTGCCTTTGGAATATTCAGGTTTCTATAATATTTTTCATTCCAAAAATCATTAATTAAATACTCACAATTGTCATTTAGGTCCTCAATTAAATTATTTGCTGGTTCACACCCTACCCGAATAGCCTTTTGTTTGAAATGTCTTAATAATGTACCATCATTTGCACCGATATCTAATACAATATCGTTTTCCTGCAGAGCACCTAATTGAACCGCTATTTTACTAATTTCTTTAAGATCATTATTTATCGTTTCATTGATACCAGATTTATACCAATAAAATCTTCTGTACATTAATTCCTGGGGGGCAGTATGCCTCAATTGAACTAAATTACAATTTTTACACATAATTAAATCTAATGGACATTTACCATTTCTCCCTTTTTTTTCAGGAGATGGTGGAAAATCATTAATGTAAAAATCTCCAATTGAAAATATTTCTGAAAGTATTGGAGACCCGCATAATCTGCAATTATCATGATAAATATTATTTAACAATATTGAATTCGCCTATATTAAATTTAAATAG
>Ga0209501_10006176_pt1 | contig 10841 bp, 11 predicted proteins | sample ArcticOcean_MG_C_4_FD_187434 | JGI IMG/M metagenome (GOLD analysis project Ga0209501, IMG submission 187434) | Marine microbial communities from western Arctic Ocean - ArcticOcean_MG_CB4_134 (SPAdes) (version 2) | ecosystem: Environmental > Aquatic > Marine > Oceanic | place: Arctic Ocean...
CCCACATTGTTGTTGTCAGTCGAGCGAGATGACACATATATTCAGCGTCTCCTGAGTAAAGAATTGGAATTCTGGAATCTTGTCAACCAAACCAATACAACTCGACGTATTGTACTGATCAACATAGTAGACACTGGCAACCCTGAGGGGGACACTCATAAGTTGCAATCAGCCATACAGCTCCTGCGGGAATTTCCTGGCCAGGACTCTGTCCAATTAGAGATTACCAGTAATGGCCAGCTGACACGTCTAAAGATGCCCCTGGTGACCACATCGTTTTGTCCAGAGCTTGAGGAGAGGCTAGCCGCACTGATTGGCGATGGGCAAGCCAGAGTAATGAATTAAAGAGCGTACTTTTTACACGCAGGGGGTCAAGGGTTCGAGTTCCTTCAGCTCCACCACCCTATTTAGATACGAACCAGCCCTCTGACTAAGCATCAGGGGGCTTTTTCTTTGCTGCTGGATCGGGTTTGGGGGCAGTTTGAAAGAAATCGTGCTTGGAAGAGGGCGGATCATTCGCATCCTGAAGGGTTGCGGTGGGACTTTGCGTGGCGGTCTCGGGGTTCTCGGTCTGTTGTTGGTAGTGGTGTGCTAATGGTTGTGGGTCTGGTGCTTATCGGTGTCGTGCTAATTGGTGTTTGTGGTGTGCTGCTTGTTGGTTGGTTGTTGTGGTTGTTTTGCGATGTGGGGGTATGGTTGTTAGTTGGTGGTATGGGTATGACGGTATGCGTGACAGACCTTTAGAAATAAAAAGGGGTTAGTGTTGTTGCGTTTATCTTACTCCGTGCTTCTTCCAGTTCTGGTTTTCCCTCAGCCAATGAAGACTTGACTAACAACAACATGTGGGAAGCATCAGGTGGAAAAATACAACTTACCATACCTTTCCTATTTGAATAACATTGTAAAACCTCCTAGAGTTTGTGTACTGAGGGGTAATATTACTGTAATACTCTGGGGTAATATTCCCTCGGTATTACTTAGTCCCGTATTAGTATTAATATGGGACTGCAGTTATCAGGGTTCTTGGATGCAACTCTGGATGCAGTACCGAGTTACAGCGATTTACACGAGGAGTAAGATTAGATATAGATCAGGACAGTAGGAAACAGGTGGATACGTTCAGGGGCTATCAACCACCTTATTTGCAAGCAGGTGGTCAAGGGTTCGAGTCCCTTCAGATCCACCACCCTTTTTAGATATAAATAGCCCCATGATGATAAGTCGGAGAGTCTGTTATTGGAGATCATTATGTTTTGTGTCAACTGTGGTAAGGAAAGTGCGGATACAGCTAGTTTCTGTCAGTCTTGCGGTGTGCAGATTTCAGGTGGAGCAGTACAACTTCACCAAACATCTAATGCAAGTGAGGCAGAGTTGGCCTCTATCGGAAGGCGTCTAGGGGCTATCGCTCTGGACACTATCATAGGGATTCTTACTTTATACATAGGGTGGTTTATTTGGTTTCTCATAGTTTGTGGACGTGGCCAGACTCCTGGCAAACGAATAGTTGGGATATATGTGGCCAGTGTGCACGATCCCGAACGCTGGCTCTCCTGGGGCCCCATGTTCCTGAGGGAGTTTGTCGTAAAAGGTCTGCTGTTTGGTTCGGTCTTGAGCTTGATTTCGGGAGGACTTGTCTGGATCTTGGACTACCTGTGGGCTCTATGGGATAGTAGCGGGTACACACAGACACTACACGACAAGGTTTCAGAAAGTAGCGTCTACCGGGTGCAATGACATATAAGAAAGGAAGTCATTCATCGGAGTGTGAGCATCTTCCTTGTTAGTACTAAGTTAATCCCGTCTTAGTACTGAAATGGTGTTTACTGCTTTAGAGAGTTCTATGGTTTCTTGCCAATACAAAATCAGTCATATTGTTTTTATATGATAGGTACTCGTGAACGTTACTTGGCAATGGAGGATTGTCGAAACTATCAAAGGGGAGATAGAACTTGATGGATAAATAATTTTCCGTGACCAAATCTTGGAGAAGAAAGAAGTCTACGTATCCCTGAAAATCTTGAAACAGACTAAAAAACGTAGAGTATCGCTGCAAAACATCACTTAATGGACTGCTCTCATTTAGATAGTGCCGCCGTATACATTCTAAAGTGAGGTCAAACCTATCTAGAATCTTCGGATTAAAACCCCTTGCCCCGTTAATTGTCATTTGGTTATCGACTTTATTTGATGGAAAAATGATGTATCCCCCTATCGTGCTAGAGAGAGAGAAAAAAGAATCAATCTCTTTTGAGGGGATTTGATTAATAATATGGGACATCCTTTTTAACCTACTATACGAGTGTGCTATTGAGTCGCTAGATAAAAAGAACTCACCCAATTCTGATTGATGGTGAAGATAAACCTTCGGAGTTGTGTCGGTTAAATCAAACCTCCACCCATTTGGCAAAGGTTTACTCCAAAGAATCTTATGATATCTACGAAGCGTTGGATTATAGGAGTCTGGGTCTTTCCCTGCAGGTGTATCAGAATAAAAATCGAAGTTAATATCTATCAGATTGCTCATACTTAGTAGAGGTTACTATATATTGGTAATGGACACCAATCCATATATCCACACAGGTCACCCCTAAAGGGAGTGAATATGGCTTGTTACTTGGTGGTATGGGTATGTTGATATGTGTGACAAACCTATGAAAACAAAAGTCACGAAATTGTAGCCATTAAAAAGGGGGGGGGTACCCCCGAAAGAGGTTAAGTATCTAAGGTACAACCTCGACACTCAAAGGATAGCTGTTTATGCGAGCTTCAACTTCACAGTCTTTTTATGGATCTGGTATTTGCCAGATCTGGCTAATGCTTGTTCCACATACTGTTGAGGAACATCAACCAGTGTATATTTATCCAGAATACTTATAGCACCAATTGTATTGCCCGGAAATTTTGCATGGTAGGCGATCGTGCCTACGACATCAGCAGGACGCACACCATGGGATATTCCCGCGTCAAGAGTCAGCCGCACCATTCCCTTTTCTGGAAAACCATTGGCGCCATTCCGCCCCTTTTTTCTTTCAACGGATTTGATCTTACGCCGGGGATTCTGGGACCGGCCTTCCTGTACTTCGCTAATCTGCGCAATAGGGCGTTGCTTCTCCTCTCTACGGGCCATTTTAAGGGCTATTGCAGCAATCTGAAGCGGATCGTGCCCTATTTCTACCAGTCGGTTAACCATCTGTAATTCCTTTTGACAACGACCGTGCTGCAACCAGATCATCATCTGCCCCAGTAACTGCGTTTCCCTATGTTCCTCGATTTCCTCCGCTGTTGGAATTTGTTTCCGCGTGATCTCCTGCTTGGTAAATCTTTCTATCCTGTGCAGGTGCCACAGTTGCTTCATTGTCAATAGGGAAATGGCAATACCCGTTTTGCCGGCTCTCCCAGTGCGCCCAACGCGATGCACGTATAATTCCGGATCCTGTGGTAAGTCATAGTTGAATACGTGTGAAATATCATTAATGTCCAATCCCCGGGCTGCCATATCCGTAGCGACAAGTATAGTGATTTGATTACGCCGAAAGCGATTCAAAACCTGTTCTCGAGCCTGCTGGTTCAGGGCACCATTCAAAGCCTCGGCAGGAAAGCCGCGTCCCATAAGCTCATTCACTAAATCGCTTGTACCAACCCGCGTCCTAACAAATATGATCGCGCTGGTGATATCCTCAATCTCAAAGATGCGCGTGAGAACAGCTAACTTATCCCCTTTATTAACCAGACAATATTGATGTTCAATTGCATCAACCGTGAGATGTTTACTTTTAATGGTTATCGACTTTGGAGAATGCATGTATTTATTAGCCATGCTGCCGAGTTTCTGCGGAATGGTAGCAGAAAAGAGAGCGACTTGACGTTCTGATGGAAGTGTACTTAGAATCTCCTCAATATCCTCGATGAAACCCATGCTGAGCATTTCATCAGCTTCATCGAGAACGACGGTTCGCACACTACTTAGATCTAGTTCTCCCTTATTTATAAGGTCTAGTAAGCGCCCAGGCGTCCCTGCTACAATATGCACTCCCTGTCTGAGACGATTGATCTGCAGGTTGTACGGTTGACCGCCATATACTGCAAGAACACGCACATTCAGACGCTTTCCGTATTCATCTGCAGCCTTAGCTACCTGTAGGGCCAGTTCCCGTGTCGGAGTGAGGACAAGAGCCTGTATGCTAAAGTGACCCTGTTCCAAGGTTTGAAGAATGGGTAACATGAAAGCGGCCGTTTTCCCGGTACCTGTCTGGGCCTGACCGATTACATCATGACCATCCAACAACAATGGGATAATCTCCGATTGAATCGGTGTGGGGGTGATATAGCCAAGATCAGATACGGTCTGCTCTAGTTGTGATATTAAACCCAATTGGGCAAATTCGATCGTCATTATACTCCTACCTACGTCGTTAAAAGTCCACTGCATTACCTGTTCCTCAAAGAACAGGTTCCCTGGTTGCTTTCAATAGTTGATCTTGCTTCTAAGTAAGAATCCGTTGTCACAACACAAATACCGCTCATCCCTCGTATAAAGGTCGGGCGGTATTTATTTAGCGCATATCCTGAGTTTATGTGGCTACGATTATTTTATCACAAACCGGAGTTTCTAAGCGACCTAGTGAGTTGATAGGAACATCGGAACGAGTTACAAAGGTGTTGGAATATGGACACCCTACAGACTAGCCCTTTTCTTCCAACAGCCTCTGTACTTTCAATGGAGTATCTCACCGGACTTTCGCACTTGCGAGCGAGCCAAGAAACAACAAGCCCACCCCCCTATTAATTTATATATGGGCACACAGGCGATAATTAATTACTATAGGATCACGCCTGACCAACACCGTGACGATCCTAACACGCCACAATATCGAGGGTGCTTGGTGGCAGATTTCCAGGATGCATCGAGTCGATATCTTCTCGATACCAAATTACCTATAACACCTGTCACACCTGTAGCTACAGATAGGGAAACTGGCTCGGGGACTGAGGGCATTGTGACGGGTCCGGGCGTGGATGGCGGTGACGATGAATTCGAGGTGATTACGACAATATGATTTTATGGTTATTGGTGGTGGTGGTGTGCTGATTGTTGGTTGTTTGTTGTGGTTGTTTTACGATGTGGGGGTGTGGCTTGTTAGTGGTGGTATGGGTATGTTGTAGACATGGCAGGTTATAATCTGCAAAAGGCTAGTTGGGAGAATAGGTAACGAGATGAATCTTAGAACCGTATTACCAATCCTGTTCCTCTTATTTGATTGTTTGTCAGACTAATGAAAACTCATAAGCCCATATACACTGATCTTACAGTAGCATCTCTGTATCATTTTGCTACCATGAAGGATCTCGAGTTCAAGAGATCCTCTCTGAAGTCAATATGCGAAGAGCAGAACATATTAGGAACAATACTTCTTGCCATTGAAGGTGTGAACGGAACGATAGCAGGTGAATATGATTGTATTCAGATCGTCATAGACGCAATAAGCGGATGGCAAGAGATTAGTGATTTGGCAGTAAAGTACTCAACCTCTACGCATGAAAATTTCAATAGAATGAAAGTGAAGATTAAAGACGAGATTGTTACTATGGGAGTTGGTTCCATCGATGTCTCTAAACAATCTGGGCAATATGTAGAACCTAAGGATTGGGATGAGTTCATAAGACGTGAGGATGTAATGGTCATAGATGCCCGTAACAATTATGAGACATCCATAGGTAAATTTGCTAATTCTGTGGATCCTGGCATGGATAGTTTCAGGCAGTTCCCTGCTTGGGCAAATGAGTTTTATAGTAGGAATGGTAATAGTAGCAATACTAAAATAGCAATGTATTGCACTGGTGGTATACGTTGCGAAAAGGCTACTGCATATATGAAAGAATTAGGGTTTGAGGAGGTATATCATCTCAAGGGTGGAATACTAAAATACCTCGAGGAAGTGACCAGTCAAGACATTCTTTGGGAAGGTGAATGTTTTGTTTTTGATGATAGGGTGTCACTAAAGCATGGTTTATCCGAAGGGAGCTACAGTTTATGCTACTCATGCCAAGAGCCTGTATCTCAAGAAGACAAAACGTCCCCGATGTATGAAGAGGGTGTTAGTTGCCCATCATGCCATGATAATACTTCTAAAGATAGACTCATGAGGTCTCGGGAAAGGCAGAAGCAGATATTGTTGTCTAAGGAACGGGGAGAGAAGCATATCGGACGAAGATATGATTGACTTCAACTCTACTTAAATGAAGTTGCAGGTGCTTTGCAAGCAGGGTGTCAGTGGTTCGATCCCCTTCAGTTCCAGCACCATTTTAGATAAGAAGAATCCTTTCGACTAATCATCGGGGGGCTTCTTCTTTAATCAAGTCTTACAAATAGTCCTACAGTTCGGTCCTGTTTTTGGATTCCAAGGCTATCTCGAACTGTTCAACAGCGTCCTTTTGCATACTTGGCATGACATAAATAGACAAAAGCTACGTTCCTTGATAACTTGCCTCTAGGGGGAAAAGCTATGCCTAAGCCTGAGACTGCAGAAGAAATAAGGAAAGCCAAGGAAACTAGACTTGTCAGCATGTCAGATAGGAAAGTCTTTCTTGCTCGCTGTCGATTGTTCTTTATACTTTTCGGTATTTTTGGTATTCCTATCCTTTTTGTCTTCGGATTGAAATATGTGCCGTGACTGGCCGTTAAATCTACACCGTCATGTTTGGTGACATACATGATTCCCATCGTTGTCCCTATATTAAAAAAAGAGTTGCTATGGAGAACACAAGAAAGACCGTTTGGTCAATCGCCCAAGGATATCTCCCCTCTACCCTATCCCAAGCTGAGCCGTACTGTAGACATTTGGAGTAATACGGCTGTATCAGAAGAGCAGGTACATACGGCTACTTCTCCTCACCACTGCAGTGGTGTTGCTCATGGCTTATGGGCAAACGCCTACCCAAATCCTTCACCCGCATCTACTCCAAACCTGGTTCAGCCTGACTACGAGCTAAAAAGGATCTTCTGGGAAGGTCAACATGATAAAAACCTTGCCACTGCTAACCGAACCTCACCCTAACACTCCGGATTGCTCTTAAGACTAAGAAGTATTACACCGTAATGGGTGGTGATATTGCGGTCTGGTTATCCATCGAGGTTATGAATCCCACATAACCGATGCCTTAAAGGCCTATGACATAACGGTTCATCGGAAGCGTATTGCAACACTGAACTACAACGATTCACACCGGTTCCTCTGGCTGGTAACCATTACTTCAGGTATGCCTTAAACCCCAACTACATTGTAAAACAATCCTGTTTTTGGTAGAATTGAACAAAAGGACAGTTTAGGCAGCCTATCGATAAGGGCTGGGTTTCGGCAGAGATTGGCACTGATTCGCTACTTTCCACCATCCCCACTAACTACATCGCGCTGACCCTCATGTTCCGTAAATAATACACTAGGAGCGCACGCATTCATGCAAGCAACAAAAATCAAATCGTCACAAAATTCACAACATAATAAGTCACATACGTACACCTATCAAGCAACCTGTACCTCTTGTGGAGGAATAGCAGTCGTACCATTCATACCAATTCCAGGAAAAGACCTGTATTGTTCAGATTGTTTCACGTCTCGCAAAGATGATGGTTTGCTATCGAAGAGATTCTTGAAAGAGGACGAAAAAACATATGCCAATATTTTCCCATCAATTAAGCTGATGTCTACTACAAGGATATCTATTGCTAAGATGGGAATTAGCGACCCTACTCCAATTCAAGAGGCGTCCATACCTCTTTTACAAAACGGTCATGATGTCATAGGACAGGCCAGGACAGGTTCTGGGAAAACATTGGCCTTTACCATACCAATAGTAGAGCAATCTGATCCAAGTGCTAGGGTGGTTCAGGCAATTATTCTGGCTCCTACACGGGAACTCGTCATACAAATAGCCAACGTTGTGAGACCACTGGCAAGCCGACGTTCCCTAAATGTCACTCTTCTATATGGAGGACGCTCATTATTCCCCGAAAAGAAATCACTCCATAACGGTGCTCAAATAATTGTCGGAACGCCCGGACGCATGTTGGACCATATTAGACAAGGGAATCTCGTACCAAATAATCTCAAAATTCTAGTTATTGACGAAGCTGATGAAATGTTTGATATGGGTATGGCCCAAGACGTTGAGAAAATCATATCAGCTACACCTAATACCAGACAAACCGTACTTTTTTCTGCAACTTTACCTAATTGGATTGCAGAGACAGCTAAAAAGCACCTTCATAATCCAAAAACAGTGGCAGTAGATGCTAACATCCACACAGCTCCCGATATCGAACATATCATCTATGAAATTAAAAAGTCCGATAAATTCAATGCCTTAAAGGCACTACTATCTGAGCAATCTGGTCCGACTTTGGTTTTTGGACGCACAAAGCATGGTGTGAAGAAACTCGCTGCGAAGCTTGCTGATGCTGGATATCAAGCCGAAGCAATTCAAGGTAATCTTAGTCAAAATGCACGAGAACGAGTGATGAGCAAATTCCGTTCCGGAGAATTACCTGTTTTAGTTGCTACCAATGTTGCCGCACGCGGACTTGATATCAAAGGAATAGATCAGGTCGTTAATTTTGACATACCTGACTCTCCTCAATTATTCACACATCGTTCTGGACGTACTGGCCGTATGGGTCGACACGGACAATCTGTTACTTTTCTAGCGCCAGAGGACATCAAGCAATGGAAAATTATCGAACGATTTATAGGGCAAGAATTCCCTCGGAAGAGATGGACGCAAGATAGATAAAGCAATATCATTGCTAGCTAAAAACTCGAGAAATTGCTCCATACCTCGAAACACCTGACGGCAACTTTCACAACAACACGGAGTTACAATAGTTTGCAAAAAGAGTATAGCTTAACTGCAAATCAGGGCAGTAATAAACAGATAGGCACATTCAGTGCCTAAGAAACGTCTTATTTACACGCAGGGGATCACTAGTTCGAGTCTCGTCAGATCAACCACCCTTTTATAACTGACACACATCTCCCGTAAAATACTTTTTGTTTTTCCGTATTAACTTATTTTACAATAGAACACTAATAACTCAGTTTTATTTACACAAGGAGTTTTTAATGGTAAATGGTTTCCATTCAGGATTAAGGCAAAGCTTCTCTGTATGGACAATAGTAATAATATTTCTAGCCTGCTGTTTACTTTCAGGTTGCTCCTCAGAAGATATTGCGAAGAAAAACATTAACGCTCCACTGTCTACAGCAACAACTAACCCTACTCCAAACGTTACCCGTGATCCTACCCATACTCCAGAACCCGCTAAGGTGGTTATAAATATCGTAGACGCATTAGGGCAAGAAATATCATTCGAATCAACACCTAAGAAGATAGCTACAATAAGCCCAACCGCAACGGAGATGCTATACCTCTTAGGTGGCTCATCAATATTGAGAGACAGATCATCTGATTTCCCAAATCAGGTGAAAGCTGTGCCAAGCATAGGTAGTGCGTATAATCCGTCGATTGAAAAAATCGTTGCAGGAAAACCGGATTTGGTAATACTTGAAGCCCTCACCCAAGCTAGGTTCGTTGGTGTGTTGAAAAATTATGGGCTTCAAGTTATGGCAGTAAAAGCAGAAACACTTGATGACATCAAAACTAGTATATTAAATATCGGATCTGTTATTGATAAAAAAGATGTTGCTTCTGCCAAAATTTTGGACATAGAAAAAAGACTCCTAACTGTAGGTAGCAATGACGGCCGGAGCGTGCTCCTTTTAATATCTGATCAAGATAGAAATCTATATGCAGCTAGACCAGAATCGTATACTGGATTAATAGCTGATATATTGGGAATGGAAAACAAAGCCGCTGGACTTGCTGATTCAGGCCCCTATCCAGGATTCGCGGCAATATCACCTGAAGCTATATTGAAGTCAAATCCTGATATAATAATTACGATAAGTCCTGCACCAGCACCTGCTCCAAGATTATCAAAAACCTTAGTGCAAATACCACCATTTGCGGGACTCAAAGCAATTCGAACTGATAAGGTTATAGAAGCCGACGTGGCGCTATTCCTACAATCACCAGGGCCTAGAATAATTAATGCGGTCGAGTTCCTCAAAAAGAGGTTGACACCAGAAAGCTCTTAGATGAACATTAAAATTAGATATGTGGTTCTGTTAACGGCCACCACATCGCTAATTTTAACTGGGATTTTGGCTGGCCCTTCGGATATTAATTTAAAAGACGTATTCAGAGGGCTTACATTATCATCGGACGATGCCGTAGTTAAAACCATTATATGGGACATGCGAATACCAAGAATGTTCGTAAGTCTGCTTGCAGGTGGTTGCCTCGGGTTAGCAGGTGTGCTTATCCAACTTTCCACAAGAAGTCCTCTAGGTGATCCAAATCTTTTCGGTATTGGTGGTGGAGCGGCTATTTTCTTAGCTGTTGTAGCTGCTGGCTTTCTACCTTTGGGACACTTCGGAATATTCTTTGGCTCAATATGTTCATCGCTACTGATTGCTATTTTTCTTTCTAAACTTATATCAAAAGACAACCTTACACCGATAAAGATTGCGATAATTGGAATAGCTGTAGGGGCTTTAACTATAGCGATAGGTACATCTGTAATATCTCATGGACGCGTCTTCCCTTCTCAAGTTATAGGCCTTGTATCTGGTTCATTCACTTCAAGCACTTGGCTCACTGTTTACTATTTATTACCTACACTTTGTCTATCGCTTGTTATTTCAATAATTATTTCCAAAAGGTTTTACCCCATTATGTTAGGAGACGTTCTGTCCAGATCCCTAGGGGTTAATCCTGTAAGGACG
>Ga0209501_10006178_pt1 | contig 10835 bp, 9 predicted proteins | sample ArcticOcean_MG_C_4_FD_187434 | JGI IMG/M metagenome (GOLD analysis project Ga0209501, IMG submission 187434) | Marine microbial communities from western Arctic Ocean - ArcticOcean_MG_CB4_134 (SPAdes) (version 2) | ecosystem: Environmental > Aquatic > Marine > Oceanic | place: Arctic Ocean...
CTTAAACCCAAAAGCAGCCAACCACTAAGTTGCGGGACTTACTTAAAAACAATAAAGCCAAAAACCGCAAGCTAAGTGCACTCTCAAAAACTTAACGGTATGCTTGAGGCGCTGAAGCGCGGAAAAACGTGCAAAATCGTCAATTGGCTACATAGCTGACTGAACAAGAGTATGTACAGTTTGAAAGCGAATGGGAAAACCAACAGCAGATAAGAAAAGAACTTGAAGAAAATCCAGACGGACTTAGGCGATATGAAGACAAGCTAAAGCAAGCGATCTTCAACTACAGCAGAGTTGAAAACTACAGCACAAAAGGAAGAAGCAGTGTAGCTAAGAAGTTCTACAGCAAAAGTGAGAGCTTGTGTGAAGACGCAGCAGTTCAACCTGGGAACAGTGGTGGACCTATCTACGATGAAAATGGGGACATCGTTGGAGTTGTGGTGTCTCAACTGAACAAACTGAAGTTCGCAAAGGTAACAGGTTCACTACCTGAACTTGTAAACATCGGTCTTATATCCATCTGGGGGAAATTTAAGCAGGATATGTACTCGTGTCAAATTTGCAAAGAACACTCAGATAAGTCTTAGGTAAAGTATCACTAACCAATTTTTGGTTTTTATCAATATATTGTGTTTATGCTAAATAACTTAATATAATTAGCCTTATTTTCCAATGCAAAAATCCTCAAAAATTAAACCTAAAACCTCTTCAACACTGACCTGCCCCGTAATTCGTCCAATGGACCGGGCCGCCAACCTTAAGTCCTCCGCTGCTAATTCTGTTAATGTAGCTAACTTGTACCGCTCCAATGAGGTCACACATTCTTTCAAAGCCGTTATATAACGCGTTTTGGTTATGGTTGGATCTGCGGATAACTGACAACGCTCGGATACATCGTTCGTGAGTTTTGCCAACAATTCGTCCAAGCCCTCTCCGGTCTTTGCTGACACCCCCAGAAGAGGGGTCAGATTTTTATGGTCTTTTGTCGGATTAAACCCTAAATCTGTCTTATTGACCAAAGAAAGTGTATTTCCTCCAGCAACCACTTCAAGAGTAGCCGCATCTAACTCAGGCCACTTTGACCCATCAAAAACTGCTAACCGTAAATCGGCACTATTAGCTCGCTCCAACGAGCGAGCTACGCCTTCTATCTCAATTCCGCCACTAGCATCTCGGAGACCGGCTGTATCCGCAAGAATAACAGCGAAGCCCCCTAGATCCATATGAACTTCAATAACGTCGCGCGTAGTCCCCGCTTTTTCGGATACAATAGCAACATCCCGGTGGGCCAGGCGATTGAGTAAACTAGATTTTCCGGCATTGGGCGGTCCAACAATGGCAATATAAAAACCATCGCGAACCAACCGTCCGCGAGCACTGTCTGACAAATGCGAAGAAATCTCTGCTTCTAATTTTTCAACAACCCTGTCCACTTGATCCCCAAGACCACTTGGCAAATCTTCATCTGAAAAATCTATTTCTGCCTCAAATAAAGCTATGGCCTTAAGAAGGCGCTCCCTCCAACCACCATATAGATTTGCCAATTCCCCGCGAAGTTGCCGTTGAGCCTGGCGGCGTTGAGCGGAAGTTTCAGCGTTGACGAGGTCAGCCAAACCCTCCGCTGCGGTTAAATCCAATTTTCCATTATCAAATGCCCGGCGAGTAAATTCGCCAGGTTCAGCGAGACGGACATTTGGATCTTGAATTAATAAAGAAGCCGTTTCTTTTAATACTGCCCTGCTACCGTGCAAATGAAATTCCACGACATCTTCGCCAGTAAAACTGTTCGGTGCAGGAAAGTACAAGGCTAAACCGTCATCAATGATTTCCATTGTCTCCGGTTTAGTAATCTTTACCCGGTGCGCGCGCCGTGTGGTGGGCGACGTTAAGCCTGTAAGGCGACCCAAGGTTAAAAGTGCCGCTGGTCCAGATACTCGGATTACGGCGATCCCCGCCTTTCCTGCGCCACTAGAAAGGGCAAATATTGTTTGATCTCTCATAAGAAAGTCGAAGTACCTACACCAAAAGTATTTTGCAATAAACCACTTAAAGCGACAAGAGCGCATTCAGATTAGAGATAATATCCTCAAGATATTCAATACTTATCGAGAAGAGAACACATCATGTGAAGCAAAGATACTCATGATCCCGTTTACCTTTTTTCCGAAATGACGGAGGCTGCAACACCGCACCCCTAACCATTCAATCCCAGCGGGCAAAAAGTAAAACTGGGATAGGAACTTGTCCAACGGGTAAAAACGTGTTCTATAAAATTCGGAATGATGTTTAAATAAGCCTAATATAACCTGTCGCCAATTTCATGACATAAGGAAGTTTTTATATGCCTAAAGCAATTCGAATCCACTCACACGGCGGACCAGAGGTACTTAAATGGGAAGACGTCGAAGTCGGAGATCCTGGTGAAGGGGAGGTGCGGCTGACACTGAAGGCGGCAGGCTTAAATTTTATAGATTGTTACCAACGCTCCGGGCTTTACCCGATGGAACTGCCCCTAACCCTGGGTGCGGAAGGGGTGGGTGTCATCAACAGGGTTGGCCCTGGAGTAACAAACTTGTCAGAAGGACAGCGCGTTGCTTATTCCGGGGGGCAAATCGGTTCTTATGCGGAAGAACGATTAATCTCAGCTAGCGCTCTGATACCCTTACCCGATAATATAAATGATCAAACGGCAGCAGCTATGATGCTTAAAGGCATGACGGTACATATGCTCCTGTTTAAATGTTATCCCGTGCAACCCGGTGACACAATACTAGTACATGCGGCCGCCGGGGGGGTTGGTACCATAATGTGTCAATGGGCAAACCATCTAGGTGCTACCGTCATTGGCACTGTTGGAAATGAGCAGAAAGCAGAAGAAGCAAAGAGTAATGGCTGTCACTACACTATTAACTATTCAAACGAAAATTTTGCCGACAGGGTCCAGGATATTACTACCGGCCGCGGGGTTCCTGTCGTATATGATTCGATTGGTAAAGACACTTTTGACAAATCGCTCGATTGCTTAGAAAGCTTCGGAGCGATGGTAACATACGGAAATGCGTCTGGTCCTGTTCCGGCAATTGAACCACTGTTATTAATGCAAAAGGGTTCTGTAACATTAAGCCGACCGACGTTGATGAATTATGCAGCAGATATAAAACGACGGAATAAAGCAGCGTGTGATTTATTTGACGTGGTGGGGAACGGACACGTAAAAATCAAGATTGGTCAAACATTCGCCCTTTCTGACGCCGGAAGGGCTCACCAAGCGCTTGAAAGTCGGGAGACAACCGGTTCCACAGTTTTACTTCCATAGTAAATTATCGTTGGCCGACCCGGAAACCATATAACACCCTTCGCTCCCTAGAGCTCAAATACATGTCTCACCAGACCATTATAACAAAGGGAATAACTAGTAATATAACCGGGTGGGGTCGGCTGCTACTTTATTTAACGGCGCTGAAGCTCTAACACGATTAAGTGTTCAGAAGCCGTACTAAGTATTCATGGATTCAAAGAAATCATCGTTACTCTCTGATTCTTTCAACTTATCCAAAAGAAACTCCATAGAATCCACTATACCCATAGGGTTTAATATTCGGCGCAGTACCCACATTTTTGATAATGTATTCTTATCAACCAGCAGCTCCTCTTTCCGAGTTCCAGAACGAGTAATATCCATTGACGGCCAGGTCCGCTTATCAGTGAGTTTGCGATCCAATATAATCTCAGAATTACCTGTTCCCTTGAACTCCTCAAAGATGACCTCGTCCATCCGGGAGCCGGTATCGACGAGAGCTGTTGAAATAATAGTAAGGGATCCGCCCTCTTCAATATTTCGCGCAGCTCCGAAAAAACGCTTCGGGCGTTGCAGGGCATTTGCATCCACACCGCCGGTCAGCACCTTACCTGAAGACGGTACGACGGTGTTATAGGCTCTTGCGAGTCGGGTTATTGAATCTAACAAAATCACAACGTCTCTTTTATGTTCAACTAATCGTTTTGCCTTTTCAATCACCATTTCAGCAACTTGAACATGACGCGTGGCGGGTTCATCAAACGTAGAGCTTACCACCTCCCCCTTGACGGATCGGTCCATATCGGTAACCTCTTCTGGACGCTCATCAATTAAAAGCACTATCAAATAACATTCCGGGTGGTTGGCAGCTATAGAATGAGCAATGTTTTGTAGCATTACTGTTTTTCCTGTACGAGGTGGTGCCACGATTAACGCCCGCTGCCCCTTTCCAATGGGTGTTATAAGATCCAGAACCCTAGATGTCGGGTCGCCGTTTGGCCCCTTGGCCTCCAAAGTAATTCTTTCTTCAGGATACAGCGGCGTCAAGTTGTCAAAATTAATCCGGTGGCGCAGCTCCTGAGGATCGCTAAAATTAATGTTTGTAACTTTTAGGAGCGCAAAATATCTTTCGCCATCCTTTGGCCCCCTTATTTGCCCCTCTACTGTATCTCCTGTTCGCAAACCGAACCTACGCACTTGACTGGGTGAGACATATATGTCGTCTGGTCCGGGCAAATAATTTGCTTCCGGAGACCGCAAAAAACCGAAGCCATCTTGAAGCACCTCCAAGACCCCCGTACCAAAAATCGCCGTATCGTTTTCTGCCATCTGTTTGAGAATTACAAACAACATGTCTTGTTTTCTCAGCGTACTGGCATTTTCAATCTCCAACCCTTCGGCAAATTTTAGCAAATCCGTTGGAGATTTTTGTTTAAGTTCTTGGAGATTCATGTTGATTTATGGTGAAAGAGACTGGTTGAAAATGGAAGTTTTAAAAGAAGGTCGTTTTTAAACTGGTATCCAGATAGAAATGAATACGCGCTGACTTGATAATGTACTTACGTATATTAAAGATTGAGTTATTACTCAACTCAAGTTGATACCTGCAACCATTACAAAATTGTGTGCAGTAAGTCAATTACTAACAAAATCTATTTTACTGCGGTTGATCTAATCTAGTTAAAATCAAAAAATTTCCCTAAAGAAACTAAAAGGGGCGAACAACGGCAAGTATAACAATTAAAACCATCAGGATAGCTGGGACCTCGTTCATATAACGAAAAAAAGTGCTGGATCGCTTGTTGCGGTCGTTGGAAAAATCCCGATACCAACGACCCATCATCCCGTGTAGAGCAAAGAGCACAATCAGAAGAATAAGTTTTGTAATTAACCAACCCGTTAACCACGCTGTTTCGTTCATACTTACAAGTAATAATCCCCCAAGAAGAAGAACAAAGAAAGCCGACGGGTTTATAATGCCGCGAAGAAGCCGACGCTCCATGACTTTAAACGTTTCAGATTGTTGGCTACCCGCTTTTGCATCACAGTGATAAACAAACAGACGGGGTAAATATAGTAAGCCAGCCAACCAAGCTATAACAGCGATAATATGAAATGCCTTAATCCAGATATACGTGTTCGCGGTCAACTCAATCATAAAAACTCTCTCTAATAATGACCCTATAACCTAGATGGACATTTATCGTACCTAGAAGGACAACAGCGTAATTCTTTAAAAGATTTTAATTCCTCTTGTTGTTCAAACGCCAAAACAGCGATTTCTTTAAGGCCCTCAATAAAAAGTGGATGTGTCCCGACAGCAGGAACTCGGTGGTATTCTTTTATACCAAGCCGTTCAGCGACATCCTTATATTCGATATCTAATTCGACTAGCGTTTCTGAATGTTCGGAAACAAATGCCACAGGCAAGACAACAACGGCGACGCCGTCCTTGGCGGCCCTCTTAAGTTCTTGTTCCAAAGAAGGTTCTATCCACTTCAAAGGACCGACCCGACTTTGATAACAGATACACCACGTTGCATCAGAAAGTCCTGCCGCCTCTGCTATTAATTGGGCTGATTGCTCTACTTGCCACTGATAGGGATCTCCGCTCTTAATTATCTTTTTTGGCAAACCATGGGCAGAAAACAATATTCTTGTTTTCCCTTTATCTGAAACCCCATCTAAAACCTTGTTTAAAATATCGGCTTGTGCGACCGCCAATTTTTCAAGTGTAGCATAACAGCAGATTGAAAACGTTGGTATTTTAAGACACTTTCTTTTTGCTGTTTTTACCCAATCTAATAAGGAGGATTGAGTCGTCGCAGTTGAAAACTGTGGGTAGAGAGGAAGGAGTAATATTTGATCGGGATCAAACGATATTACATCTGCCATGACTTCAGGGGTCATTGGATGCCAATATCTCATACAAACATAAACCGAGACGTCGTCCCCAGGGTATTCCTTTCTCAGAACAATTTCTAGTGCTGATGCCTGTTCAAGTGTTCGGTCTAATAAGGGTGATTTTCCACCAAGATGAGCGTAAATCTCTTGGGCAATCCCCGTTCGCCGCTTAGAAATAAATTTTGCCAGGGGTAATCGGAATAAAGATGGCAAACCGATAATAGCGGGGTCGCTAAATAAATTATTTAGAAATGGTTGGATAGCTTTTAGGCTGTCTGGTCCACCTAGATTAAACAAAACTATGGCTCGTCTAATCAAATGATAAATCCCGAACCTTTTCGCACAAGCTTTATCAATTTTTCTACGTGGGGAACCGGTGTTTCAGGCAGCACACCATGTCCGAGGTTGAAAATGAATGGCCCGTTTCCAAGATAATTTAATATATCAAACACATCTTTTTCTAATTGGACCCCGCCTTCCAATAAAACCAAATTATCCAAATTACCCTGGACAACACAGTGGGGTTGAATTTTTTCACTTACCCATTTTAATGGTATAGTTGAATCAATTGAAACAGCATCCACCCCTGTTTCAACAGCAAAACACTCATAATTCAGGCCTGCCCCTCGAGGAAAACCAATGATCGGGGCTAGTGGATGCTTATCTTTTATAATTTTAACCATTCTACTTACAGGGTTTATCACCCATTTTTGAAACTGCTTAGCGGATAAAACACCAGCCCAAGTATCAAAGATCTGAACTACCTCTGCCCCGGCATCTAATTGATAAATTAAATGAGCAGACGTTACTTCTATCAAACAATCAATTAATAGTTGAAATTCCTCTGGTTCTTTATATGCCCAGAGCCTGGTTCTCTGGAAGTCTCTACTACTCCCCCCCTCAATCATGTATGCTGCAAGCGTCCAAGGAGCTCCAGAAAAACCAATTAAAGCCGTTTCAGGAGGCAATTTTTTTGTTAGCTGTGTAATCGTTTCATATACTGGTTTGAGCTTACTATAAAGGTGTGTAGTCGATAATCTCTCTATGTCTTTTACTGTTTTAATTGGAACTAACGTTGGACCCTTAGACTCAACAAAGGAGACCCTTTGACCAAGTGCGTCGGGTATAACTAAGATGTCACTGAAAACGATAGCACCATCCATGTGATAACGTTGAACCGGTTGTAATGTTGCTTCTAAAGCTAAATCTGGGGAGTAACAAAAGGATAAAAAATTGTCGGCTTTCTTCCTCAGTTTCTTGTATTCCTCTAGGTGTCGACCTGCTTGCCGCATTAGCCAGATTGGGGGAGGATCGATAACTTCACCACGGAGTGTTCGCAAAAGATTTTTCATTTGTTAAGTGTTATTTAGCGGCATTGGATGAAGAGATTTGTGATATGAATGTTTAGTTATACAGTTTGATACTAACAAACATAAAAAATATAATTGTATTATTGTTGTTGTTGTTGGACGGTGGAAACAGGGGATTAAGAGTTGGATTGAGGTTATCAACTAAATTCGAGACTAAATATGTTCGTGTAAAAAAATAGTAACAATTAATAGTATTGGTGATTTAACTGTTTAGTCTAATGTTTTTAATTCGTTATAAAGATGGGTATTTTGTGGAAATCTTGGGGATTAAATTTGATAATATTTTATTTTACCTAGACAAAGACTATGTTGAAAACTTAATACCCCCCCCAGAGAATAGGGATAAATTAATTCGTTGGTGGGATAGTTTGATAACACCTGAGTTATAAATTTATTATTCAATGTTTGTCCCTAAGAAATACACATAGCAGATACCGTTGCATGGAGAAGTTTCATTTACATCTCATTTCTGATGCTACAGGCGAAACTGTTCAGGCGATTGGGCGCGCCTGCTTGGCACAATTTGAGGGTGCTAACCCCACGGAACATATCTGGACGCTTGTTCGTAATGAACGTCAAATTGAGGAGGTTATAAAAGGCATTGAACAGAACCCAGGGTTTGTTTTATTTACTATGGTAAACGTAGATGTCAGAAAACGCCTGCAGATAGCGTGTCGTCAGTTGCAGGTTCCCTGTGTTTCGGTGCTGCAGCCAATTATGTCCGCCTTAACGGATTTCTTACAAACTGAGGAACAGGCGCGCCCGGGTCGCCAACACATGTTAGATGGTGAATATTACGAGCGCATTACCGCTTTGGACTATGCCATGACGCATGATGATGGCCAAATGGCATGGAATCTTGAAGAGGCCCAGGTCATATTAGTTGGTGTTTCTCGCACCTCCAAAACACCAACCTGCATATACCTCGCAAACAGGGGAATAAAGGCTGCAAATATTCCAATAATCTTGGGTGTTGAGTTACCTAAAGAACTAACAACAACAACAATCCCCCTTGTCGTCGGACTGATTAATGATGAAAGAAACCTTTTACAAGTAAGGCGAAACCGCTTGCGTATGTTAAATGAAGAAAATTTAAACAGTTACGTTGATCCCGAGGTTATAGCAAGAGAGGTCATTTTTGCGAAAAGGCTATTCACAGAACAAAAATGGCCGGTGATCGATATTTCACGCCGTTCAGTAGAAGAAACAGCGGCGGGTATTATAAATTTACTCTCTCGGCACCAAGGGAAAAACATTGGATAGTGGTGTGCCTAAAATAATTCTAGCTTCCAAAAGCCGGGTTAGATCTCGGCTTTTAAAGAGGGCCGGCGTGGGTTTTTTGGTCCGCCCCCCAGACGTAGACGAAGCTGTAATAAAAAAAAAGGCAGGAAACGTGTCGGCTAAGAAACTAGCGCGACTTTTAGCAGAAACCAAGGCTAGGCAGGTCTCTTCCGACTTTACTGACGCCCTTGTTATAGGAGCCGACCAAGTTCTTGAATGTCAAGGCGTGTTATTTGATAAACCCGCGGGGAAAAGGGCAGCCCGAGAGCATCTTATGAAACTCCGGGGCAAAACGCATCACCTGACGTGTTCTGTTTGTGTGGCGCAAGGTGGTGAGATTATTTGGTGCCAAACAGACCGTGCAGACATGACAATGTTAAATTTTAGCAATGACTTTGTTGAATATTATATTGAAAAAGCTGGCGACAATATTCAGGTTTCAGTGGGGGCTTACCAGTTAGAGGATATAGGCATTCAACTATTCGAGAGTATCAAGGGGGATTATTTTACGATTTTAGGGTTGCCATTACTCCCATTGCTTGACTTTCTTAGAACGAAAAACGGCGTGTTTAAATAATGGAATCAAAACAGATAAGTTTAGCTGGTGTTATGGCCTGGCCAGTTTCCCATTCTTTGTCGCCGCGTCTCCATGGTTATTGGTTAAGTCAATACGGAATAAATGGTTCATATTTACCCCTATCTGTTCCACCAAGTCATTTTCCTCGAGCCTTAAAAAACTTGCCAAACACACTGTTTGTGGGCGTAAACGTAACTTTACCATATAAGGAAACAGCACTTGCAGTGGTGGATGTCGCAGATGACACTGCTCGACGGATGGGTGCAGTTAATACAGTAATAGTAAAAGCCGACGGAACACTTTTCGGTACCAATACTGACGGCTACGGATTTTTAGAAAACATGCGTGATATCATACTTGGTTGGCGAGCAGATACTGGGCCGGCCGTGGTTCTGGGAGCTGGTGGAGCGTCCCGTGGAGTGTGTGTTGCTCTTCTTGATGAAGGAGTCCCGGAAATCCGCCTGGTAAACAGAACTGGGACGCGAGCGAGGACCCTTGCTACAGAACTAGGTCGGTCCATTACCACCGTTCCTTGGTCGGACCGAGAAAGCGCCTTAGAGGGCGCGCGGTTGCTCGTTAATGCGACTAGCCTCGGGATGACTGGAAAAGGTGAATTAGATCTAGCCTTGGACAAATTACCTGTAGAAGCCGTTGTGTGCGATATAGTTTACACACCCACCGAAACACAATTGTTGGTTGCAGCAAAGGCTCGTGGAAACGCCGTGGTTGATGGTCTCGGCATGCTCCTGCACCAGGCTAGCCTAGGATTTCAGGCGTGGTTTGGGACAAAGCCTGACGTGAATGTAGAATTGCGTAACTTTATGTCGGAAAAGCCGTAGCGTTTAGGATGTTTATACTTGGACTCACGGGTTCGGTTGGTATGGGAAAAACTACTGCTGTTGCGGTATTCCGAAGGCAAAAAATCTGTGTTTTCGATGCCGATGGCGTGGTTCGCCAATTGTTGGAAAAGAATGGCGAGGCCGTGGAGATGGTAGGAGAAGCCTTTAAAGGAGTCGTTATAGATTGTCAGGTAAACCGAAATAAATTGGGAGAAATTGTTTTTGGAGATGCCGGGGCGCTTTCAACATTAGAGGAAATTATGCATCCATTAGTGCGTAACAAACAAAGAATTTTTCTTAGATCTGTGGCGAACCATAGACAGTCTTTAGCTGTACTTGACATACCTCTTCTTTTTGAAACTGGTGGCGAACGAAACTGTGACGCTGTCGCTGTTGTCACTGCTCCCAAGTTTCTGCAGAAAATTAGGGTTATGGGGAGAGGCGATATGACGGAAACAAAGTTTAGAGGTATTATCAAACGTCAAATGCAAGACCAAGAAAAAAGGGATCGAGCGGATTTTATTATTCCCTCTGGTCTCGGGAAGCGTATAAGTTTTCAATCTATT
>Ga0209501_10006180_pt1 | contig 10830 bp, 7 predicted proteins | sample ArcticOcean_MG_C_4_FD_187434 | JGI IMG/M metagenome (GOLD analysis project Ga0209501, IMG submission 187434) | Marine microbial communities from western Arctic Ocean - ArcticOcean_MG_CB4_134 (SPAdes) (version 2) | ecosystem: Environmental > Aquatic > Marine > Oceanic | place: Arctic Ocean...
CATAATAAATTGTTCCTATATTGCTGTTGTCGAAACTACTCATGCTACAGTATTCATAAACATATAGCTTAGTGTCACAACCCGTTTCACAACTACTGAAATCATACATTCCATTAGCGTCAGGTGTAAATGTGTACCAAAAATCACTTCCTTCTTGTGCAATCACATCTCCTTCTTCAGAAGGCATTCCTAAATCTACTGCATCATTACATGTCGTACCCGGTGCACACTCAAAGGCAACCTCATCGCCGTAAGTATAATTACCGCCAGAGGCGATTTCTACTCCATCGATGTATAACCAATATCCACCAGGCGAAAAAATACCATCACCATAAGAATCGTGTATTTCAAATAAATAACAAGGGAACATATCTGCTGAAGACACACATAAAGTATCAACGCCCCCTCCATCACCTGAAGCAAGCAACTCTCCTCCTACTGAGATATCCCAACTAATTTCATTGGGATAACCATCACTAATTATTTCAATTATCACCTCCGTTTCTCCAACGGCACAGGAGGTTTGGGCTGATATATTGAACGATAAAAATAGTGAGAAAGACAATGCCCAAAGAGCTGATAAATACTTCATAGTAAATTTTTGTAGGTTACAATACAGGTTTCAACATGCAAAATACAACTTTTTAAATGGAATATGTATATTCGCCAAAAAAAACACAATGTCAAATCACGAAGAACCACAACAGGACGAAATAGGAGGACCGGTAACTATTGCTCTATTTATTTTTGCAATTGTTATTATTTCGATTTACTTTATAGCTTCGTAGATAACAGTCTTGCTGCTATATAAAGTAGCGCTTATTTATTCTGAATCGACAATTGTCATCTCCTCTACGAGATGCCCTGCCCCAGCGTATTTATCGATAATCCAAAGCACGTAGCGGATATCTACCATAATATTCCTGCACCGATTTTCATCGAATAAAATATCGCTCATTGTGCTTTCCCAGCTTCTGTCGAAATTGATTCCCACTAGATATCCGTCGCCATTAATTACTGGGCTTCCAGAGTTTCCTCCAGTAGTGTGATTGCTGCCTGTGAAGCAGATAACAAGATCGTCGTTTTCGCCATACAACCCCCAATCGCCATCATTAAGGGCTGAAACAAGGTCTGATGGGAGATCGAAATCGGGGTCTCCTGGCTTATATTTTTGAAGTATCCCTCGAGCTGTTGTGGTGGGGTTGTATGTCATCCCGTCATGCGGAGATGACCCCTCAACTTTCCCGTAAGTTAATCGAAGAGTGGAGTTCGCATCAATAGGGAAAAGACGATCAGGGAAAAGCTCTCTAAGCCCACGGGTATATATCGCTGTAGCAGATTGTATCGCTGAAGAGCCGGCACGATATCCTGGCGAGATGTTCGCGAAGTAATGAGATCTCTGCTCCAATATTAGAAGGTAAGCAGGATCATTTTTCAGTTTTGCAAACGTCTTTTTCTTGCGTTTTAAAAGAAGAGCTTCCAGGTCATCTGGGTTATCGAAAATAGAGTTTTTGAAAAAACTTGAAGCATACGAGCTCGATGAACTAGCTGAATTAAAGTCAGCGAACATTTTTTCGGGAATCAAAGTCGAAGGGATAAGATCTAGGTAGGTAGAAACAAGATCTCCTAGTAGGCGTTCATCTACGGAAGCATCATAGTTGCGAGCGTACTCAGAATTAGACTCCAATAACGAGGCTATTTCGTCATCAAGCTTGCCTGAAGATTCCAAGTTATCCCAATCATCAATGAGATCAGCGAAATCGTAAGCGTGAAGTAAGATATCAGGGCCGTAATAAACCAGTTCGATAAATAGAGCACGTGCTTCTAGATAAGAGAAATAATCTGCATTTGCTGCCTGAATCTTCTCAATCGCTGTTAAAAACTTAGGATTAGAAAGCTCGGGTACAGAACGTGATAGAGCAATGGTTCGGGATTGAAACTCCGATTCCAGGTCGAGCTTTTGTTGTACTGCGTGGAGTTCGACGAGTCCTGTTGTTTGGCCTTCCCACTTCTTCCATGCGTTAGAAATACTACTTTGCTTAGGTGCGTAAGCAAGTCTGAGAGCATCTGAAGATGCTCGTGCCGCGTTTATGATCTTAAGACTAGCATCACGCATAGCAATGCGCATGGGGTTGAGGCGCTCGATAACGTGAGTAACTGCATCCGAAGTCAGATACTGTTCCGTTCTCCCGGGAAAGCCGAAAACCATCGTGAAGTCACCTTCGTGAACACCATCTAAAGAAACGGGAAAGTGGTGAGCGGGGTTGTAAGGCACATTGTCTTCATTATAATCCGCAGGGTTGTTTTCTGAAGAAGCATAGATTCTGAAAACGCTGAAGTCTCCAGTGTGTCTAGGCCAAAGCCAGTTATCCGTATCTCCACCGAATTTACCCACTGCAGAAGGCGGAGCGCCTACAAGTCTCACATCGTTAAAAGTGCGCTTGGTGATTAAGAAGTGTTGATTTCCGAAATCAAAGGCGACAACGCCACCCGTTAAATCAGTTCCGTCAGTGAATTCAGCCACGATCTCAGAATAAAGAGCTTTGCGAGCAGCAGCAAGCTCATCCCCTTCTAGTCCATCAAGAGCTAAAGCTACCCTTTCAGAAACATCTTGAATTCTATCAATAAATGTCGCAGTAAGACCTGGATTAGGTAATTCTTCAGTTCTAGACATGGCCCAAAACCCGTTCTTTAAGTAATCATTTTCAACAGAGCTGTGATACTGTATTTGGCTATATCCGCAATGATGATTCGTTAGAAGTAATCCTTCTGAGCTAACCATCTCAGCTGTGCATCCTCCACCGAAATGAACTACAGCATCCTTCAGGCTACTGTGGTTCACACTGTAAATATCTTCCGCAGTAAGACGAAGTCCCATAGCTTGCATATCCCCTTCAAGTGCATGAAGAAGAGTTGGAATCCACATACCCTCTTTCGCACCCGCATCAATAGATATTAGGCCCGTAAAAAGCCACAACAGAATTATCTTAAAACTGATTTTCATGCTATAATTTTATCTAATTTCCTTACTGAACGATCGCTCTTGTATTCCAAACCACAGCACCACTCTCACCCAATACCTCAACTAAATAAATCCCTGAACTCATATCTGAAACATCAAGTTGCATCTTATCTATAACCTTAAATGACTTAACAATTCTACCACTCCCATCTCTAACACGACATAAACTATTTTCACTCACACCGCTAAGATTTAAAGTTGCTGAGCTCAACATCGGATTGGGAGAAATACTCCATTCATTCTCTACAGTAATATCAGAAGTAGACAATGCACAGTTCAAGATAGAAATAACAACCGCATCAGTAACCTCACAACCATAAGCATTACTAACTGAAACCCCCACAACAGCTGTTGTTGCAATTTCATCTTCCGTATTTAAAATGTAAAACTGCCCAGTCGATCCATCTTGCCACTGATAGTTATAATTCCCAACTGGCCCGAAGAAAAACTCGGTATCTCCAGCACACATTTCGAAATCTGCACCTAAACTAAACGGAGTAATCCCCACAAAAGGGACTTCTACGTCCATTTCTACTGAACACCCACTGCCATCTATCACTTCAACATTGTACCAGCCTGTTTCAGCTGCTGAAATATCCTCATCGTCCCAGTCAAAACTTTCCGGTCCATCCCAATCAATATCCATATCACCAGTTCCTCCCGTAATCTGAAGGTCTAAAGAACCACCTGAACCATTTTCACAAGACGAAGTCACAATAACATCTAGCTCAAGAGGTTCTGGATTCACAATTGTATAAGATCCCGTTAACATTTCACCTGTGCAGTTTGAGACCATCTCCACATTGTAAACACCAGGTAAAAGACCATCAATACTCAAACCTGAGCCTGTGTATCCAAATGGTCCCGTCCAAGTAGCATCCCAGTCAAGTCCACCATAATAAGTGTACATATTAATATATCCGTCGGGGTTAAACTCTGTTTCAAGAGCACAACTAATATTATGTACTGACGCTCCAAGCACAGGCTCTGCTTCAGAAGACTCAACCGTTAATTGGGCAACGCCATTTGAACCATACCAACCATCAATTTGGATAAAGACTTGAGTTCCAGCTTCCATGCATGATGTGTAACAAGTGCTTGAATAGTAATTTCCGGTGCCACAGTAAGTATCGTCATTAGCTCCCGTTAATACAAAGCTTGACCAATCGCCACAGTCATCAGCTACCCAAACTGCAATCTGAGTATCGAAATTTGTACCTTCGTTGCAAGAACTGACTTTGTAATTCACACCTGCTTCTGCTGTGAATGTAGCCCAAACTGAGACACTCGCAGCAGTCTCGCACCAAGCACCTGGTATATTACAACCATAAGTTGTCGGTGCTATTTCGGAATAACTTGATGTAGCTCCCACAGAAGAAATTTGAATCGGTGTTCCGTCAGTTAAAACCTCTGCAGCATCACAAGGCATATCATGATCGATTAAATCAATGCCAGCAACATCAATCGTAAATACATCTCCATAACCTCCACCGTAGAAATATTGGGTGGGCATATCGTTAATTAAAACTGTAAAATCTGATCCCCCATCGCCATAACTATCAACGTGAATTAAATCCACCTGCGAGCCAGTAGCGACACAAACAATGTCAGATACAAAAATTTGATTGCTAGCGTATGCTTGGCCTTCCGAGGCTCCAGCACCATCTCCATCACACCCAACATCCATATTTCCTCCGCTTAAAAGCACAGGGGCAAAACCGCATGTTTGGTCTAGTGGAACAAGCTCCCAGTACATCTCATAACCCCAGTTATCAGTATCAATAATGATCTGAACAGCAGATTCACCATCAGCACATTGAGCAGATAAAACGCCAGAAGTAAACATGGCTAAAGCAATAAATAAAGTAAGTGTCAATTTTTTCATGTGTGCAATATACCTTCGCGCCATGCTAATATTACTCTCTCCGGCAAAAACATTAGACCACAACGCTCTAGGATGCGATGAGCTAGCTAGTTTACCTCATCACATGACTGAGGCAGCCGAATTGATGACTGTTCTAAAAGCATACACGCCCAGCGACTTAATGAAATCAATGAAACTAAGCAAGAATTTAGCTGAAAAAGTTGCCGATTGGCATGCAAACTGGGCAACTCACAATTCGGTAGGTGCAGCAATTAAATCTAAAGCTAAGGCCTGTGCTTTTGCGATGAAAGGCGAAGCTTTCAAATTCCTAGACGCTCCTTCATTAAGTAAAGATGATCTCCAGTATGCCCAAAAAACCCTTATTGTACTTAGTGGACTCTACGGGATGCTTAGACCTTGTGATTTAATAATGCCTTACAGACTTGAAATGGGACAAACCTTTAAAGTTAGTCTAGACCACAAATCACTTAATTCTTTTTGGTCTAGTGTGTATAATCGTGCTTTTTCGAAAAAACTGAAAGATCAAGAGAGTAAAGTCATTCTCAACCTTGCCAGCGACGAATACAGTAAGGTTGTAATCAAATCAGGAATTGATGCTGAGATCATTACATGCACTTTTAAAGAAGAAGGGGATAATGGTTTTAGAACCGTTAGTACGTTTGCCAAACAAGCTCGTGGAGAAATGGCTAGATTTGCAATTCAAAATCAAATCGAAATCGCGGAAAAATTGAAATTATTTAACAACCTTCGATACACTTTTAATTGCGACCTTTCGGATTCAAATAACTTTATCTTTACTCGACCATTAATAAATAAATAATAACTGTAAATGAAATTCACGTACTATCTTCGCGGCGCTGTAGCAATGCTCGTTTTAGTTTCAACTATGCCTAGCTGCTCACAAGCACAACCGTCACAAACCCAAAAACTCAGTACCGAAATGGATTCTGTTTCTTATGCTCTTGGAGTATTATTCGCAACCAATATGAAATCCGAAGGGATGCTAGATATTAATAGCGAAAAATTAGCTAGCGGATTTTCCGCTGTCATGAATAACAATGCAACTCTCGAACCTGCTGACGCTGACAATATAGTCCGTGAAGCAATGGCGGCTGTTAAAGAAAAAGCTTCTGCAGCGGCTAAGGCTGAAGGAGAAGAATTCCTAGCAGAAAACGCTAAGAAAGATGGCATCTCAGTTACGGAATCTGGTCTACAGTATCACCACGATACTGGGGGGACTGGAAAAAGTCCTGATGAAAATGACAAAGTAACCGTTCACTATAAAGGAACATTACTCGACGGAACTGAGTTCGACTCAAGCTACAAGCGTGGAGAGCCTATTTCTTTCCCGCTTAATGGAGTTATCCCAGGTTGGACTGAAGGACTTCAGTTAATGAAGGTTGGAGGAAAAACTACATTCTACATTCCTCAAGAACTTGCTTACGGAGAACGCCCTACACCAGGTGGACCTATCCCTCCTTTCGCAGCTTTAATATTTGAAGTTGAACTAATTGAAGTTGAATCTGTTGAGTAAACAAATCACAACTTATTGACTTATAGACCATAACTAATGGCGGGGAATATTTCCCCGCCATTTTTTTGTTGTTGTAAATTACCACCTCAAAATCATAAGTATTTATCGCCATGTTTCCTATAACTAATGACGCTATTGTATTTGGTCTACTAGCTGTATCTCTTGCAGGAATATTTCATGCAGCTAGCCTTCCTAGATTCAAGAAGTTTTTCACTTTCGTGCCTAGCCTTCTTTTGTGCTACTTCATACCAGCTGCATTTAATTCATTAGGCATTGTAGATGGTGAAACGTCAAGTTTATACTTCGTAGCTTCGAGATATTTGCTACCTGCCAGTTTAGTTCTCTTGTGCTTAAGTATTGATTTAAAAGGGATTTACAACTTGGGGCCCAAAGCTCTAATTATGTTTTTCGCAGCTACGTTCGGTATTGTTATTGGAGGTCCAATTGCTCTTTACATTGTGGGGCAATTCACCCCCGAGGTGTTTGGAGGTGATTCACCAGGAGCAATGTGGAGAGGACTATCCACAGTGGCTGGTAGTTGGATAGGCGGAGGAGCCAACCAAGCTGCGCTAAAAGAAATTTCAGGAACCTTAGACAAGCAATTTTCAATTATGCTTATAGTAGATGTTTTCGTAGCAAACCTTTGGTTGCCATTCCTTTTATACGGAGCTCTTAGAACTAAAGAAATCGACAAGTGGCTTAAAGCTGACAGCTCAGCCGTAGACGCATTAAAAGAGAAAGTAGAGAAATATTCAGCCAGTATTGCAAGAATACCTTCTTTCTCTGACCTAATGGTTATTATAGGTATCGCCTTCGGAGCTGTAGCCATTTCACATATAGTTGCAGATACTGCAAGCGTAGGGATTCACGATTGGTTTAAAGGCATACTCGCTTCGAATCCTTCTAGCTTTGTAAAATATCTTTCTTCTTTAGAAAGCGGTTTTTTCTGGATCGTAATTATCGCCACAATATTAGGAGTTGCTCTCAGCTTCACTAAAGCGAATAAATATGAAGGCGCTGGGGCCAGTAAAGTTGGATCACTATTCCTTTACATCCTAATTGCTACTATCGGTATGAAGATGGATGTCGGAGCATTAATTTCAAATTGGTCAACATATTCATCTGCTATAATCATAGGTTTAATATGGATGCTAGTTCATATAACTGTCTTAATTATAGTAGCTAGAATCATTAAAGCTCCATTTTTCTTCGTAGCAGTAGGATCTCAGGCTAATGTTGGTGGTGCTGCGTCAGCTCCAATTGTTGCTAGCGCTTTTTCAACAGCACTTGCGCCTGTTGGAGTTCTGCTAGCTGTCCTTGGCTATGCTGTCGGTACCATAGCTGCGATTGTCTGCATGGAATGGATGCATCTTATTTCGTAGCGAATAAAAGACCTAACTAAAGAAATGTCCTTTAACTATTTTCTTAGCTTCAAGGTATTCTATATTTTCAGGGTCAGAACCCACTTGTAACGGGACACGCTCCACAACTTCAAGATCATCAAGATCATCGAATGCTCTTACCTTTTCCGGATTGTTCGTTAAGACTTTAATCTTGTGAATTCCTAAATGTCTAATTATTTCGATGGCAGGCTCGAAAGTCCTTCCATCCTCAGGGTGTCCAAGGTTAACATTTGCTTCATATGTATCCTGTCCTGCGTCCTGTAAATTGTATGCCTTCAGTTTCTCTACCAAACCGATTCCTCTTCCCTCTTGCCTTAAATAAATAAGAACACCTCCACTCTTTTGTAAAAGAGCCATTGAAAACGCCAATTGATCTCCGCAATCACATCTTGAAGATCTTAGAACATCTCCTGTCATACACTCGCTGTGGATTCTTACAGACACAGGATCAACACCATCTTTGTTAAAAATGTCCGAAACAAGAGCCAAGTGAGGCATTTCTTCTAAGCCACTATCAAAAGCTAATACTCGAAAACCCCCAAACTTAGTAGGCAGCCTTGATTCAACAAGAAGTTTAATCGATGATTTCATAAGAACAAAGATACTTCTTAGAGCTATTAACTACACTTATGAAAAACTCTTCTCTTTGATAAAAAGTGTTATTATGCTACCTAATAGCAAGCATATCCCAGCCAGAACCATTGAATTAATTAATTGAATTCCTAGGAAGGTGTTTCCCAATTGAGACGTCAACCAGTTAATTCCTCCTAAAGCAGCAATTATTTGGGGGAAAACGATAAACATATTAAAAATGCCCATATACACACCCATTTTCTCTTTTGGTATTTTATCCGAAAGAATAGCATACGGCATAGACAATATACTTCCCCATGAAATTCCTATTAAAGCAAAACACCATTTTAAATTGTTTGATGATTCTGGCGAAAGGAAAAGCATCCAAATAAACCCTATCCCTCCTGCGGCTAATGATAAAGAGTGAATTATTTTCCTATTGATTTGCAGCCTCGAAGTGTAGAACGTTAGAACTAAGGCGAACACCATCGAGCTCAATCCATACACTCCCATAGAGCTTGAAACGGCATTTGCAGCCTCATTATATGCGCTATTTAGTACATCAAAATTTACTGCGTCTGAAGCAGGATATGGAGCCCCAAACACTGAGCCAGTGAGAGCTGGCGTAGCTGAGGACCACATCGTGAAAAATGCAAACCAACTAAAAAACTGCACTACACCCAGCTGTTTCATAACCTTAGGCATGCCCAATATGTTCTCGTATATTTCTTTTACACCAAATAACAAACCTGAATTCTTCTTCTTATTAGATAAAAATTCATCCATATCTTCTGGTGGTGCCTCTGAAGTTTTGAATACTGTAAAGAGTATTGAACTGATAAATACAAAAGCTCCTATGGCAAAAGCATAAAACACACTTTCAGGAATCTCCCCTGGAGCAGCTTCGTTTTTCGCTCCAAGTAAAGTCACAAACCATGGGAGGTTTGATGCAATCCAAGTACCGATTCCAATAATTAATGTTTGGACTACAAAACCGTAAGACCTCTGGCTTTCAGGAAGCTTATCAGCGACGAGCGACCTGAATGGCTCCATACTAATATTAATACTTGCATCTAGAATCCATAAAAAACCTGCAGCCATCCACAATGCAGAGCTATATGGGAGAAAAAACAATGCCACAGAGCTTAAAATTGCACCCAACAAAAAATATGGTCTTCTTCTACCCCACCTTGGCGACCAAGTCCTATCACTTAAATATCCAATTATAGGTTGGACTATTAAACCAGTCAATGGAGCAGCAATCCACAACATAGGAATTTCTTCAGCACTTGCACCTAAAGTTTCAAATATGCGTGACATATTTCCTCCTTGAAGAGCGAAACCAAACTGGATACCTAAAAAGCCGAAGCTCATATTCCAAATCTCCCAAAACCCTAGTTTCTTATTCTCCTGCTTCATTTCGAATATTTTTGTGACCAAATCAACCTACAAGATAATCTATTTGGCAAAACAAAAGCGCCAATCCGAAGATTGGCGCTTTCTTAAATAATTTATCTTTTATAGCTTACTGTTAATTTTCACAAATTGATCCGTATGCGATTAGGAATTCAAGTAAGTCGGCAGAACCAATCTCACCATCTCCGTTAGTGTCAAACGGGCAATCACCTCCAGGACAAGGATCCATTATACAAGAACCATCCTCGTTATTTGCAAGTGAATTGAAGTTAAAAGCTAATGGATCTGTACAACCTGAGAACACACAAGAACCATCATCAGATGTATTGCCCGCATCGTAGTTATCAGCGCTAGGATAAGTACAACCAGCAGCAAGACAAGAACCATCATCGTCTGTTGCATCAGGGTTATAGTTTTCTGCGTTTGGATTTGTACAACCCATTATAACACATGAACCATCGTCAAATAACGCTTCAGGATCATAGTTATCTGCATTCGGATCTGTACAACCAGAGCAAGTGCTATTATCACCTCCACAAATTCCACAGTCGTCAATATCAGTACAAGAAGGGAAGGTTAAAGACATTCCCTCAGCGTAGTGAGAAACTGCAGCTTGGTCACGAACTTGAACGTTTACAAGAGCGTTAACCTGACCCGATGTAGTAAACTGACCCAGTAGAACTCTACCAGCTACAGGAACTCCTTGAGAGTTAGCACCAGGAACAACGAAGATAGAACCTCCGATGAAAGTGTTGACTACAAAGTCGCCTCCTGAGTTAAAGTCATCCAATGATGTTAAAGCTGCATCGAATGCACTATTCAAGCCATCATCGTCGCCTGGCTCAGCTCCAATAGTAAACCAACTGTCGTATTCAAGATCTGGAAATGCTCCGAAAAATAGTGGATTAACTCCTCCACCGAAATCAGATCCTACAGCATCGTTGTAGAAACCATCTGAAGCAGATGAAGTCATCTCCCATGGATTTGTATCCGTTCC
>Ga0209501_10006185_pt1 | contig 10823 bp, 13 predicted proteins | sample ArcticOcean_MG_C_4_FD_187434 | JGI IMG/M metagenome (GOLD analysis project Ga0209501, IMG submission 187434) | Marine microbial communities from western Arctic Ocean - ArcticOcean_MG_CB4_134 (SPAdes) (version 2) | ecosystem: Environmental > Aquatic > Marine > Oceanic | place: Arctic Ocean...
CCAGCATGTAAATCAACACTTAAAATTCTATTTGCCCCAGCATTTGTAATTAAGTTGGAAACAAGTTTAGCTGATATTGCGGTTCTTGGAACTACCTTTCTATCCTGTCTTGCATATCCAAAATAGGGAATTACAGCTGTGATATTTTTTGCAGAGGATCTTCTTAACGCATCAATACAAATTAATAATTCCATCAAATTATCGTTAGCTGGATTCGAAGTTGATTGAACTACAAATATACTATTGCCTCTAATATTTTCGTTAATTTCGACATAAACTTCGCCATCTGCAAATCTCTTAATATTCGTATTAACTAATTTTAGTTTGAGCTGCCTTGCTATGTTTATACACAATTTGTTATTACTTGTGCCGGCAAGAATTTTCATATGATATGTTGTTTATACAACTTTAATTTAACATTTCAAATTAATTAAACATTTAATTAATAATTAAGTCATCATTATGACAGAAATACACCTTCCATAATCATTTTCATTGTTAAGATAGGATCTTCTATAGCTATAAAAAAATTCTTTTTCTTGGAATGTATCCATATCTATATTTTCTATATTTTTGATATTTAAATCAGATATTTCTTTATTTATAAATCCTCTTAAGTCAAAAAGATATTTTGCATCATTAATTTCTTTAAAAAAAATTTCATTATTTGCATTATTTTTAATAAAATTTTTTACAAAGTCTTTTTTAACTTCATAACTTCCCCTCCCAATGCATGGACCAACAACAACTATTAAATCATTAATATTTGAATTTAATTCTTTAAATTTTTTAATAGTATTTTTAATTATTCCATTTAAAGCACCTTTCCAGCCAGCATGAGCACAGCCTATTATAGATTTTTTGGGGTCATAAAAAAGTATAGGAGCACAGTCTGCAGCTAGTATACCAATTCCAATATTTTTAACTTCGCAAACTATTGCATCTCCATCTATTTTATTTTTTATAGATTGATTGTTTTTAAAGTGAACAACTTGATTTGAATGTTTTTGGTTTAAGGTTATTAATAAATCTTTTTTACAAAAAATATTTTTGCTTACTATTTCAAGATTTTTTAAAACATTTTTTTTATCATCTTGCGATCCTAAGCCACAATTTAAGCTTTCATAATAACCACTTGAAATTCCATTTTTTCTTGAGAAGAAACAATGCTTTAATTTTTTAAATTTATTTAATTTTAAAGAATAATACATATTTAAAAACCTAAAGAGAATTTTATCCCTTTTTTTTTTGCAAACAAAACTTTAAATATATTACCCATCTCACTACTATTTAATAACTTTTTTAATCTATAAAACATATCCATTTTGGTTTTAAAATTTACTTTTTTAGATAAAATGTTTGCTCTATCAATTATGCCCAATTTCTGCAAAAATTCATTTTGAGAAATAATATCTTCAACATGTAAATTATTTTTTATTAAAAATTTAGAAAATAGTTCGTAATTTATATGGGATGTAATATCACAATTGCCTGGATCAGAAAGAATATTAATATATTTATGATTACTTATAGATTGCAAAGTATCCTGGTTTTTTTGTTTAGTATAGCCATAATCAAAACATAAAAGACCACCATTATATTTATTTATTTTTTTGGTAATTAAATTTAGATATTTAATAGCATTAATTGGATATTCAATAATATTACCGTTTGAAATAAGTTGTAATTTTTTAATTTTTTTGACTAAATTTTTATTGGCTTTTTTATACAAAAATTCTATTTTTTTATTATTTTTATTAAAACCAACATATCTTTCAAAAAGTAATTTTTTTTTTATATAAAATTGTTTAATAGACAAGGCATCAAAAAATTCATTTCCTATAAAAATTATTGGTCCATTATTTATCTCTTCTATTTTTTTTATCCACTTAGCTTTTTTATCTTTAATTTTTGTTTTTTGTATTCTTTTTAATTTATTACTTTTTTCTAACAGTCTTAATTCTAAGCAATTATAAAAATCTTTAAAATTTTTTGCTGTACTCAAAAAATCTTTACATAACGAGCCATCTCCTGGTCCTAGTTCAGCAATTATAATTTTATTTGGTTTATCTAACTGTTCCCAAAAAGAAACACACCATATAGTAATCATTTCTGCAAAAAGTTTTGAAACTAGTGGTGATGTAATATAGTCACCATCTTCACCAAAAGGATTTTTCTTCATGTAGTAACCAAATTTTTTATTGTATAGAGCTAAATTTATAAACTCATCTATTGGTAAAGGTTTTTTTTGTTTTAAAATATTAATTATTTTGTTCATTTTTTTTAATGGCATAAATCATAAATATACCCATCAATAATGTTGCAAGACTCAGCATGCTGCCCATAGAAAAATAATTAAAAAAGTGACCAAGATGTGCATCTGGTTCTCGAAAGAGCTCTGAAAATAATCTAAAAACAGAATACAAAATTAAAAAAAAGCTTGAAATATAACCTGGCTTAAATAAAAGTTTTCCCTTTAAAGCTAAATAATTAATTAGAAAAAATAGTACTAAACCTTCTAGAAGAGCCTCATAAATTTGGGAAGGATGTCTTGATATATTTTCTCCATTAGGAAATATTACACTCCAAGGTAAATTTGAAAATTTTCCATAAAGCTCTCCATTTATAAAATTAGCTATCCTACCAAAGAATATACCAATAGGAGCCACGCAAGATATAATATCTGCACATTTAAAAAAATTAATATTTTCTCTTTTAGAAAATATAAAAGTTCCCAATATAACTCCTAGTAAACCTCCATGAAAAGACATTCCCCCTTCCCAAAGTTTAAAAATTTCAGAAAAGTTCTGAATAAAATAACTGGAGTTATAGAAAAAGACATAACCGAGTCTTCCACCTAAAATTATTCCTACAACAATATAAACTATTAAATTATCAAATTGTGTAGCCTTAATTTGGTTAAAACTATATTCATTTTTAGCTGTTAGCTTAATTATTTTAATGGCACAAAACCATCCGGCAACGATTCCACAAATATAGGCTAGAGAATACCACCTTATTTGGAGAAAACCAAAGTCTACCAGTACTGGATCAAAATTATGAACAATCATTTAAAAAAAGATATATTTAGTAATTAAATTAAAATAACTTAAACAAACTAAAAAATATATGGAAAAATATAATAACTTATTAAGAAATATAACAGAATTATTTGAAAAAGGTTTACTTAATTCAAAAGATTTAAAAAAAGAGATAGAAAGTGCGTTGAAATTTAAAATTGAAGTTTTTATAAATAAGTTAAATCTAGTTTCAAGAGAAGAATTTGAAGTTCAAAAAAAGACAATCCAAAAACTACAAAAAGATTTTCTTGCTTTAAAAAAGAATAAAAAAAAACTATGAAGGGAAAGAAATCTTAACTCTTAATCCTCCCAAAGGTGCTTGCATTAGAGAAATACTTCCTCCATGTGAGCTAATTATATCATTTGCAATTGACAGCCCTAATCCTACGCCCGATTTATTCTGACCTCTGCTCTTATCAATTCTATAAAATGGCTTCATAACATTTTGATATTCAGTTTCTGGAATCCCTGGTCCATCGTCATCAACAAATAGAGAAATATTACTTACTGTTTTTTGAGCGCTGATCTTTATTTTTTTTCCATAAGATAAACCGTTATCAAGCAAGTTTGATATGCATCTTTTAATAGAATTTGGACGTATATTTATTTGCAAACCTTCTTCAATGGAAAGATCAATTTCTTTTTTATCGTATTTTTTTACTAAATCTTTTACCAAATCATCAAGATTAACAATTTCTGTTTCTTCATTTTTCTGATGTCTAGAAAACTCTAAATATTCATTGAGCATTTTTTCCATTTCTTCAATATCGTCGCTCATTTTTTTAGCTAAGTCTTGTTGCTTTAAGAGTGCCAATTGTAATTTTAATCTTGTTAAAGGAGTTCTTAAATCATGACTTATACCTGACAGCATTTCTGATCTTTGATTTAGGTGAATGGTAATCCTTTTCCTCATCTTATCAAATTCGTAAGCAGCCTGTCTTATCTCTTTTGCTCCAGACGGTCTAAATCTTTTTATAAACTCCCCTTTACCAAAACTTTCTGCTGCTTTAGCTAAATTTACAATCGGGCGAGTTTGATTTTTTAAAAAAATTATTGAAATCATTATTAAAAGTATTCCAGGCAGAGTAATCCATAATGCGAATATTCTTGCAGAAGTTGGAGCTATCCTTTTTCGAGGAAAAAATATTTGTATAAAACCATCTGTATATTTTATTTTTACTTCAATCAATTCTTTGTAAGTAGTTGTGTCAAAAAAATAATTTTCTTCAAAAGCAGATTTAAGTTCTCTTCTTAAACTTCTGTCTATAGGGCTGTACCACCTTTCACTTTTTTTTTCTGGAAAAACCTCATTTGTTTTTAATGAAATAATAAAATCAAAGTTTTTATTATAGAGATCTATTATCGTTTGCTTTTGTCCCATCTCAGGGTTTTTATAAACATCATATAAAGTAAGAATTTCGCTAACCAAAGAACGTGTCATTCCTTTATTAGCTTTTATCCAAAGACTATCAAAAAAAACTATAGTAATTATAATTTGAAGCAAAATTATTGGTGTAGCTACTATTAATAAAGATCTGTAGAAAAGCCTTTTAGGTAAAATTTTTTTTATAAAATTACTTAATCCATAAAACATAACCAGCTCCTCTAATAGTTTGGAGATATTTAGGGTTTTTAGGATTAGACTCAATTTTTTGTCTTAACCTAGTAATCAAAACATCAATAGTTCTTTCTTTTGAAATTCCTATTATATTTCCAATATCACTTCTAGAAAAAACTTTTCCAGGGTATTCAAGCATTCTTTCTAAGACTTCTTTTTCTTGAGGGTTAATTTTTAATACTTTATTATTTATATTAATAACCAACTTTTTTAAATTAACAAGAGCTTCTCCTATATAAATCTCACTTTCTAAGATTGGTTTTTGAATTTTATTTAAAATATTATTAATTCTCAACAAAAGCTCTTTAGCCTCAAAAGGTTTGGCAAGATAGTCGTCTGCGCCTAGCTCTAGTCCCTGTATTCTATCTTTGCTTTCTCCCTTTGCGGTCAAAAGTATTATAGGCATAGAGTTGTTTTTTTTTAATTCTTTAGTCAAAGACAAACCACTTTCACCTGGCATCATGACATCTAGTATTAAAATATCAAATTTAATTATTTTTATTTTTGTTTTAGCATCATAAGCATCTTTTGCCGTTGTTATCAAAAATTTTTTTTCTTGAAGGTATTGTTTTACCAAGTCTCTTATTCTGTCATCATCATCAACCACCAGTATATGAAATTTATTATTATTCATTTATAATTTTATCTAAAACATTTTTAAACTTAATAACCGAATCCGAATCTGATTTTTTTAGAGCATTATAAATTCTTTTTTTTTGTTCAAAAAAAATCTCATCAAAAAGTTTCTTTCCTTTTTCTCTTAGAAAAATTTGTCTTTGTCTTGAATCTATTTCACTTTTTTTAACAACAACAGCATTATTTTTTATTAGATCTCTTAAGACTCTATTTAAACTTTGCTTAGTAATTTTTAGTTTATTTAAAAGTCCAGAAATGGTTATGCCTTCATATTTTTCAATCAAATGAATTGCTCTATGATGGGCGCTCCCAAAAGAATATTTTTTTAAAATTTTTTTTGGGTCCGAGTAAGTTTCTCTATACGCGTAAAAAATTTGCTCAATAAAATCCTTAATCTGATCGTCTTTTAAATATAATAAGTCTTTCATAATTATTTTTTGGTCAGCTATATTGACATATCTATATAAGATAGATACTTTTTTGAACTAAATAAATCAATTAAGATTAGTAAATTTTTTATGGAACCCATACCCTTTGATAAAAGATCGGGAAAAATTTGGTTTAATGGAAAACCAATAAATTGGTCTGATGCAAAAATACATGTTTTGAATCATGGACTGCATTATGCTAGCTGTGTTTTTGAGGGCGAAAGAGTTTATGAAGGTGAAATATTTAAACTTGAAGAACATACTAAAAGATTATTTCACTCAGCGTTAAGAATGGGAATTAAAATTCCATATAGTCAAGAATCAATAAATCAGTCTTCTAGAGATATAATTAAAATTCAAAAAGTTAAAAATGGATATGTTAGACCAGTTGTGTGGAGAGGAAGTGAGATGATGGCAATCTCAGCACAAAAAACAAAAATAAATGTGGCTATAGCTACATGGGAATGGGGTTCATACTTTGATCCAGAACTTAAATTAAAAGGTATTAAATTAAATATTTCTAAGTGGAGACGGCCCGCTCCAAATACTATTCCCTGGGACACCAAAGCTTCAGGATTATATATGATATGCACGCTTTCAAAACATGAAGCGGAGAAAGAAGGATTCACAGACTCTTTAATGCTTGATTTTCAAGATAATGTTGCTGAAGCAACAGGAGCTAACGTATTTTTTAAAAACAGTGAGGGAGAATTGCATACGCCAATTCCAGATTCTTTTTTAGATGGAATTACTAGAAGAAGCATAATTGAAATTGCAAAATCAAAAAATATTAAAGTTGTTGAAAGAAAAATTAAACCTGAAGAATTATCAGAGTTTGTAGGTTGTTTTTTAACAGGTACTGCAGCCGAAGTAACTCCCGTCTCTCAGATAGATAAATATAAATTTATAGTTTGTAATGTTATTAAAGATCTATCAGAAAGTTATCAATCTTTAGTGAGAAAAAAATAGTAAATTAGTCGGCAATATGGTCTATGCCTTTTTTAACATAGTCATATCCAGTATAAAGAGTGAGAAAAGCAGATAGCCATAACATAATAATTCCAATTGAATGAGCATTGTAGTCTTGAAAGTTTACTATTCTATTTCCACTTTCCCCAGTTAGCAGAATAGCTATAGCAAACATTTGAATAAATGTTTTAAGTTTGGCTAGACCTGTTACAGGCATAGAAACTTTAGATACTGCTAAAAATTCTCTTAAACCAGAAATTAGAATTTCTCTTGTAAGAATAATGATTGCAGCAATAACTTCGTAATGCTGGATAGTTCCATTCATTACAAGCAATACAAGAGCTGTCGCTACCATTATTTTATCTGCTACGGGGTCTAAAAGTTCCCCAAGTTTAGATTCTTCCTTATATAATCTTGCAAGTAGTCCATCTAAAAAATCTGTAAAGCTCGCAAGAATAAATATAAAAAAAGGTATTAAATCTCCCAAAAAACCAGGGATATAAAATGTAATAACAAATATTGGAACTAAAATTATTCTTCCAATTGTTAGGGCATTAGGTATTTGTAATTTCATATTTTATTTTTAGTTGTGAAAAAAATCATGTATTTTTTTTGCCACAGAAGTTTCAATTCCATCTACATTTTTTAAATCTTCAAAGCTAGCGGACTCGATTGCCCTAGCAGACCCAAAATAATTTAATAAAGCTCTTTTTCTTGTTCTACCAATACCATTTATTTCATCTAATAACGACTTTGACAAACTTTTTTTCCTTTTTATTCTGTGGTTGCTTATAGCAAATCTATGAGCTTCATCTCTTAATCGTTGAAGAAAAAATAACAAAGGCTCTCTTTTGTCTAGTTTAATACTATTAGTTTTGTGGATAAAAGTTTCATCACCTTGGTTCCTATTTGCCCCCTTTGCAATTGCTATAATCGGTATATCATGCAAGCCATAATCATCTAGAATTTTTCTACTTATTGAATATTGACCTTTTCCACCATCAACAATTACTAGGTCTGGCATTATAACATCTGTTTGTTTTTTATTTTGAATTATTTTCGCAAATCTTCTTTCTAAAACTTCTTTTAACATACCGTAGTCATCACCACTATTAAGATTTGTATTTTTAATATTAAATTTTCTATATCTTTTTTTAACAAATCCTTCAGTTCCAAAAGAAATTAAAGCACCTACTGCATGAGCACCTTGAATATGACTATTATCATAAACTTCAATTATTCTTGGAGAAATATTTAATTTAAATTTTTTAGCAACTTGATCTAATAGTTTAGTATTTGTTTCAGATTCAAAAATTCTTCTTGTTAAAGCTTCTTTTGCATTTTTTTCAGCCATTTTAGATATCTTTAGGGCATTTCCTTTGGTGGCTATTTTAATTGATATTAGTTTTTTTTCTTTTTTTTCTAAGGCTTTTTTAATTAAGTTTAGATCGTTAATTTTTTTATTTACTAAAATTTCAGCTGGAGCATTTTTATTTTCATAAAACTGTGTAATAAAAGATGTTAATACTTCCGCAGTAGTATGATCTTCATCATGTTTAGGAAAAAAAGATTGATTACCCCAATTTTGTTTAGATCTATAAAAAAATACCTGAATACAACTTTTTGAAGCTTCTTGAGATATAGATATGACATCTGCATTATTTAAATTAGAAGAACTTATACTTTGTGAAGATTGAATTTGTGTTAGTGCTTTAATTCTATCTCTAATGATTGCTGCTTTTTCGTAATCCATTGTTTTGCTGCTTTTTTCCATTTCGTATGATAATTTTTTTTGAATAGTTTTTGATTTTCCAGAAAGAAAATCCACAGCATCACTGACAAGTTTAGCATACTCTTCCTTGCTTATTGAATCTACACAGGGTGCTGCACATCTTTTGATTTGAAAAAGTATACAGGCTCTATCTCTATTTTTAAAAACTGAATCATTGCACACTCTTAATAAAAAAACTTTCTGAAGAATTTTTATTGTCCAATTAGCAGAACCAACCGAAGCAAATGGGCCAAAGTAATAGCCTTTTTTATTTTTTGCTCCTCTATGTTTTGATAATTGTGGCCAATCACAATCTTTTTCAATAAAAATATATGGAAAAGATTTGTCATCTTTCAGCAAAATATTAAATTTAGGTTTAAATTTTTTAATTAAATTAGCTTCTAAAAGTAATGCTTCTGCTTCACTACTAGTTGTGATTATTTCTAAATTACTAGTTAGAGCTAACATCCTGTTTGTTCTTATAGGAAGGTTTTTTCCATTAGCGTAATCTCTAAGACGATTAGGTAAATTTTTTGCTTTACCAACATAGAGAACTTGGTTTTTTTTACCAAGCATTCTATATACTCCTGGACTATTAGAAACTAAGGGAATTTTTTTCTTTATTAAATCTTTTCCAAAATCAAGATCCTTCATAATCGTTTCTGTTTTTAAAAACCTCTACACCAACTGATTGAGCATTTGCTATGGCATCAGGTTTTTCAATTTTTATTTTTATAGAATTAATCCTTTTATCTGCAAATATTTCACCAAAAGAATCTTCAGCTAAACTTTCCAAAAAGTTATATTTTTTATTTTTTGCTAATTTTTTTAATTTATTTGTAATTTTTTCATAATCTACAATACTTGATAAATCATTTTCATCTGGATATATATTTTGATTAACATTAATAACTATATTAAAAATTATTTTTTGTTTATTTATTTTTTCATTTTTATGAATTCCAATTATTTCATAAATAATAAAATCTTTGATTAAGACTGTTCTCTTAATTGTATTTTTATTTTTTTTTGATTTAAGTTCAACGATTTTAAAATTACTCTTTTTCATTTTTAATATCCCGCATTAAATTTTGTCCACTATCAACAGCTATAATTTGCCCTGTAATAGAGTTGTTATTAATCAAGAACTCCACGGTATCACAAATATCTTTTAGTCCCACAGGTTTTTTAAGTAGTGTGGATCCTGCTTGTTTATTAAAATGCTTAGTTGATTGTCGTTTGCTTTTTATTGTTGGCCCAGGCGCTATACCATTTACTTTTATATTTGGACTTAATCTCATAGCCATAGTTTTTGTTAACGTGTGAAGTGCACTTTTACTTAAAGTATAGGACATAAAAATAGGTGTAAGCTTAAATACTCTTTGATCAATAATATTTATTATATTTGAGATGTTTTTTTTTGAGGCCTGTTTTGAGAACTGTTTAATTAAAATTGCAGGAGCAAGAAGATTTATATTTAAGTGATTGTTCCAGCTTTCATTTGTAAAGTTTAAAATATCGTCTTTTTCAAATAATGCAGCATTGTTTATAAGGCAGTTAATAGTTCCTAATTTTTTTTTCGCTAAAGGTATAATTTCTTTAACTTGTTTTGTGTTTTTCAAGTTAGCTTTAACTAAAACTACTTTTACCAAGTATTTTTCAATTTTTTTTTTTAACTTTTTAGCATCCGATGATGATTTAAAATAATGAATTGCAACATTCCATCCTTGTTTAGCAAAATGTAATGCTATTGCTTTCCCAATCCTTGTTGCTGCCCCAGTAATTAATAAATTTTTATTTTTCATCTTTATTTTTTAATAAATTTTCCTTATATAAAGAAAAACCTGTTTTTATCTTGTTTGAGTAGGACTCTTTAAATGTTTCTAGTTGCCATCCTGACATTCTATAAATTAACAAATTTAAATTCTCTTTTTTCCAAGTAGCTTTTGTATTTTCATTTTTCCAAATTATTTTTTCTTCATTTGTTCTTGCACATCCATAACAGTATCCCGTTCTAGGATCAGTTTTGCAAATACTTATACAAGGTGATAAAATTTGCTGATTATTCATATTTTTTTTCATTTTAATTAACGCTTTTTTTTAGGTCTTGTTCCTGGCCTACCTTGCGTTGATCTACCCTCAGGGTAAATCCTTTCATTTTGCTTTAGTTTTCTTAATTTAGGATTTATACCAATTTCTAATTCGGAGGCTTCTAATTTTCTTATTTCATCTCTTATTTTAGCAGCTTCTTCAAATTCAAGATTTTCAGCTGATTCTTTCATTCTTTTTTTAAGAGCTTTAAGATGCTTTTTAAGATTATG
>Ga0209501_10006186_pt1 | contig 10823 bp, 11 predicted proteins | sample ArcticOcean_MG_C_4_FD_187434 | JGI IMG/M metagenome (GOLD analysis project Ga0209501, IMG submission 187434) | Marine microbial communities from western Arctic Ocean - ArcticOcean_MG_CB4_134 (SPAdes) (version 2) | ecosystem: Environmental > Aquatic > Marine > Oceanic | place: Arctic Ocean...
AACGCCGGCGAATGCTATCCCTGCTGGGTGCGGAATTGATACTGACGCCGGCCGAGGACGGCATCAACGGCGCCATCAGGCGGGCCGAAGAGCTGGTCGCGGCCTTGCCTGACGCCGCCATGCCGCAACAGTTTGAGCATCCCGCCAATCCCGATATCCACCGCCAGACTACGGCCCGGGAAATCTGGAACGATACCGGCGGGGCGGTGGATATCGTCGTCGCCGGGGTCGGGACCGGGGGGACCATAACGGGCATTGGCGAGACCCTGAAAAGCTGCAAACCAGGGGTCTGGATGGTGGCGGTGGAGCCCGAAGACAGCCCGGTTCTGTCAGGCGGTGAGCCGGGGCCTCATAAAATTCAGGGTATCGGCGCCGGCATCATTCCGGCGGTTTTAAACCGGGGCGTGGTGGATGAAGTGCTGACGATTGGCAACGAAACCGCGTTCGAGACGGCCCGCCGCGTCGCCGCTCTGGAAGGGTTGCCGGTCGGAATATCCTCGGGCGCGGCGCTGGCGGCGGCCCTGGAAGTGGCCGAGCGGCCGGCCAGTGGGGGCAAGACCATCGTGGTCATCGTTCCGTCCTTCGCCGAACGCTATTTGTCCACGGCGCTGTTCGAGGGGATGGCATGACCGACTTGAAGGAAGCTCAGATAGAACGCTATGCCCGCCATATTGTGTTGCAAGAAGTGGGCGGCATCGGCCAGGAGGAATTGTTGCAAGCAAAGGTTTTGGTGGTGGGCGCTGGGGGGCTTGGCTCGCCTTTATTGATGTACCTTGCCGCCGCCGGTGTTGGCACCATTGGCCTGGTGGACGATGATATCGTCTCGCTCTCCAACCTGCAGCGGCAGATCGCCCACGGCACGCCCGACATCGGCCGGGCCAAGGTAGACAGCGCCAAGGACCGTGTTGCCGCGCTGAACTCGGATGTGACGCTGGTTCCCTACCAGATGCGCCTGCGGCCGGACAACGTCATGGGACTGCTGGCGGGTTACGATATCATCGCCGACGGCACGGATAATTTTGACACCCGGTTTCTGCTCAACGATGCCTGCTTTCTGGCAAAAAAAACCCTTGTTTCGGCGGCGGTGCTGCGCTTTGACGGCCAGCTTTCCACTTACAAGGCCTATCTGGGGCCGCCACATCCCTGCTACCGCTGTATTTTTCCGGAACCGCCCCCCGCCGGCGCCATTCCCTCATGTTCCCAAGGTGGCGTGCTGGGCGCCATGGCCGGGATCATGGGCACCATGCAGGCCACGGAAATCCTGAAAGAAATCCTGGAGATTGGGAAAAGCCTGTCAGGCAGATTATTGATCCACGACGGCCTGGCCGGTGAAGTCCGCACCATCCGGGTCAAACCCGACCCCGCCTGTGCCTTGTGCGGCGAGGCACGGAGTATCTTGGATCTAAGCGGCCACCATTAAAACCAGAGCAATTTTCAATTAATTAAAATACGCTCTAGGGCAAGCGGGCGAGGCGGTCACAAAGTAGTTGAAAAAAACCGTCGGCATCGATCTTGTCGAGCACCAAGGCGTTGCCCTTGCCGCCCTCGGGAACCGTCTTGACCACGCTCCGCCCGATCCGTTCAGCGTCGTTAACTTCGATATCGACCCAGGCATTCCGGCCGGAAAACAGCGCCGGCTGCAACAGGTAGGCAATAACGCAGGGATCATGCATGGCGGTGTCCGCCTGGCTATAGAATGCCAGCATTTCGTGGGCCGCTTTCGCCGCCTTGTTACCCAACGCAGAAATCTGGTCAGATCGGGCCTGGGTTATGGGCACTTGCCGGGTCAGGTCTAGACCGATCATGACCAGATCCGCGCCCGACAGGAACACCAGCTGGGCGGCATGGGGGTCCACATAAAAATTGAACTCCGCATAGCCGGTAACATTGCCGCCCTCGGCGGCGCCGCCCATCACCACCACTTGCCGGGCTACTTTGGGCGTATCCTTTTCCTGGCTGATCGCCAGCCCCAGATTAGTCAAGGGGCCCAGGCAACACAGGGTAATCTCCCTGGGCCGGGCCATCAGGGTCTCGCACAGATAGGCGACCGCGTTGACTGACGCTAGCGGCGCGGCGGGCTCCGGCAAGGTTGCCCCGCCTACGCCATCGCCGCCATGCACATCGGTGGTTCGCGGGCTAATCAGCATGGGCCTGGCCGAGCCGGCATGCACTGGCACCTCAGGCCGGCCGGCCAGGGTCAGGATACGCTGGGCGTTGTACTGGGTCTTGGCCAGAGGGACATTGCCGCTGACTACGCTGACGCCCAGCACGTCCAGTTCATCCGGGCTGGCCAGGGCCAGCAAAAGGGCCAGGGCGTCATCAATGCCAGGATCGCAATCGATAATGATGGGTTGTCTGGCCACGGGTCAGCTTCAGTTCGGCTTCAGGCCGGCAGCAGGGATTCGTCGATGATACGATCGGGCGGCTTGTGGCCGTCGACAAAGGTACGAATGTTGATCAGCACCTTTTCACCCATATCGATCCGTCCCTCTATGGTAGCCGAACCCATATGGGGCAACAGCACCACATTAGGCATTTCCAGCAGGTCCTTGTTAACCGCCGGTTCATGCTCGAAGACATCCAGTCCGGCCCCGGCAATCCGGCCTTCTTGCAACAGGCGTACCATGGCGTCTTCATCGATGACCTCGCCCCGGGCCGTATTGACGATATAGCATTGGGGGGGCAGCAACTGCAGACGTCGGGCCGAGAGCAGGTGATAGGTGGCGGGTGTGTGCGGACAATTGACCGAGATGATGTCCATGCGCGACAGCATCTGATCCAGGCTTTCCCAATAGATCGCCTCCAATTCCGATTCCGTCTCAGCATTCACCCGATGGCGGTTATGGTAGTGGATTGACAGACCGAAGGCGCGGGCGCGCCGGGCCACGGCGGTGCCAATCCGGCCCATGCCGATAATGCCAAGGCGTTTGCCCCAGATCCGATGGCCCAGCATTGAGGTCGGACCCCAGCCCTGCCATTCGCCGGCCCGCAAGACTCGCTCCCCTTCGGTCAAGCGCCGGGGCACGGCCAGCATAAGGGCCATAGTCATATCCGCCGTATCCTCGGTCAGGACGCCGGGCGTGTTGGTGACCATGATGCCGCGCTCACGAGCGGCGTTGTGATCGATATGGTCCCAGCCGGTGCCGAAAGAGGCGATCAGACGCAGACGATCGCCGGCATTGGAAATGACATCCGCATCGATCTTGTCGGTCACGGTGGGCACCAACACGTCCGCGATCTTCGCCGCCGCGATCAGATCCGTATGGCTCATGGGATCGTCGGTCACGTTCAAGCGGGTGTCAAACAGTTCCATCATCCGGGTTTCGATCACGTCCGGCAGCTTGCGGGTAACTATCACCAGGGGTTTATTAGGCGTCATGAATAACTCTCACGCAGGCGTGGTTGGAGCCTGAAACATCTAGAATGGCTCTTGCCACAAAATCTCTAGCAGACTGGACGCGTCCCGACAAATAGGCCGGCGCCGAATGCCTGCTTGACCTGTGGCTTCCGCCCTTGGCATAAGTTCGGCGTGATGCCTATCTCCCGGATTTTTCCAGTCCTGATATTGACCGCCTTGGCGGTCGCCATTGTCGTTCCGCTATTGGTTGCCGCCGAAGCGGCACAATCCCCGAAGTCGACGGCTGAGGTAAAAACGAAATCTCCGGCTGACCATCCCGGCGCTTCGGGTCTGCCAGTACCGCGCTTTGTCTCGCTGTCGTCGGACACGGTCAACATGCGGGCTGGGCCGGGGGTGCGCTATCCCATCACCTGGGTCTACCGGCGCAAGGGCATCCCGTTGATGGTCATGGCAGAATTTGAATATTGGCGCAAGGTACGCGATGGCGAGGGGGCGGAAGGTTGGATGCATAGCGCCCTGTTGCGTGGCCGGCGTATGGCCCTTCTGCAGGGCGGTATAAACGAACTGCGGCCATCGCCCGAGACCACGGCGCCGGTAGTCTTGCGGGCACAGGCCGGGGTTATCGGCCAATTACTCTCCTGCGGCGGCCCATGGTGCCAGATAATCTTGAATGACATGCGTGTCTGGCTGCCCCGGACGGGCTTATTTGGCGCCCTACCAAACGAAGAATTTCCATGATCCGCGCCGCGGTCGGCCTTCTCGCGGTTCTGCTTTGGCAAGCCACCTTGGCCGGCGCTGCGGCGGCGGACATCACCCGTTATGTCCGCTTCAAGGATCAGTGCGGCATTCACCATGGCATTCCGGACGGTGAAAGGGTGCAAACCATCAGTGACGCCCCCCATTGCGCGCATCACCGCGCCGGCCCGGTGCGGCCCCTCTCCAAGTTGACATTTCTGGCCCCGTGGTGCGGGGCAAGGTCAATGCCGTCGCCCTGAACTATCGTAGCCATGCCGGGATGAGCGGCGGCGCCCGGCCGGAGTTGTTCGCCAAGCTGCCCAGCGCCGTGGTCGGCCCGGACCAGGCAATCGTGTTACCCGCCCTTGCTTCCGGTGTTCATTTTGAAGGTGAAATGGTGGTGGTGATAGGCAAACGGGCGCGCAGTGTCAGCGCGGCGGAGGCCCTCGTTTATATTTTTGGCATTACCGCCGGTAACGACGTCAGCGCCCGCAACTGGCAAGCCGGTGATCTGCAATGGCTGCGGGCCAAGGCCTCGGACAGCTTTGCCCCATTGGGACCTATTCTGGTGCGCGGCCTGAACCATGACGACCTGCGTATCACCACGCGGGCGAACGGCGTGGCGATGCAGGATAAAAAAACGAAGTACCTGATCTATGATGTTGCGGCCATCATCAACATATCCGCCGGACCATCGTTAAATCCGGGCGACGTCATCTATACGGATACACCAGTGCAAACCAGTGTCCTAAAGCCCGGTGATGTGGTCGGGGTCGAAATCGAGGGGGTCGGTGTGCCGCGCAACCCGGTGCGGGCGGAGTAGCGGCCTCGTTCCATCGGCTTTAAGCGCCGGCCAGATCGACCATGGTGGCAGCCAGCACCTGAACGCCCCGCTCAAAGTCCTCCAGATCCATGCTCTCGTGCGGATTGTGACTGCCTTCGCCATTGCGGACCAGCAGCACCGCGGCGGGAATACCGGCGCTGGCGAAGATTGAGGCATCATGACCCACCGTCGCGAACTCCACGCAAGGTATGTCCAGGCGCCTGGCGCCAGCGCTTAGCCTGCCGCGCAAGCCGGGATCGAGGGGTGTTGGTGGCGAGCCCACGGCATCGCCCAGGGCAAAGCTCACCCGCCGACGCGGGGCAATCTCCGCCGTCAGGGTGGCGATGGCCTTGGCCATGCGGTCCAACGAGCCTTGTTCCGTGCTGCCAAAATTCAGGCTGAAATGGCATTCGCCGGGCACCTTGGTCATGGCATGGTGATCTGGATCGGTGAATAGCTTGCCAACCGTGAATACCGCCGAGGGGTCATCACCATCCTCGATCTCGTGCCACAGGGCTTCCAACCGTTGCAGCAATTCCGTGACCGCAAGCACCGCGTCCTGACGCAGGCGGCGCGGGGCGGCGGCGGAATGCTGATAGGCGCCGTAACAGACCCCATCGCCATGGCGCAAATTGCCGCGTATTGCGGTGGCCACGGCCAGGGGCGTGGCCTGTTCGATCAGCAGGGGGCCTTGCTCAATATGCAGTTCTAGAAAGGCCCTGGTGTTGGCGGCGCTGATTTCCGGGGTATCGTGGCGCCAGATGTTGTCGGCCACCACGGCCACGTCCGCCATATGCGCGGCGATGGTACGGCCGCTGTCGAGGCGCCGTAGCGCATCGAACGCCGCCCGGGGCAGACTCCCCACGGCCAGGCGGGCGCCGATATAGGCAATGCCGAACCAGACGCTTTCTTCGCACCGGATGCCCATGGCGGTAAGATTGCAGTCCGGTACGATGCCGGCACGGCGTAACGCGGCCAGGGCCGCGACGCCGGCGACGGCACCGGCCAAACCATCGAAATTGCCGCCCCGGGCGACGGAGTCCAGATGCGAACCGGTGAGGATTTCTGGTATCTTTTCATCTCGGCCCGGCAGGCTGGCATAAATATTGCCGATATCATCGGTACGGGTTTTCAGGCCCTGTTTCTGGGCGGCGCGAAGCAAGGTTTGTCCCGCCGCGTGGTCCTCCGCGCTCCAGGCCGGCCGGGTCACGCCTTCACTATCCTGGCTCGCCGTCCTGACCTCGTCGAAGATATCCGCCGCCATAGGCATCAGTTCTTGAACGCTTTGCCGTAATATCTGCTGTTGTTCCGGCGTCATCAATTTTAGCCCGACCCCAACTCCGTTGCGCTTTACACGGTTTTCCATTCCGGCAGATCGCCGTCGCCCAGGTCCCAAAATAACCCGGTCATGATCTGCAAGCCCTCCCGCAACAGCGGCGCCAAGGCATGTTCGTTCGGTGCATGCTGCGAACAGGCAGCGTAGGAATGGGGCACCCATATGGTGGGCAGCCCCAGGGTTTCGGCAAATACATCGTTGGGCAGCGAGCCGCCCAGGTTGGGCAGAATAGTCGGCTCCGCCCCGGTGGTCTCGGCCAAGGAGCGCCGGGCCCATTGCACCCAGGGGTGATCGGGTAGCAGGCGGGAGGCCCGCATCATGAAGCCGTCATGTTTCTGCCCGACCGCGACATCGTGAAAGCCCCTGGCGTCCAGATGGGCGCGGATGGCGGGCAGGAAGCCGTCGGGGTCGCGGTCGACGGTAAAGCGGATCTGGCACCAGGCGACGGCCTTGGGGGGAATGGCATTGGCTACCTGGTCGGGGTTACCAGCCTTAATCGCCAGCACCTCGAACGTGTTCCAGGCAAATACCCGTTCCGCCGGCGTCAAGCCCGGCTGACCCCAATCTTCTTCTACCATCGGGCCATTGTCACCGCCCCGCATTACGATGTCCGCCAGCACGTCGCGCACCGACGGCGGGATCGCTTCGGGGCGCAGTTCGGGCAGCAGAATTTCCCCTTTCGGTCCCACCAACGCGGCCAGGGCATTGGCCAGGCGGGTTCCGGCATTGGAGATAAGACCGCCCCAGTTGCCGGAATGGTGGGCCCCGTCGCGCAGATCGACGCTTAATTCGAAATTCAAGGCGCCCCGGCTGCCCATGAACAGGGTCGGCTTGTCGGGCGCCAGGCGCGGCCCGTCCGAGGCCAATAATAAATCCGCCCGCAAGGCGTCGCGATGCTCCGCCGCGAAAGCCGCCAGCCCGACCGAGCCGACTTCCTCCGACATCTCGAACAATATCTTGCAGTTGAAGCCCAGGCGCCCGCGCACCGCCAGTACCGTTGCCAGGGCCGCCAGATTGACCGAATGCTGCCCCTTGTTGTCCGCCGTGCCCCTACCGTACCAGCGTTCGCCGTCCGTTACCATGGTCCAAGGGTCGCGGTCTTCGCGCCAATCCCCTTCAAAGCCGCGCACCACATCGCCATGGCCATAGCTGAACAAAGTCGGCAGATTCGGGTTTTCCAGGCGTTCCGCCATTAATAACGGCCCGCCACGGGCATCAGGGTTGGGGTATATGGCCACCGTAAAGCCAAGGCCCTCCAGGGTGGGGGTCATTTCTTCGGCCAGGTAACGGTGCAGCTCCGGGCGCAATTCGGGTACTTGAGCGGTTGACCGGATGCTGACCCTTCGCGCCAGGTCCTGGAAAAAGGCACCGCTATCAAAATGCGCCGTCGCCTGGTTTATCGCCCCTTCGCGAGTCATGAATTGCATCATCCCATTGCGGTTCCGGGTAGCCTGCCATGACAGGCCAACGCTATATAGGTGCCGTGTATAGCGCGCCTTACAGGATCCGGGCAATGGTGCTTGCCGGTACCTTGACCCTGACCTCCCGGCCCAGAAGGTTCAACAATATAACCACCCGATCGCCTTCGCTACGGCATCCGAATAGGCCGACGCGGTCGGCCATGGCGCCGCTTTGGAGGCGCACCTGTTCGCCGGGCACCAAGGTATTCTGATCCACCAATTGGACATGGCCGTCCGCATCCTCGCGCGCCTGGATCGCCTTGATCACGGCCCCAGAAATTAGTCCCGGCCGCTCCCCGAAGGTAACCAGGCTAATCACGCCGGGGGCGGAGTTGATGGAGCGCTGTTGCCGCGATTGCGGACCGGCGGCAACAAAGAGATAACGGGGAAACAACGGCGCGCTGACCCAGTCGGTTTTGCGGGCGTGGCGCCGTTCCTTGTGATAGAGGGGCAAATATACCTCGAAGCCACGCTCCCACAGATTGCTCCGCCCCCACTTCTCCATCCGGGCCTGGGTATAGACCGCATACCACTGATCCGGGAGCGGGGTCATTATTCTGTCTCCACGGGGTTGCCGCTCGCTGCTTTGTCAGCCGCTCTGCCAGTTTGGCGTTGGTTAAGCAAAGGCGACGAAATTTTCAGCAGTGACGGCGCTCTTATCGCGTCCACGCCAAATTGGCCAGCCAGTTTTTCAAAGGTGCCCTGGGGGTCCTTCACATCGCAAATCAGGATCAGATCAAAGGGTGGCAAAGAGGCCAAATCCCGCACCAGATCCACATGCCGGAAGCGGTTGGCGGTGGCCCCTTCATCGGCCACGCCGACGACCTCAACATCATGTTGTAAAGCGCATAAAAGTGCTATTTCCGCCAGCTCTCCCGCACCCACGGCGGCGATCCGGCGCAGCCCCGCATCCGCCGCCTCGCCCAGCAACCGGTCGCATTGATTGCGGGCCCGGCGATAGAAATCGAACGAGCGGAACAGATAGCTCGCCGTCAACCGCGTTTTCTCGCCAAAGCCCTTGGGGGTCAGGTAGTAGGTATAGCGGTTCGGCGGAATTTTGCGCACCTTGACCAGGCCCATGCGCACGCAGCGTTTCAAATAGCCATTGGTCAGGCCCAGGGCAATATTCAAACGCGCCGCTAGGCCCCGCTGTGAGAGGTTCTCCTCGGCATGCACCGCGTGCAGCATTTCCATGGTAATGCGGGTCTTGCCATCCGGTTTCTCGGACGGCAGATCCCATTCAGCAGTTGTCTGCTCGCTGCTCATCCCCGTCCCTCAACGGCCACCGGATCCGCGGCCCGCGAATCGCTGTTCACAACATGAATATTAGCGCGTTCACAGGGTGAACGTCAAGGTTAGTGGGCGTTACAGATATCGGCAGTCCGCTACAGACAAGGCCCCCTGTTTTCAGGCAAACTGTTAGCCGCAGTTATTCAGAAGCTACGTGGGCGGGATATGGTCAAGATAAACGGTGATCGGTTGCTGGGAGATTTGCGGGCCCTCCGCGCCATGGGGGCCACGGGCACGGGGGTTGTGCGCCCGGCGCTATCCGAGATGGACATGCAAGCCCGGCGCTGGCTGGTGGCGCGTTACCAGGAGGCGGGGCTGACGGCAAAAATCGATGGCGTCGGCAATGTCCTGGGCCGTTCGGGTAATCCCGGCCCGGCCCTTCTGCTGGGTTCTCATTCCGATACCCAGCCCACGGGCGGCTGGCTTGATGGCGCCCTGGGGGTTATCTATGCCCTGGAAGTGGTGCGCGCCCTGGCCGAGGATCCGGCGACCGGGCACCTGGCGGTGGATGCCATATCCTGGCAGGATGAGGAATCTCGCTTTTACGGTTGCCTGGGCAGCCGTTCGTTCTGTGGTGATTTTTCCGCCGAGGCCGAGGCGGGCCTGGCGGACAAGGATGGCGTCGCCTTATCAGATGCCCTGGAACAGGCCGGGTTAAACGGTGTGCCGCGGCTGCGGGCGGCGGATCGCGACTACCTGGGCTTTTTAGAAGCGCATATTGAACAGGGGCCGCATCTGGAGGCCGACGGCCGGCGCATTGGCATTGTGGAAACCATTGTCGGCCTGGGCGGCATGGTCTTCACCTTCACCGGGCAGCAGAACCATGCCGGCACCACCATGATGGCTGGGCGCAAGGACGCCGCCACCGCGCTTTATGCCCTGGCCCATGCCATCAACGAGGAATTCCCCAAAGTGGCCGGCGTGCGCTCTGTCTGGACTATGGGCCGGGCCGTGCTGACACCAGGCGCGCCGTCAATTGTGCCCGGCCATGCCGAACTGGAGTTGCAATATCGGGACGCGGATATGGCGGTTCTGGATAAGTTCGAGGTGGTGGCCCATCGCCTGGTGGACGAGATCAACAACCGGGGCGGCGCAAAGGTGGAGGCGAAACCATCACGGGTGCGGATCGCGCCGGCGCATATGGATCAGGGTTTTCAAAAACATCTCGCAGCGGCGGCGGAACGGCACGCGCCGGGCAAATGGGCCGCCATGCCATCGGGCGCCTTCCATGATGCCGGGATCGTCAGTGCGGTGATACCCTGCGCCATGTTGTTTATTCCCTCTATCGGCGGCGTCAGCCACGATTTCGCGGAAGACAGCCACGATGCGGACATCATTCTGGGCTGTCAGGTGCTGGCCGAGGGAACGGCATCGATTTTAGCGGGTGCGGCGGTTTAGAAATTTAGTCTAGGATGCCGAGATGACTGATCAAGCTGAAATTTCCCGTGCTAGCGGCGCTCGTCTACTGTTTCTGAACGTCGGCCATTCCGTCGACCATCTTTGCATGTTGCTGTTCCCCACGGTGGTTCTGGCCCTGGAACATAGTTGGCAATTGAGTTACGAGGAATTAATCTGGGTCTCCACGGTTGGTTTTGTGACCTTCGCGGGCGGCGCTATACCAGCCGGCTGGCTCGGCGACAGATGGAATCGTGAAGGCATGATGCTGGTGTTTTTTCTGGGAATAGGAAGTGCCTGCTTTCTGACCGGGTTTGCCCAAAACACCTGGCAGATCGCCATCGGCCTAGGCGCCATCGGCCTGTTCGCCTCGATCTATCATCCCGTGGGCATCGCCCTGGTGGTTTCGGGCCAGGAAAAGATGGG
>Ga0209501_10006209_pt1 | contig 10796 bp, 10 predicted proteins | sample ArcticOcean_MG_C_4_FD_187434 | JGI IMG/M metagenome (GOLD analysis project Ga0209501, IMG submission 187434) | Marine microbial communities from western Arctic Ocean - ArcticOcean_MG_CB4_134 (SPAdes) (version 2) | ecosystem: Environmental > Aquatic > Marine > Oceanic | place: Arctic Ocean...
TACCAGCAAGGCAACCTTACCGCCGCGCCGTTGCAGCAATGAATTGGTGGCGACGGTGGTGCCATGAGAAAGTCGGCTGACGGCGGCGAAATCTATATCGCCAACGTGCGCCAGTTCGTTTAACCCGCGCAGTACGGCAGTGGCCGGATTATCCGGGGTCGACGGGGTTTTGTGGATCCGCAGCGCGCCGCTCTCATCGTCATAAACGTGAAAGTCGGTGAAAGTACCGCCTACATCAACTCCGATGATCCAAGACATCGTTCGATCCATCTATCCATGTCGCAACGAAAGGTATCCACCAATGTCTAGTGATAGACCACATTCGGCAGCCAAGTTGCCAAATTCGGCACCGAGATCAATAGCACGATCATGGCCAGCATGGAAAAAATGAACGGTATGGCGCCAATGGCTACGTCGTTGAATTTACCACCACGAGTCCGAATTCCTTGAACCACATACAGGTTGACCCCAATGGGTGGTGTGATCAGAGCCGCCTCCATGAGCAGGGTGATGAGAATGCCGAACCAGACATCGCTAAATTCAGGAACGCCTAATTTCATCACGATGGGAAATACGATGGGGATTGTAGTCAGCATCATGGACAGGGTTTCCATGAACATGCCCAGCAGCAAATAGAAGACGACTATCAAATAGATCGTCTGTACCGGCGTCAGACCCATGTCAGCGATAAAGGCCAGCATCGCCTGGGTTATCCCCATGAAGCCGAGGACAAAATTCAGGAAGATAGCCGCAAAAACGATCAACATGATCATGGCCGTGGTGCGCATAGTGCCTTCAAAGCAATCCCGCAGCATCTTCAAATTCAGGCTTTTGAAAGAGGCAGCAATAACCAACGCCACCATGACGCCAATGGATGCGGCTTCCGTCGGTGTGGCTACGCCAGCATAAATGGAGCCGACAACGGCGGCAAATAAGACGATTGGCGGCAATAGGTCCGGCAGAGTTCTGATGCGGTCGGCCCAATTGGTCTCGATCTTGACGCCACCCCAGGATGGCCGGTAAATACAGGCGCCGATAATTGCCACCATGAACAACCCCGCAAGCATCAAGCCCGGGAATATGCCCGCGAGATAAAGCTCGGGTACCGAGGTATCGGTCAACAAGCCATAGATGATCAAATTAATGGATGGCGGCACCAGGATACCAAGAGTACCGCCCGCCGCCAGGGAACCGAGGAACAGGCGCTCGTTATAATTTCTTTTTTCGATTTCCGGATAGGCAACAGTCCCCACCGTTGCCGCCGTCGCCACGCTGGAACCTGACGAAGCGGCGAATATGGTGCAGGAGCCAATATTGGCGTGCATCAAACCGCCGGGCAGCCATGAAAGCCATTGAATGACCGCGCCATACATGCGCCGCGCGATGCCGGCGCGCAGCATGATCTCACCCAGCAGGATGAACATGGGTACCGCGACAAGAATAAATTCCTTGCTCTTATCCCAATAAATTTCCGCCAGGGCGGCCGTCAACCTGCCGTCCATGGCGATTTCGTCTAAAAGGAAGCTGAGTATTCCTAGTACCGCGGCAACGGGTACCGCCGACAATACGAGTACGAGTAGTCCAACTAGGATCCCAATGACCATTTTCTTATTATGTCCTATCCAAATTTTCGCCGGCCGCCAAGACGACGTCTTGACCTTGGGTCTCTTCTACGATCACGTCGGCGATACTCGGAACACCAGCAATCTTTGCAACCAGTTCCCAATTGCGCTGCAACAGGGCCACTACGGCGTAAAGCGTTACAAAAATCAGGGTAACCAAAAACAGCAGCAATCCCCCAAACCAGAACATTTGTGGGATCCACTGCGGCGTGGCAAGGGTGGTGATGGACACGGAATTGGCTTGATAGGAACTAACAAATGATATTCCAGCGTAGTAGGTCATGACCGACATATAGTAGAACAATAAAATTGCGCCCACGACGTCGAGGCAGGCCGAAATTGGTCGTGGCAAAAGGCTATAAAGCGCATCGATCCGCACGTTGGAACGATGCAAAAGACAATATGAGTAAGCCCAGGTCGTCGTGGCTGAAAATACATAGCCCGAATATTCGTCCGAACCACTCATGGTTATGCCGAGGAATTTGCGAGACAAAACGTCTATGGTAACCATCAAGGCAGCGGCCATGAGCGTCGCGCCGCCCATCCAGACAGCTACACGGGAGATCTGTTCCAGGCGATGGTGGATATTCGCAAGCATAATCTAACATCCTTGACCCAGATACCGTGACGGCCAACGCGACAGGGGTCCACACCACAATGACCCGAGGATTAAGAAATTGGCGCCGCGCTGTTCAAAACGCGGCGCCAACCCGTTCATCCAGTATCGAAAACTACATGGAAGCCTTCATGCCGGAAATTTTCCCGATGGTCGCGTTCCATTCGTCGATGCACTTCTGCGTACCGCAACGCTTGGCCCAACGCTTCAGAACGAAGTTTTCCACAACGTCCTTCAAGATAGCCTTGTCCGCCGCGGTGGGCTCAATCGGAATCATTCCGCCCACTTCCTTGTCACAGGGACCGGCGGCATTGCAATTCATGCCGCGTTCGTCATTTATCGCGGTGGCCACCCACATCTCTTCTTCTAGGACCGCCAACTCTTTCTTAAACAGCGCCTTCGTCTCGGCATCCAGACTGTTCCAGAGTTTCAGGTTCATGGCCAGGAAGGATGAAGCATAGCCCAGGCGAATGCGTATATTGTGGGTTACCACTTGATACCATTTTGCATTATAGGCTGGCAACGTTCCGGTCAGGCCACAGTCAGCAACGCCTTTTTGCAGCGCCGGCACAACTTCTGCGAAGGCAATCGTTACGGCACTACCGCCAACGCCTTCGATGAAATCACCCAACGTGGTGCTGTAGGTGCGGATCTTTTTGCCTTTCAACTTGTCCAGGCCATAGGTCTTGATGCTCTTGTCGCCAAGATTGCAAAACAGCTGTTGGCTGGGCCAAGCATAAATCATAAGAAGCTTGGCGTTGTACTTTTCTTCAAACTCCCGGGCCAAAATACCGCGATAGGCTTCGTTGGCCTTGCGGTAGGTGGGGAGATCCTGGATCACGCCGGCCAGATCAGCGCCTTCAATCGCAGGGCTGTCCTGGGCCACATAGGTCGTAACGCCATGCACGGCATCATACACGCCGAGCTTAAGCAGACGCATGACCTCAAAGCCTGACATGCCCAGTTCCGTCTGCGACTTGGCATTGGCGGTCAGTTTGCCGCCGGATAATTTTGGCAGGCGTTCTTTCCAGAAAGGGCCTTCACGTTCTTTCCAATGGTCCAGGAAGCCCCAGGTTCCAACAACCGTGAATTCCCTCTTTTTCATTTCAGCCGATGCCGGGGCAACCGCCAATCCGAGGGCGATGGCCCCCGCGATCGCCAGTGCGGCGACAGACTTAATCGTCTTGTAATTTCTCATGACAACCTCCCATATTATTATAATAACGCATCAGCGTATTAAAATGTGGCGGCTAAGGCAACCGTCACCTGTTGCAGGTCTGATCAACGCTAATTACTCGAGTTCAAATCGAGGCTTTTTATTTCGGCGGTTTTCTGAATCTATAGAGGTGTGATTGGTTGAGAAGAGCACTCATGCCGCTGGAATTTTTAGACCTTGTATCGCAAATCCAAGATCCCCGCCGCGCAAGCGATGATCGAAGCTTTGACGCCGTTCGAGACCTCAGGAAATCCCCTGGAACGGTCTCAACGTGCGTCTGACCTGGGTCACGCGATCAACCTTGATCCGCCGCGCCAAAGACGGCATGTGGCACCGCCGGAGGGAAACTTCATTCCATGTTTGCTCCATGGACATAAGCGCCGAAAAAGCCGCCGAGGCCATCCATAGCCATCGGGGCGTCGAGAACCACAGCCATTATGTCCGCGATGTCGCCATGCAGGAAGATGCATGCCGCATCCGGACAAGCCCCGGCATCTTCGCCAGGGCCCGCAGATTCGCCCGGAATATCCTCCGCGCAAACCATGAAAACAACATCGCCAATGCCTGCTGGTGCAATCCTCTCGATATCAAACGAGTGCTCCAATATCGCTTCAAGTAATTGACGTTGAACAGACCTGGCACCACCAGTGGAGGGCCGGCGGGCCGGACGCCCCTGGTAATCATTGTCTTGATCTGGGGATGCGTACGAACATTAAGGCCGGTAGGGGTGATAGTAGCCGAAATGCTGACCCCCCAGGGCCCGTGAATTTCAAAGCCGCCGGCGCCCAAATTGTTCCGAATGTCAGCGGGGCGTTTTTCCATGGGCGAATGACATTCGATGCAATGCCCCGCGGGATTGGCAAGATAGGCGTCATAGGCAAGTTTGTCGCTTTTTGGCACATCCCGCGACGCCTCTAACCGGTGGGCCTTAGGCGGGCGGCGGGGGGATGTTATAGACCGATGGCGGGATCACATTCCTGATCGGCTTGACCGTGCGCAAATACGCCACGATGGCGTTGACATCCCGATCCGAGAGGTCTCGGCACGGGCCGCCCGATGATTTTGCCGTTTGGCCGCCGGCCCTCGTGGATCGCGATGACGATCTGTGTATCTGTCCAGGCGCCGATGCCCGTTTCCTTGTCGGGTCTGGTATTTGGCGCGTTGGCCGTACAAGTCCAGATTTTTCGTCATGGGCGCCATACCAGCCAGTTCCATGCCGGGGATGTCGCCCCGTGGACCCTTTGGCGTATGGCAATTGCCGCAGGCCACGACGGCGCCGCAAATTAGGGCAATCCTGAATTGGCTGCGCATGCCAATACCTCCTGTTGGCTAGGATGATTTGCAGCTTAACCAACAGTCGTTAACGGCAGTCTAATGGGTCCCTATCAGTGCAAGGTGGTATTACCAGCCTGGCGGATGCCTCCGGTGCCATTCGCTAGCGCTCTCATAGGCCGCGCCGGCTTGTATCAGCAAGGGTTCAGCTAGGGCGTGGGCGACGAATTGCAGGGACAGGGGCAGGCCATCGCCGGACAGGCCGCAGGGTAGCGAAATGGTCGGTAGGCCAGCGTAGTCCATGGGTACGGTAAACCGGGTCTGCCAGGGATCCCGGTCTTCGGGTATGGGGCCATAGGCCTGTGTGACACTCATGGGATAAGCGGCGCGGGCGGTGGAGGGACAGGCCAGCAGGTCCACATCCTGCATTGTCCGGCGCATCTCGCCCACACAGGCGGCGCGCAGATTATTTGCCTGGGCATAGTCGGCGGCTGAAAATGCATGACCGCGGGCCAGCCATTCTCGAAACCAGGGGCCGTATTCCTCAGCCCTTGCAGGGTAGGTCGCGCGATGGGCGTCGGCCGCCTCGCTGGTGCACAGAACGGCCCAGGCCGGTAGATACTCAGCCAGGCGTTCCGGCATGGAAACCGGGACAATCTCGGCCCCCAATTTAGCCATGACCTCGACCGCCGCGGTGACGGCGGCGGCATAATCGGGCGCCATATCCTCGGTGGCGTAGCGTTGATCCCAGCCGATACGCAGGCCCTTGGCACCCGCCTCCAAGCCAGCCAGCATGTCGGGTACCGGCGCGGCCAGGGTGGTGGGGTCGTCAGGATCCAGCCCGGCGATGGCCTGCATCACGATGCCGGCATCGGCGCTGCTGCGTGCCAAAGGCCCCACATGATCAAGCGACTGGGCCAGATCCAGCACGCCATGGCGGCTGACCCGGCCCCAGGTTGGCTTCAGCCCCACGGTGCCGCAAACCGCGGCTGGATGCCGGATGGAGCCACCGGTATCGCTGCCCAGGGTGGCATATGCCAGACCGGCGGCGGTCGCGGCCCCGGAACCCGATGACGAGGCGCCGGGCCAATGACCGTCCTTCCAGGGGTTTTCCGGCACATCGAAGGCCGGGTTGTAGCCGGCCATGGCGCCTTCGGTCAGGTTCAACTTGCCCAGCAAAACCGCACCCGCTTCACGAAAGCGCCGCACCACCGTGGCGTCGTAATCCGGCACATGATCGGCCAACACCGCACAGCCACCCATGGTGCGGACGCCTTTGGTGTAACAAAGATCCTTCACCGCGATGGGTATGCCATGCAGTTTGCCCCTGTAGCGCCCGGCGGCAATCTCCAACTCAGCGTCCCACGCCTCCGCCTTGGCCTGGTCCGCCATCACCGTGGCGTATGATTTCAACCGGCCATCCAGGGCCGCGATACGGTCCAGCATCGCCTCCGTCAAGGTCACCGGCGATAGTGTACCAGCCTCGATTTGGGCAGAAAGCTCAAGAATTGTTTGGTAATGCAGTTCGCCACTCATACGCGTTTTCCCATCATAAATCGCTATTCATTCAACAATCATAGCGCCGTATGCACTGGTTTGGAGTCTTTTTGGTGTTCGCTTGCTCACCACGAAACGCGAGACGGTGGCAATAGAGTCCATTAAGTTTCCAAATTACAAGGGTGTTTTCTAGATCCTGCTGAAGAGGTGTTATTATGGGCTAGAAGAGCAAGGGCAGATTAATCAAAGCGAAACAAGACCGTCCTACTGGAGCATTTTGTGGCTGGCACGAGGGCCCGTTGCGTGGCCCCCCTGGTTGGCGTTAACCGAAATACCTCGGCCTACTATTTTCACCGCTTGCGTGAGATCATCGCTTACTACCTTGAACAGGAAGCCGATATGGTTTTCGGTGGCGAGATTGAAGTGGATGAACCGTATTTTGGCGGCAGGCAGGAAGGCAAACGAGGGCGCGGCGCCGGCACTATAGTCCCGGTATTCGGCCTTTTGAGGCGCAAGGGGAAGGTCTGCACGAAGATCATTCCAGATGCCTCATTAGCGACGCTATACCCCATCACGGAGCGGAAAGTCGTGCCTGACAGCATTGTCTATTCAGATTGCTGGCGGGGCTACAACGTGCTGGATGTATCGGAATTCAAGCACTGTCGCATCAACCACTCCAAACTCTTTGCAGACAAGCAGGATTATATCAACGGCATCGAGACCTTCTGGAACCAGGCGAGGCGTCATTTGCGGAAATTCAACGGTGTTCCCAGGGAACATATCGGGCTATTTTTGAAGAAATGCGAGTGGCGTTTCAACAATCCTAACCCACAGAACCAGTTGAGGCAGATAAAACAGTGGGTTAAAGGATGCTTATCCTAGATATCTAGGGTAGCCCTAAATTGAATATCGCCAAAATTCATAATTCAAAAAAATGTAAACTACCGCCGTAATTGCGCCGCCATTTAATGCACGACATAAGACATACCTTTGTTTGCCTGCTAGATATTACTATACAGGCATGGGATCGAATGTTGAGGGAAACTAAGCGGATGGGAATACGGGAACTGGCCGAACAAGCGCAGACCGAAATCAAGTCGATGACGGTGGATGAAGCATTATCAGGGCACGGTGGAGACGACTTTGTCTTCGTCGATGTGCGGGATATCCGCGAGGTCGAGAAAAGCGGCACGATCGAAGGGTCCCAGCACGCACCGCGCGGCATGATCGAATTCTGGTTCGATCCAGAGAGTCCCTATCATCGAGATCTCTTTGGCGACGCTGACAAGACCTATGTCCTGTTCTGCAACGCCGAATGGCGGTCTGCACTGTGCGCCAAATCACTTCAGGATATGGGTATCAAGAATGTGGCCCAATTATTCGGCGGACTACCGGCATGGCGGGAGGCTGGCGGACCGACGGAGGAGGAGGAGAAGCGGAAATAGCTGCCCCATAGCGAGCCTTCCCCGCCAGATGGGCTGTTGCCACAAACAATCTGATAGCTGCAAAGCACGCCATGCCAGTTGCATCGGCCCAATCAGAGACGCAAGGGACGCGCCCTTTTGTCAGGCCGCGGCCTCGCGCCGTGGCAGTTTCCAGTTGGGCCTAATAAAATGGCAGGTATATCCGTGCGAGATGCGCTCCAGATAATTCTGATGTTCCGGTTCCGCCTCCCAGAAATGGCCGACCGGCTTGACCTCAGTCACGGCCTTGCCCGGCCATAATCCCGATGCATCGACATCCTCGATGGTGCGTTCAGCCTCCGCCTTCTGGGCATCGTCAATATAATAGATGCCCGAGCGATAAGAGGGGCCCATATCATTGCCCTGCCGATCGTGGGTAGACGGATCATGGATCTGAAAGAAGAACTCCAGCAGCGCCCTATAACTTGTCTGGGTCGGATCGAACATAATCTCGATGCCTTCCGCGTGGTTCCCATGATTGGGATAGGTGGCGTTCGGCATATCGCCGCCGGTATAGCCAACACGGGTCGAAATCACGCCGGGAAGCTTACGTACCAAATCCTCCATACCCCAGAAACACCCACCTGCTAAAACGGCGCGCTCACTATCGCTACTCATAAGTTATCTCCTTATTTGGCGAGATCCGCATCATCTGTCGGACGCGGTTTTACACTATACGTGAGTATCTATAGGTGAAGCTATAGTACGTTCCCCATTGCTTGTATTGGCACATCCATCGTTGGGAATTCGTCATGAAGGCGCCTTCGCGCGGCCGGACAATCGCCTGAGGTCTTCGAGAGCATGGGCGATGAGCTCTTTGCGGCGCAAATCCTGAGCCTCCGGCGTAGCGGCGAAGAGCAATATTCACAATCAGTCGATCAGGGCTTGATAAGCCGTGACCCGTAATTCACTGCGGATCGGATAGAAGGTAGAGGGAACCAGTTGGGTCATGAAGACGACGAACATGTTCTCGGCCGGGTCAATCCAAAAGGCGGTGCTTGCTGCGCCGCCCCAGAAGAACTCACCGGTTGAGCGGATCAGTTGCGTCGTCGCGGCGTCGATGACGACGGCCATGCCGAGGCCATAACCGATCCCCTCGGCGCTGGATTCACTCCACAACTTCTGTCCCATGGCGGCCATGTCTTTATTGTTGGGTAGGTGGTTGACCGACATGAACTCAACCGTCTTACTGCCCAATATGCGCACGCCGGCGAGCTCTCCCTTGTTCAATAGCATCTGGCAGAAGCGGCCGTAATCGCCGATCGTACCGGTCAGGCCGCCGCCGCCAGAAAAGGTCTCTGGCATTTCGAGATAATGGCTGTCGGGCGGCGCGTCTGAAAGCTTCAGGCCGATGCCCTCACTCTTGCGGATGACGGCTGCCTGCGAGCTCAGACCGCTAAGGCCGCCACCGCTGGTGGGCTCGTAGCAGGCGGCGAAACGCTCCTGCTTCTCCGCCACCACCGAGAACGCGGTATCGACCATGCCGAGTGGTTGGAAAATACGCTCCTCGAAATAGCGATCGAGCGGCTCACCCGACCACACCTCAACCAATCGGCCAAGCACATCAATCGAGACCGAATAACCCCAACCGCTGCCCGGCTGCCGGACCAGCGGCGCCTGGGCAAGGCGGGTTGTCATGGCCGATAGATTGGCCCGTCCCTCGGTTTGCCTCCCCGGGTTGAAGCTGATCTTGTGCTCCCGGTAGAAAGCCTCGACCGGCGACGCTTCCATGAATTCGTATGAAAACCCGGCAGTGTGGGTCATCAGGTGGCGCACTGTAATATAGCCCTCGGCCGGCACCATGCTGAGGGCACTGGGATTGCCGTCCCAGACCTGCATCTCGGCGAACTCCGGCAGAAACTTGGCGATCGGGTCATCGAGCTGGAAATATCCATCCTCGTAACAGATCATTGCCGCCACGGCAGTAATCGGCTTGGTCATGGAATAAAGCCGGAAGATCGTATCCTCTGCCATAGCTTTACCGGCCTCGATGTCCATCTGGCCGGTGCAGTTAAAATACGCGCACTGGCCGCGCCGGTGGATCATGGCGGACAGCCCCGCCAGGCGGTTCGAGCTGACTTGCCGTTCCATCCACGACGACATCTTTTCCAGGCGCTTGCTCGACAGGCCCACGGACTCCGGTGCCACTAATTGCATGTGCGCATACTCCTCCGGCGCCACCACGATGGCCTCCAAAACTGGCCGCTTCGATAAATGTAGCTACTCAGCATAAAAGCAAAATCGGAGTCTAGCTGACTTTGGCGACGGAAGCAGTAGCTCGCCTAACTATTTAGCCGCTCGGGACCGGTGTATCGAGCGTTCCGCAGTTTCGACCTTTGGCGGGATCGCTCGCATGTCGGTCGGGGGTGGAAAAGCTTAACAAGCTTGTGCCACAAATCTGAGAGGTTTGCCTTTTCTTCTTCGGATATCTCCCGCTTTTCTTCCGCGGAGGCAGAGGCGTTTTATAGTTTTCCTCGACATTAGCGCGAGTATCCCTCTCTTCTCCACCACCCCCACCAGACTCGCCGCTTGAACCATCAGCGCCGAGTAACTTAACATCAATCCAAGATGAGCCCGATCCCCCGTTATGAACACAGGCTCAACAGTCCTAAAACAATTTGATGACGGACAGAGCACTACGTCGAACCCACGGACCTAGAGGGAACTTACAATTGCTCTATAGCGCTTGCCTGATCTTTGGGAAGACCTCTTCCGCCATTAGATGGAAGGTGTCCAGCACCTGGGCCTGGGGCATGCCGACGCCTTGCACGCTCATGACGATGTGGTTGACGCCAAGGACGCTGTTGTAACGCAGCATTTCTTCGGCAACTTCGTCCGGATCGCCGACGATGAAGCGGTCCCGCGCGAGATCCTCATAGTCCATGGTGATGTCCTGGTCACCCTTGGCCATGGCCTTGTTCTGGCCCCAGCTATGATACAGATCGTACTGGCGCTTCATATACGGGGCGGCGATCGCTACCGCGTCGTCATGGCTGCGGGCGCAGAACACTTCGCGGCGGATGGGCAGCTCGGCGGGGAACGGCTTGCCATGCGCATCCAGCTCCGCGCAATACAAATCCATCTGCCGGGCCAAGGTTTCCATGGTTTGA
>Ga0209501_10006221_pt1 | contig 10775 bp, 10 predicted proteins | sample ArcticOcean_MG_C_4_FD_187434 | JGI IMG/M metagenome (GOLD analysis project Ga0209501, IMG submission 187434) | Marine microbial communities from western Arctic Ocean - ArcticOcean_MG_CB4_134 (SPAdes) (version 2) | ecosystem: Environmental > Aquatic > Marine > Oceanic | place: Arctic Ocean...
GGGGGGGAACCGCGTAACGACGGCCCCGCCATGCTTGCCCGCTTCGACATCGGCGGCGATGATCGCACGGACGAAATCTCGGCCAGCAGGGCTGCGATCAGGATGCTCAGTCATCTTCGACATCAGAGTAAAACCGTAGTGGTGGCCAGGCTGTGGCAAAGATACACGGCTCGCTAAGCCACCGATTTCGAACCAACCAAGTCTAACGCTGGTATGAACCTAGGGTCCACAGGTAGGGGGGCGGCTCGCCCCACTTCTTCAACAGGCCTCTATGGATTTTTCCAACGGGGAACGTATGTGATTGCTATCGTGTCCAGAACCTCGCTGATCCTGGCCCTTCTGAGCGCTCTGCCGGCTGCCGGCCAAGTGCAGCTCGAAGGCGAGTATGGACTTCGGGTGACTGATAGCGGCGGGGAGGTGGGTGTGGGGTGGCTCCTATCCAGCGCCCAAGAAGGAGTCCTGGAGGTTTTCTCCGAAGGTCGCAGTGTCTACCGGGCCGAGACCCCAAACGGAGAGTCACACTTCACGACATTCCCCCGCCCGAGTGGAGATGTGGTGCTCCTCCGTTACGGTGCTTTGGAGGCGGAGGACCTACACACTACGGTGCTGTACCTGCGCGAGGAAGTGCCAGGAACACCGGGAGTCCTCACCGGGGTCGATTCTCTGTACGTAGTGGGGGACGTGCACGGGGAGTACGACCGACTCCTCGGTCTTTTGAGGAACGCCGGACTCGTCGACCCGGAAGGCCAGTGGGTCGGGGGACGGAGCCACGTGGTGTTCCTCGGTGACATCTTCGATCGCGGTGCGGACGTCACGCGGGCCTTTTGGTTTCTCTATGAACTGGAGCGCCAGGCCCGGGTGGCCGGAGGAGGCGCCCATCTTGTGCTGGGGAACCATGAGACGATGATTTTCACGCACGACCTCCGTTATGTCTCTGCGAAGGAGCAACTGATTGCCAACCTACACGGCGCCTCCTATCCCGACCTGTTCGATATCCGGCACTCCGTGCTGGGCCGCTGGCTGGCCGGTCGGCCGGTTCTGATGAAGGTAGACGGGGTGCTTCTCGCCCACGGCGGTGTGCTTCCGGACTCGAGTTCCCGCTCCGTCGAGGCGGTGAATGATTCGATGCGGACGTTCATGTCCGAAGACCTTTTCTATCAGTGGGCCGATACCACGTTGGCCGTGGTCACTGACTCCGCGACGGCCGAACGGGTAGCCGATCAGTACGGTAATGTGATCGTTATGGATTCGGTCGCCTTCGCGCGTCGCTCCAGATTCATCTTCGAGGAGGAGAGCATCCTCTGGTTCCGAGGTTACGTGGAGTCAGACACGTTGACGTCGGCCTTGGACGGCGTTCTGGACGAATTTCGGGCGGAGATCCACGTCGTTGCCCATACGCCCGTGAGCACGCTCGAGTCTCGTTACGATGGCAAGCTTTTGGCGGTGGACCTCGAGAGGCCCGCTACTGAAATGCTGCTTCTCGTCCGGGGCGCCGGAGAAGCTGGGTACCGCCGATGGAGGGTCAGTCTGAACGCCCCGCTGGAGCCGCTCTGACGGATCGTAAATCCGGGGGGTAGAAACAAAAGCAGGGGCGACCGTTTCCGGTCGGCCCCTGCTTCATACATCCCCTCTCGAGGACGGCGCTTTGGCGGGGAAAGCTAATGAAAAAAAACCCGCTAGGGGTTCTCAGCAATCCTTATCGATAATGATACTGATTATTAAGAACGTGTCAACGCAGCGATTGTTTTCATCTTGCCGGTAGGAGCATGTGGGTGTCGGGACATGCAGTTCAGCCAAAGAGGTTCGTTCAGTCGAGGCGCCGGTCACCCTTACGGCGCTCACCCTCTCGCCGCAGCTTCCCGCTACGCCGGGACGGGTCTGAACGCCGTTGGCCTTTGCGCCTCTCCTCGCTGACCTCCTCCGTCTCTGCTCGGCGGGCCCAGATCCGGCGACCCGGACCGGCTCGCCTATCGTCGAGGAGGCGCGTCTTGTTGGCCCGCCGGCTAGGTCCCTTACGACGTTCCTCGTGACCAGAATCGTCCATCGTTCTCACCCTCCTGCCTAATGATGTGCCCCAGGGCCGACCTACGGCTTAAGGACCATCTTATCTATACCCCACCGTACGAGGCATGTGAAGGGTTTGCCCACGGCCTTGGCCGTTTCAGAAGGGTGTTCAACAGCCTTCACCGACCCGATCGTCGAGGACTTCGGCTGCGAGCCGGCGCGGTCGTCCTTGCCCTCGGGGCCGCCCGGGACGCTCCCCCGGAGGACGCCCTCGAACGTGGGGTCGTCGCTCGTGGGGCGGCCGACCGGGCGGCGGGAGCCCGAGTCTGTGAGCGAGCGGGCGCCCGACGTGCCGAGGGTTGGATCGCGCGGCTTCGGTTGGGAGAGGCCGTTCTCGCTCGCGACGGGCTCGTAGTTCGAGATCGTGCGCTCGGAGCGGACCGAGTTACCTGCGCCCGTTCTCTCTCAGGAGCCGAACCGCGTATTGCTCTTGAGCGAGATCGGGTGGTCGGACTAGGCGCTGCTGTCGAGGGAGCAGGCGCCCGGGAGGTCGAGGCACCGACCCGCCGAACCGCGTCCGTCGGTCGAACCCGTGTGGCGCGTTGACCGGTGACCCTGGAGCTCTGCCCAGGAGTTTCTTCCCGGCTAGCACGCGTACCGTTCGTTGGTGTCGGGCTGGCGGAACTCCCCCGGGCGGTATTAACCCGGGCACTCCGTGACCTGGTCGGCGCGGCGACGCGGGTGGTGCGCCTCTGGCTCACGGGGGTCTGCACCCTCGTGCTCCTCTGCGCGCTGGACGCCCTGGCCCTCCCTCCGGAGACGGACCGTGTGGCCGCCGTCGTTCCTGTCGTTATCGAGCGGGCCATCGCGGTACGTTGGGCGTCCCCCCGAGGAGATTCCTTGTACAGCGGGGAGGAGCGCACGAGCGGTGAGCCCCAGTAAGCGGGCGCAGGCCGAGCCACCGCTGTTCTGCTCCCCACATACCGCACCACGCCGTATTCCGGATAGCCGTATACCGGACCGTAGGTGGGATAGTGGGGCCTGTAACGATTGTATCCATAATACGCGGGCTGATATCCGTAATACCCGGTCCGGTATCCATATCCGAAATTCACGCTGACGCCAATAGAGAAATGGGAGTGGCTGGGGTAGCGGTTGGAGTAGCGGTTGGGGTGACCGTAATAGCCGTACGGCCGGTAGTAAGATGGCCTCAAGGGATAACGGTGAAGGCCCACGGGACACTCGTACCAGTAAAGCTCATAGTAGGCGTAGTCCCAACAGGGATCCGCGTAGTAAGAATCGTACCAGGGATCCACCGCCGTGTAGGATGCCCCGACTCCGAAACCGCCGGCTCCGAGGCCTGCGGAAACCGAGAAGGTACTCCACGAATACTGTCCGGCCGCGGCGTCCGGGCGCCAGGTGACCGCGAGTCCGATCAAGAAAGCCGTCCGCATCAGTTTTGCCACGATGTCCTCCTTGGGAGATCCTCTTGTTATCCTTTGCATAGGCCGTGCCATTCGACGTCCCCGGCCGGAAGTTCATGTTTCTTGGGGCAAGGAGCCACCCCGGCCGGTGTAGCCGGAGCCGGCCTGTCCTCGCATTGGGACGGACACAGGCCGATAACGGGACAGGGCGGGCGGGCCGCTGGAGCCCTATGTTTTCCCGTGACCCCGGCGGGTCCGCTCTCAAGACCCTTGCCCCGGAGAGAGAAAGAGCGGAAATTAGGAAGCACCCAATCGGGTGCCTGGAACGAAGGTCTTCGATTCAACAGGCCGAACTCGAGTCGTTCCAACCTCGGACACCGTCCTCCTGTGGCTTCGGCCATAGGGAATGCCCGTGCAGCGAGAGTGAGCGCGGGCTCAGGCGATGGACGAGCTGCCCCAGACCGCTGGGGCAGGATCCTTTTCGGCCTGAAGCTGTCGATGGCCCGTCCCACCGTTCTGACGTTGGATGCGTCGCGGCGGGAAGAGAAGCCGGCTTCTTTCGTTCCTTTTCGTAGGCAGAAGTTTCAGGCCCGCCGAGTGCGTGGGCCCACATAAGGAAATCCAAAACAGTGACCGGTAATTCACCCAACGATGGAGCTGGACAGAACACCCCGCCCGATCAAGAACAGAACGTCCCCGCCGATTCGCAAGATCCAGGTGAACGTCCGGCCGCACCCGGCCGCCAGGATTCGAATGACGCGAGGCCTTCGGGTGGCAAGGGGGGTGGCGGGGGTGGCAGGTCCCGCCAAGGCCGAAATAACCGCCAAGGTAGGGGTGGCCAGAGGAACCGGGGTGGGCGAGGCCGTAGGCGCCCGCGCGATCAGGAAGGGGGCGCCGCTCGCCAGGACCCCAACCGCCAAGATGATGGCCGACAGGTCGAGGTCGAATTAGCGAGTCCGGACGAGCCCTTTGTCGAGCTGCTCGGCATCCTGGAGGTGCTGGGCAGTGGCTCGGGCTTCGTTCGCCGACGTGAGGCGGGTTATACGCCCAGCAACGAAGACATCTACGTCGGGCCGAAGGTCGTTCAAAAATTCGGGCTTCGCACGGGTGATGAACTCACTGGCGCCGTAGGCCGAATCCCCAAAAGCGGGAAAAGCCCCCCTCTCACGCACCTGGCGCTCGTCAACGGGGAGTCCCCGGAGGACACAAAGAGGCGGCCCGACTTCAATCGTCTCAGCGCGGTGCATCCGAGCGATCAGCTTATGCTGGCGTGTGATCGTGAGGTTGCTGGGCAGCCTGACTATACCAACCGCGTGATCGACCTGTTCTGTCCCTTCGGTAAGGGCCAGAGGGCCATGATCGTTTCACCGTCTAAGGCCGGCAAGACGACCGTGCTTCAGTCGGTCGCCCAAGGGATCGTCGCGAACCACCCGGAATGCCGTCTCCTGCTTCTTCTCGTCGACGAGCGGCCGGAGGAAATCACGGATATGGAGATGTGCGGGTTCGGAGAGGTGATCGCCTCCAGCTTCGATCGGCCAGCGGAACGGCACTGCCAGGTAGCCGAGATTACGCTCGAGAGGGCCCGGCGTTACGTCGAATCCGGGGCGGACGTCGTTATCATCCTCGACTCCATCACCCGACTGGCCCGAGCGTACAATACGATGGAAGAGGGAAGTGGCCGTACGCTGTCCGGTGGCCTGGACGCGAACTCACTCGAAAAGCCCAAACGCTTCATCGGGAGCGCGAGGAAGATCGATTCTCAGCAGGGTGGGGGATCCCTCACTATCATAGCTACCGCGCTGGTAGATACGGGGTCGCGGATGGATCAGGTCATCTTCGAGGAGTTCAAAGGCACCGGGAACAGCGAGTTGGTCCTGAGTCGCGAATTGGCAGACAAGAGAATCTTCCCGGCCATCGACCTCAACGCATCGGCGACCCGCAAGGAGGAGCTTCTCCTCGACGCCGACTCGCTGCAGGTGTCACGGGCCATGCGGCGGCAGTTGGCGGACGTGGCGCCCTCGGACGCGATGAGCGAGTTGCTGGGGGTGATGCAGAGAACTCGTACGAACGAAGGCCTTGTCGCCATCGCCAGTCAGAAGATATAACCCAGCTTTTCCAGTCCCTCCGCAAGCTGCGCTCCCTGGGACTTGGGCATGTTGCGGGCCACGAACCCCATCAGGGGATTACGCCCGAGGTCGCCCTCTTCCCGCCAGGTCACCCGGCTCCCTCCCCCTAGGGCTTCGATCCTGAGTTCGCCGCTAACCGAAGCGCCACCTGCGACCTCCACCTCGTAGTTCACGAACATCGGTGCTACGCTGCTGGTGATGGTCACCGAGCCGGACCCGAAATTCGGATCGTCCCAATTTCGGGATGCACCGGCACTACGGGGCGGGTCACTCAACTCAGATTCGATATCGCCCCAGTTGGTCCACCTGTCCCATCGGCTCAAGTCGTTCAGGAACGGGAAAACCTCTGTCGGGACAGCCTCGATTTGGATCGACGCCTCCGCGGACCATGTGCCGGGAAGTATGAAACCGATCAGCATGAAGGTGACGAGGACTGTACCGATACCACCGAAAACCTTGGCGAGGGGGGCCATCATAGGCTGGTGTTCTGCTCCGTGTTGAGATCATCGAGAATAGGACGAAGGTAACCCCAGACGGCTTCGGCGATAATGCGATGGCCCTCCGCAGTGGGATGAATGCCATCGGCCTGGTTCAGTTCGGTGAGGCCGGCTACACCCTCGAGCAGAAAGGGAATCAGGGTTCCTCCATTCGTGCGGGCGAGTTCGGGAAAGACCGACGAAAACGCCGTAGCGTACGCCTGGCCCAGATTGGGAGGAGCCTGCATCCCGGAAAGAAGCAAGCGGGCTTCGGGATAATGCGTGCGGGTGCTGTCGATGACCGCCTGAAGGTTGGCCTTCATCGAGTCCGGCGATAGCCCTCGAAGGCCGTCATTGGCTCCTAGCTCGAGGACCAGCACCTGAACCGGAGCCCGGAGAAGCCAGGAGATTCTCCGAAGCCCTCCCGCGCTGGTGTCTCCGCTGACCCCGGCGTTGACCATCCGGAACGGGAGCTCGGCGGCATCCGCCAGAGCTTGGATTCGATCGGTGAAACGGTGCGTCAAATCGTCCAGACCCAAGCCGGCGGTCAGGCTCGTACCGAGGAAGACGACCCGACCTCCGAGGGCTGCCCGTTGAGCGGGATCCAGCTGGGTGGAGGGGGCGTTGCCCTCGGTACGCAACGGCGCGGGGCCCCCCGCCCTTGAACCTTCTTGGCCCCCAGAGCGTACCACGTCCGAGTCACCGTTGGAGCCACCACCCGGGCCACACGCGGCCTGGGCGAAGCCGAGCACCATAACCCCGATAGCCACCATGATTCGTGCGGAGGGTTTGTCAAAGATATACATGACTGGTGGTCACCCCCTCCGCGTGTTGGATCGGGTCGATCTCCACGTCGAACCCGAGAGCTTCGTGGCGGTCGTCGGCCCCTCGGGCAGCGGCAAAACCACCCTGTTGGGTCTCCTTGCCGGACTAGACGAGCCGACGGAGGGCACGGTAACCGTAGCCGGTGAAAATCTCCAGACTCTTACCGAAGACGGTCGGGCTAGGTTTCGCGCAGAGAATGTAGGATTCGTCTTCCAAACCTTCCATCTACTTCCCACGCTTACGGCTCTCGAGAACGTGATGGTGCCTCTTGAGCTTCAAGGGCGCGCTGCGCGCGAGAATGGACACTCCATTCGTGCGAGGGCGATGGTGCTCCTGGAACGGGTGAGTTTGGGAGACCGCGCGGGCCACTATCCGGCTCAGCTCTCGGGTGGGGAGCAGCAGCGGGTGGCCCTTGCGCGGGCTTTCGCCAACGAGCCGCGGATTCTGTTCGCGGACGAGCCGACCGGCAACCTGGACCGGAAAACGGGCCAGCTCGTCGTCGAACTGATGGAGAAACTCAACCAGGAGCTCAAAACGACATTGGTGTTGGTCACTCACGATCTCGATCTCGCCGCGCGAGCGCGTCGGACGATCTCCCTGGAGGATGGACGGGTCGTTTCCGATGAGGTAACAACCTTCTCATGATCCGAGGTTTCGCGGCCCGCCTTGCATGGCGGGAGGGTCGGGCGGCGTACCGGCGCCTCTCGGTCTTCGTGAGTTCTATCGCGCTGGGTGTCGGGTCGCTGGTGGCGATCCATTCGTTTCGGGCGGACGTGCAGCGTTCGCTCTCAGAACAAGCTCGGGCTCTGCTTGGGGCAGACGTTCGCGTTTCGTCCAACCAGGCGTTCCCCGAGGTGTTCGACGCGGTGCTCGACTCCTTGGCTCGGGTGGAGAGGGATGTTGCGCGCACCACCACACTTGTGTCGATGGTGCTCGACATCCGGAGCCAGGGTGTTCGGCTCTTCCAGATTCAGGGGGTGGACTCCGGGTATCCGTATTACGGGGAGACCACCTCCACACCTGATGCAGCCTGGGCGGAGATCCACGATGGCCCTTGGGCAGTGGCCGACCCAGCCGCCTTCATCCAACTCGATGCGGCCGTAGGTGACACACTACTGATTGGGGAAGCCCGGTTCGTGCTAAGGGGTGAGGTCGTCGGTTTGCCCACGGAGCTCGGCTTCCAATCTGCAATCGGTCCGCGCCTGTATATTTCCCGCGGCCGACTGCCCTCGACCGGCTTGCTGACCGTAGGATCCATCGCCCGCTATCACGCGAACTTCAGGATGCCGGAGCGGGAAGACCGAGACGAGTTTTATGATCGGCACAGCGAACTTCTGACGGCGAACCAGCTCCAATACACGACCGCGGGGGTTCGTGCTCAGGAAATGAGTTCAGCCGTGGAGGACGTTTCCCGCTACCTAGGTCTGATGGGTCTGGCGGCGCTCTTCCTCGGGGGGATCGGCGTGGCCAGCGCGATCAACGTGTATATCCGTGAGAAAGTCGTGACCGTGGCCGTCCTGCGTTGTTTGGGGGCGCTCCAGAGGACCCTCTTCACCGCCTACCTTCTTCAGGCGGCCGGTCTGGCGTTGATCGGGTCCGTGCTCGGGGTCGGATTGGGGATGGTGGTCCAACGGGGTCTGCCGCTGGTGCTTACCGGGCTGTTGCCGGTGGGGGTTACGACGCAGGTGTCCTGGCTCGCGCTCGGGGCGGGTGTCGCACTCGGTGTCTGGGTGGCGGTAATGTTCGCGCTGGGCCCCCTCCTAGAGGTTCGGGACGTCTCGCCGCTCATCGCGCTCAGGCATGACTTCGAGCCCCCAAAACGCACGGATGCCTTGCGGGTCGGAGCCTTGGTTCTGCTCGCCCTCACGCTGGTGGGTCTCACCGTTCTGGAGGCACCTGATGCGGACCAGGGGATCCGCTTCGCGATCGTGCTCGGAGGTGTGGCGTTCTCGTTATGGGCGACGGCGCGTCTGCTGATCCTTGCCACGAGGCGATTCTTTCCGCACGGGATGTCCTACCCGGTCCGCCAGGGGGTGAGCAACCTCTTCCGTCCTCGGAATCAAACCGTATCGGTGACATTGGCTCTGGGCTTCGGGGCGTTCGTCATCGGAACGGTGGGGCTCGTCGAGGAGAGCCTCACTCAGGCGTTTACGCTCGAGGCGAGTGCCGGCAGGTGGAACCTTCTGCTTTTCGACGTGCAGCCGGACCAGCGTGAAACCGTGGAAGGGTTTGTCGGATCCCGTTCGTCCGGGCCCCTCGAGGTGACGCCGATGGTACCGTCCCGGCTGTCGGCGATCAACGGGACTCCGGTAGAGACCCTTTTGGAGCGACCCCCGGGGGAGCGGCCCTCGCGCTGGGCTATGCGGAGGGAATACCGCCACACCTACCGGGCTGAACTCTCAGGTTCCGAGGGCCTGGTCGCCGGTGCTTGGTGGGACGAGCCGTCGGTGGGTGACCGCGACGAGGCGACCGGTGTCGCGAGGATCTCGATGGAGGTTGACCTGGCCGAGAGCCTCCGCGTCGGGCTCGGTGACTATGTTACGTGGGATTTTGCGGGGGTGCCCGTCGAGTCGCGGATTACGAGCCTGAGGTCCGTGGATTGGGCCCAGTTCGAGACGAATTTCTACGTGATCTTCGAACCCGGCACCTTGGAGGAGGCTCCCCAGATGGCGGTTATCTTGGCTCGTGTCGAGGGGGAGCAGGAGAGAGCCGAGTTGCAACGGGATCTCGTCGTTCGTTTTGCCAACGTCTCGGTATTGGACCTCTCAGTGCTTCAAGAGACCATCGATACGATTCTCCAGCGGGCCAACCAAGGGATCCGTTTTCTGGGGGTTTTCAGTACGGTCGCAGGCGTCCTTGTACTGATCGGGGCGCTCGCCACGTCGCGGTATCAACGCATGCGTGAAAGCGCGCTGCTCAAGACGTTGGGGGCTAGGCGGCGGGTGGTGCTCCAGATTCTCACGGTCGAATACGCGGTGTTGGGTTCGCTCGCGACCGCTGCGGGACTCGTCTTGGCCACTCTTGCTGGATGGATGATGACGTGGACGGTCTTCGAGGTGCCCTTCAGCCTCGACCTCGGCCGAATTGGTACCGTGTGGTTGTGGGTTACGGGCGTGACGGTCGTCGTAGGCCTGATCGGGAGTCGAGGTGCGCTCGCCCGTCCGCCCTTGGCGGTGTTGCGGGATGTCGCGGGGTAGCCGGCCACACGTTTGGGACTGGTGGCCACTTCCTCGATCGTCTATGGCAGGGCGAACACCCAGATGACGCCGCTTCCTTGCGGAATGTCCTCACCCGTCAGCCGAGCGTACGAAGTCGTCTGGGCGATACGACCACCGGCGCCGACGGCGACATACTGCGTCCCCCCGACCTCGAAGGTGACCGGAGCACCAGAGATGTCACCGTTCAAACGCATCTCCCAAAGAGCCGCTCCGGTGTCCGTGTCGAGCGCAAAAAAACGACGATCCGCGGATCCACCGAAAACGACACCACCCGCGGTCGCCAGGGCGGCAGCCGTCATCGCGGCCCCGCTGGGCTGGCGGTACTCCCATTGCCGGGCCCCCGTGACAGGATCGAAGGCCACGAACTCCCCCACGTAGTCGTAGCCGGGCACCATCTTGAGACGAGCCCTCATACCAGCGTATCGCCCACCCGGCTCCTCCGAGACAAAACTGACGTCCATGCAGCTATTGTTGAGGCCCATGTAATACAGTCCCGTGAGCGGACTGTAGCTTGGCGAATTCAGATTTCTCGCCCCGTGATAGTGCGGGCACACCTCGAAGACCTTGTCGGAGTCGACATCCGCCTGCGTGGGGATCTGATCAGGGTTGAATACCGGGCGACCTTCTTCCGTCCAACCCATGATGAGGTTGTCAAAGGCAGTCCTGAATGAGTGAATGAACTCGCCCGTCTCCCGGTCCAAC
>Ga0209501_10006228_pt1 | contig 10768 bp, 11 predicted proteins | sample ArcticOcean_MG_C_4_FD_187434 | JGI IMG/M metagenome (GOLD analysis project Ga0209501, IMG submission 187434) | Marine microbial communities from western Arctic Ocean - ArcticOcean_MG_CB4_134 (SPAdes) (version 2) | ecosystem: Environmental > Aquatic > Marine > Oceanic | place: Arctic Ocean...
GTTTTAAACGAAGGTTTTGGACTACCGACTATTGCAGTTGATACTCATATATTTAGAGTTAGTAATAGAACTAAATTGGCGTCAGGGAAAAATCCAGATCAAGTGGAGCAAGCTTTATATAAAGTTGTGCCCAAAAAATTTTTAAAAAATGCCCATCATTTATTACTTTTACATGGAAGATACACTTGCAAAGCTAGGGTTCCATCATGTATGAAATGTGTAATATTCAAATTTTGTAAATATAACCACAAGGAACTAAAATGAAAATATTAGGAATTGGAAATGCAATAGTAGATGTAATTTGCAAAGTGGAAGATAGTTTTTTATCCAAAAATAATCTTACTAAAAGCACAATGAAACTAGTCGATGAAGCGCAGTTTAAAAAATTATTATCTAGTTTAAAAATTGAAGAGACTATTTCTGGCGGATCAGTTGCAAATTCTATTGTGGGTCTTTCACAGCTTGGAAATAAAGTAGGTTTTATTGGTAAGATTAATGAGGATGAGTTAGGCAATAAATATGAAGAAGGTCTTAAAAAGGAAAAAGTTGAATATTTTTATTCTAAAAAGAAAGAAGAATTGCCGACTGGGACGTGCCTAATACTAATAACGCCAGACTCTGAAAGGACTATGTGTACTTTTTTAGGAACTGCAGGAAAAATTAATGAGGATGATGTTGATATTAAAGCTGTTAAAAATAGCGAAATAACATTTTTAGAAGGTTATTTGTGGGATGAAGGAGAACCTAAGAAAGCTTTTGATAGGGCAATTCAAAACTCAAATAAAGTTGCAATGTCTTTGTCAGACCAATTTTGTGTGGAAAGACATAAATCACATTTCCTAGATTTGGTTAAAAATAAATTAGATATTATATTTGCAAATGAACAAGAAATTATATCTTTGATTGATGCTAAGAATTTTGAAGACGTAATTTTATTTTGTAAACAGCTTCAAAAAACAATTGTTGTTACACGCGGTGAAAAAGGAAGTATTGCGATTCAAAAAAATGAAGCGTTTGAATGTAATAGTCAAAAAAATTTAAAAATTATAGACTTAACAGGTGCAGGTGACCTTTTTGCTGGTGGTTTCCTACACGGATATATTAATAAACTATCAATAAAAGAAAGTCTTGAAAAAGGAACAGAGCTTTCTTCAAAAATTATTCAAAAAATAGGGGCAAGATTAAATTAACGCTTCTTTCTTTTAAAGCTCCCTTTGCCTTTTTTGGAACGAATTACACGTTTTCTATATTTTGCAGAAAGCAAATCTCTAGCGATATAATTTCTAGATTTTTTTTTCAAATATAATAACCCTTATCATTATTTTTAATGAAATTACTATCACCAAATTTATCTAATATTTTTTTTCTAAGTCGATGAATATGAGTTTCAACTGTATGTGTATCGCTATCTTTAGAATAAAACCAAACGTTTTGTAAGACAAAATCTTTAGTTAATGCTTCTTTTTTTTGACTAAACAAAATAAGAAAATTTATTTCTTTTTCTGTAAGCTGAAGTTCTAAATTATCTTTTTTAATTTTTCTCTCATTTTTATCTATAGTGTAAGGACTTAAGCTTATTAATGAGTTTTTATAAAACTCATATTTTGAATTTAAAGTAAATATTTTTTTTTCTAAATCATTTATGTTAAAAGGTATATCTAGTTTTTCTAGAAGCTTATTGGGTTCTACTTTTTTTGACAATGGGGTCATGCAGATTAAAATAATAGGAATTTTTTTATCTATTTTCATTAATTTTTTATAGTCATTTTCATTTTTATTAGTATGAAAGAAAATAATTATTTGCTCATGCTTTAAGCTATCCTGTATACATAAATCTAAATTATTATAAAATTTAGATTTAAATTTAGAAAATAGCCTTAATTCGTTTGAAATTTCAAAGAAGATTTTATTTCCAAAAGTTGATATAATTAAATCGTTCATCAAAGAGTTAAATATGGATATTAAAATAAAAAAACATTTACTACTATACAAAGACTATAAATTAAAATGTGCCATTGGTAAATCGGGTATAACAAGCTTTAAGAAAGAGGGTGATTTTTCAACGCCAAAAGGAACATTTAAACTTGGCAAGCTTTATTATAGAAAAGATAGAATTGAGACTTTAAAGTATAATTTAAAAAAAAAAATTATAAAAAAGAATATGGGTTGGTGTGACGATAGCAGAAGCAGAAAATACAATAAAGAAATAAATCTACCAACAAAATTTAGGGCTGAAAAACTATATAGAAAAGATAAAATATACGATTTATTTATAAATATAGAATATAATTATAAACCTACAAAAAAAAATAAAGGCAGTGCAATATTTTTGCACTTAGCTAATAAAAAATATAGACCGACTAAAGGTTGCATAGCTATATCAAAAAAAGATTTTTTAAAACTCATTTCCTCAATTAAAAAAAATACAAAAATTTCAATTCTTTAATTATTTCTCTTGCCGAGAATTGCTGTACCCAGTCTTAAATATGTTGAGCCATAAATTGTTGCTTCACCATAATCTGAACTCATGCCCATACTTAAATCTGGCAAATTAAGTTTTGTTGAATTTTTTTTAAGAATCTGAAAATATTTTTCAGAATTTGAGTTTATTGGTGGTATACACATTAAGCCAATAACATTAAGGGAAAAAATTTTAGTACAAGAGTTATAAAATTCTAACAATTGTTCTGGTAAAATTCCAGATTTTTGATTTTCATGTCCTACGTTGACTTGAACAAACAATTTAGTTTTTTTATTAAATTCTTTTTCACATATAGATATTTTTTTTGCTAATTTTAAATTATCAAGTGAATGAATATAATCAAAAATTTGTACTGCCTTTTTTACCTTATTAGATTGAAGTTTCCCAAGCATATGGAGTTTTATATTTTTATATTGATTTTTTATACCATCCCATTTCTCTTCTGCTTCTTGGATTTGATTTTCACCAAAATGTAAATGTCCCATTTTTAACAAGGGAATAATTTTATCTAAGCTAAATTTTTTCGTTACAACAATAATTTGTGGTGTAGTTTGGAGTTGTTTTTCTTTGACAATTTCATTAACTTCATTTTTAATTGAGTTTAATTTTTGCTCACTATTATGCATAAATCATTACCAAAATTATTTATTTTTTTAGATAAATATAATCATCAAATTTTTCAAAATAATAACACAAATGTAGGTGTAATTTACAGAAATTATAAAGATCCTGAAAGAAAATTAGAATTAACAAAAATAGAGAAAATGTGTAAAAAAAAAAGGTATCCACTTTTCGTTTCTAACGATATAAAATTGACTTTAAAAGTAAACGCAGATGGCATTTATATACCGTCTTTCAATAGAACAAAAAGATTTGTTAATTTGGAAAAAAGAAAAATTATTGTTATAGGTTCAGCTCATAATCAAAAAGAAATAAAAGAAAAAATTTCACAAAGATGCAAGTTAATTTTCCTATCACCAGTTTTTCATACTAAAAAATCAAAAAGTAATCTAGGAATACATAAATTTAATTATTTATCTCTTTCTAATAAAACTAAGTTAGTAGCTTTGGGAGGTATTAATAAAATGAATTTACGTAAACTTAAATTGTTAAATGCCGAGGGTTTTGGTGGTATTGGAATATTCAAAAAAAAACCGGCCTTAAAAGGCCGGTTTTTATAAAAGAAAAAATTCTTTTTTAATAATTAAAACGCTAATGATACAGCTAATGTAGTTCCAGATCTGTCCGTAGCACTTGAGCTATCGTAATTACCATGATCTACAGAAGTGTTAGCAAGTTTGATAGACGCTCCACCCATAGAGTAAGCAATCTGAAGAGAACTAGCATCAAGTTCTGTTTTCACAGTACTTGAATTATGTTGCTCAGATTTAGCAATACCATAACTGATAGAAAGATCATCATTTACTGCAAATGAAATACCATACATTTGGTTTTCATAATACGATACTGTACTAGCAGCTCCTTGGTTATTTAAATCATCTTTAGAGTATTCATAACCAGCGGTTACGTTACCTAAAGCATAAGTTAAACCATAAGCCATTTGATGTCTGTTACCTGATTTACTGCCTGTAGCTTGTTTCTGATCTATTTCAGAAATACCTGCAAACACATTTAAACCGTCCATCATACCAGAGTGTGTAACAACTAAGTCCCAACCACTTCCAGTTACTGATGAACCTTGATCTCCACCTGTTGCTTTATCGATATTTTTCGTACCGTCTGGCAATGGTGAATAAGCAAAGTAAAGACTCATTCCATCCGCTAACATAGAAGATGGTGCTGTCCATTCAATATCAGTACTTCCACCAGCACCGGCTACAGTCGTCATACCAGTACCAACAGATGTTCCGTTAGTTTCTTCCCAGGCAGTTGGAATCATATCATCGATACGATCTAACCCTGTTCCAGCGCCTTCATCGTAAGTAAACGTACCCATACTTGGTGATACATAACTTATAGAAGAAGCATCGTAACCAATTTGGTCAGTTTGACCAATTGATAACGTGAACGTGCCACCATTATCTAGTTCACCTGAACCAGTAAATGTAAGGCCTGTATTCATCCCTAGTGGATTTCCTGTATTACCATAATCATGCGATGCATAAGTAGCAGTAGCTCCACCAGTTACTGTCATTTCGCCTGCAGAAGCAGAAGAAACAGCAGCAAGAGTTCCACACAATGCAGAAACTCCTAGTTTTGTTAATTTGTTCATAGTTAACTCCTTTGTTTTATTCTTCATATGAATGACGTAAAAATAGCACTATTAAATTTAAAACAAATGATAAAGTTGTTGATATATATATATTTTTGTAAGTTGTTGTATATTTATCACTATATTTTATTTTATCATTGAAAAACAACGTAATTACTTACTATTTTAATGTATTTTAAGGGTAATTTTAATAAAAAATGATGTAATAAATATAAGCTTAAATTAATGAATTATTTTAATTATACCTCAAAAACTTTTAATTTCACACTTGCCGGTTTATTTCTAATTGGTTTTTTAAATTCTTGTGGAATTGTAAAGCCTGTAGATACAAGAAAAGTGTCTACTAATGCTGATGAAAGAGTTAAAAAAAATCTTGAAGAAGGAAAAGGTTTTTCAATAATGGGCGCTAGGGACAGCAAGGGAACAACTTATCAATTTGCAAGTTCAAATCCAATGTGGCGAGCCACATTAGAAATTCTTGATTTTTTACCATTAGCAAATGTTGACTATTCTGGAGGTATCATAACTACTGACTGGTATAATGAAGGAACTGCCTCAGATGAATCAGTTAAAATTACTGTAAGATTTTTAACAAACGAAGTAAGAGCAGATGGATTAAAAATTATCGTGCATAAAAAAAAATGTAATATTCAGCAAATCTGCTCTGTTAAAAAAGTAGAATCTGCACTAGAAACTGAGCTTCAGTTAGCAATTTTAAAAAAAGCCGTAACCTATGAAAAAATTACAAAAAAGAAAAACCGTAAAAAAAGACCTAAACTTGACGCCACGAAGTAAAAAATGTGCTAGCGATCAATTAAATTTTGTAAATTATAAGCTTTAATTCGTTACATCTTATGGAAAGATATAATATAAAAGATGTTGAAAAAAAATGGCAAACATTTTGGTCAAAAAATAAAACCAACGCTTCTGCCGTAGACAAAAATAAAGAGAAGTTTTATTGCCTAGAAATGTTTCCTTATCCATCAGGTAAAATTCATATGGGCCATGTTCGCAATTATACAATTGGCGATACATTGGCACGATATAAAAAACTTAAAGGTTTTAATGTACTTCACCCTATGGGTTGGGATTCTTTTGGTTTGCCAGCTGAAAATGCAGCGCGTGAAAATAATTTACATCCAAAGGATTGGACTAAAAAAAATATTGAAGCAATGAAAAAACAATTAAAACTTCTTGGTTTGTCATTAGACTGGGATCGTGAAATATCTACTTGCGAACCGGATTATTATAAACACCAACAAGAGTTTTTTATTGAGCTATTTAAAAAAAATTTAGTGTATAAAAAAGACACCTATGTAAATTGGGATCCAAGCGAACAAACAGTTTTGGCAAATGAACAGGTAATTGATGGAAAAGGTTGGCGTTCAGGTATCGCGGTCGAAAGGAAAAAGCTTTCTCAATGGTTTTTTAATATTAAAAAATTTTCTCAAGATTTATTGAACGAGTTGGAAAAATTAAAAAATTGGCCTGATAAAGTTAAACTTATGCAAAAAAATTGGATAGGGAAATCCTTTGGTTGTGAGATAAATTTCCAAATTGATAATAAAAATAACAAAGATAAAATAAATGTTTTTACAACAAGACCAGATACTATATTTGGAGCATCTTTTATCGCACTTTCAATTGATCACCCAATTGCAAAAAATTTTGAAAATAATAAAGATTTTCAAAAGTTTAAATTAGAATGTTCAAAATCAGGAACTACGGAAGAGGCTTTGGCAGTTGCTGAGAAAATTGGTTTTAACACTGGTTTACTTGCACTGCACCCTTTTAAGAAAAAAATTAAACTTCCAATTTATATTGCCAATTTTGTTCTTATGGATTATGGAACTGGTGCGATATTTGGTTGTCCGGCACACGATCAAAGAGACCTGGACTTTGCCAATAAATATAAACTTAATGTTTTGGCTGTCGTAAGGCCTAGTGAAGCTGACCCTAAAAAATTTAAAATTGATAATGAGGCTTATACAGAAGATGGAATACTATTTAATTCAGACTTTTTAGATAATTTAACTGTTAGCAAAGCTATTGAGAAAGCAATAAAAGCAATAGAAGAAAAAGAAATTGGGGAAAAAAAAATAATATTTCGACTTAAAGATTGGGGCGTTTCAAGACAAAGATATTGGGGCTGTCCTATTCCAATAGTTTACAATAAGAAAGGTGAAGCATTACCAGTTGATAAAAAAGATTTACCTATTGTGTTACCAGAAGATGTTGACTTAAATGTAAAGGGAAATCCGCTAGAAAAACACCCTAAATGGAAATTTACTAAGCTTGCTTCTGGAGAAGAGGTTGTTAGAGAAACTGATACACTTGACACATTCGTGGACTCTTCTTGGTATTTTTTAAGATTTTGTTCTCCTAAGTATAAAAATTATGGTTATGAAATTAATGATATAAATTATTGGATGCCTGTTGATCAATATATAGGTGGCGTCGAACATGCTATTTTACACCTGCTTTATTCAAGATTTTTTATGAGAGCGCTGGCATTTGATAATAAAAAATTTAATTATACAGAGCCATTTAAAAGTTTATTTACTCAAGGAATGGTCTGTCACGAAACTTACAAAAACGAAGATAATAAATGGTTATATCCAGATGAAATAGAAAAAAATTTTGAAGGAAATTATGTAACTAAAAATGATAAAAAAAAGGTAGTAGTGGGACCGTCTGAGTCCATGTCTAAATCTAAAAAAAACACTGTAGATCCAGAAGAAATGATTAACATGTATGGAGCTGACTCAATTAGATGGTTTATGTTGTCAGATAGCCCACCTGAAAGAGATGTTCAGTGGTCATATGAAGGAGTTTCTGCTGCATTTAAATTTATTCAAAAACTATGGAAATTAAATAATGAAATTGTAAACAAAAAAGACACAAATTCAAATTCAGAAGATTTAGTTCTACAAAAAGAAGTAAATAAAGCGATCTATAATGTAACCAAAAACTTAGATAATTTTCAATATAACGTTGTCATAGCAAACATTCATGAAGTATATAATTTATTTTATGATCATCTTGTGAAAAACAAAACCTCTAATAAAACTATGAAAAATGAATGGGAAAAAATTGCCATGTTATTGATGCCACTCACCCCACACCTAGCCCATGAATTTTGTGAAAAAATAAATAAAAAATTTTATTGGCCCACATATAACGCTAAATTATTAAAAGAAGAAAATTGTAAAATTGTACTACAGGTAGATGGCAAAAAAAGAGGTATAATAGAAATGCTAATAAATTCAGAAGAAGTATCTGTTATTAAGAAAGCAAAAGAGATGGATAATGTTTCAAAATTTATAGGAAATGCAGTAATAATAAAGAATATTTATATAAAAAATAAACTGGTAAATTTTATAACAAAAAAATGAAAAAAATAATTAACTTAGTTTTTCTACTTACTTTGGTGATTTCAATCAACCAATGCTCAGGATATAAACCAATTTTTGTGTCATCAAGTATAAATTTTGAAATTTCTAATTACCTAATAGAAGGAAATAAAATTTTAGGTAATAAAATTTATGCCAAATTACTTAAACTTTCTAAAAATAAAAAAGAAGCAATAAACATTGATATTACAATCAATACATCAAAAAGCAAAAATGCAACATCAAAAGATAGTGCTGGGAAAATTTTAGGGTATAAAATTACGTTGAACTCACAAATTATAGTTAAAGATTTTAAAAATAGTAATGAACTGGTAAATCATACTTTTGTATCAACGCAATCATATAAAATACAAGATCAATATTCCGATACGCTGGCATTAGAAAACCAATCTATTGAAAATTTAATAAATAAAACTTATCAAGAATTACTAATCAAGCTTTCAGAAAATATTATATTAAAGTGATAAAAAAAAGTTACGAAGTACAAAAAAATCTATTAGGCTTTTTAAAATATAATTTATTTCTTTTTTATGGTGAAAACGATGGATTAAAAAAAGAAATAAAAGAATTGATAATCAAAACTATTAATAAGCAAGATAGCAATACTGAATATCTACCTTTATATGAAGATGACATACTTACAGATAGTGAAAATTTTTATAATTCTATTTATTCTGGCTCACTATTTAGCGATAAAAAAATAATAATTCTTAACAATGGAACAGATAAAATAATTAATCAAATAAAAGAAATTGAAGATAAGTGTCCAAAAAATATATTTATAATAATTCTTTCAGAAATATTAGAGAAAAAATCTAAATTAAGAAACTTTTTTGAAACGAGTTTAAAAACATTATGTGTGCCTTGTTATGCAGATAGTGATAGAGACTTAGAAATAATTGCTAATGATGAATTTAAAAAAAATAATATTACCATAGCAAGAGAATCTATTAATCTATTAATTGAAAAATCAAATAGCAATCGTAATAATTTAAAAAATGAAATAGAAAAAATTAAAGCTTTTGCTATAAACAAAAAAGTATTAAAAATTGATGAAATAAAATCTATAATTAATTTTTCAGGTGAATATAAATCTGATAATTTTATCAATGAGTGTTTGTGTGGAAATATTTCTCAATACAAAAAAAGTTTGACTGAACTGTATTCAAATACAATTAACCAAATTTTTCTATTAAGAATACTTAGCAATAAAATAAAAAGACTTCTTCTTATTAAAGAAAAAGAAAATGATTATAAAAATATTGATAGCCTTATAAGTGTTTCAAAACCACCAATTTTTTGGAAAGAAAAGCCAATTGTAAAAAAACAATTATCTATTTGGACATTAAAAAATCTTAAAGAAACAATTAATGAAATAAATAATATTGAACTCTTATGTAAAAAATACCCACAAATATCAAAAATAATTTTCTTTAATTTTTTTAATAAAATTTGTAAAAAGGCTAATAATTATTCTGGATCGTTTTTATAATTTTATCTAATTGGTCTAAGTCCAAATACTCAAAAGAAACTGTACCAGAATTGTTTTTTTTGTTATTTATTGTTATGCTTAATCCAGTTTTTTCTTCCAAAGCTTTTTGCAAGTGTAAAACGTTTGCATCTTTTTTATAAACTAATTTAATTTTATTTGCTTTAAATTGCTTTGTTAGCGCTTCTGCTTGTCTCACTGAAAGTTTTTTTTGTATTATTTTTTTTGCAATTTCTATAGAATTTTTTACTCCTATTAAAGATCTAGCGTGTCCAGCCGATAAGTCTCCTTGCTCTACCATTAACAAAACATCCTCTGGTAGCGATAATAGCCTTAAAGTATTTGCTATATAGCTTCTGCTTTTGCCAATAAACTTGGATAATTTTTCTTGATCATAATTAAATTCATTTACTAGTCTTTGATAACCCCTGGCTTCCTCTATTGAATTTAAGTCTTTTCTTTGAACGTTTTCAACTATTGCAAATTCTAAAGACTTAACGTCGTCAATGTTAAAGATTACAACAGGCACTTCATGTAGCCCAGCATTTTGAGAAGCAATCCATCTTCTTTCTCCTGCGATAATTTCAAATTTTCCTTCTAAAGATTTGTGAGGTCGGACTGCAATAGGCTGAATTAATCCTTGCTCTTTAATAGATTTGGTTAATTCTTCTAAACTTTCTTTGTTAAAATATTTTCTTGGCTGAAATTTATTTCTTATTAAATTATTTATTGAAACAACATTTTTCTCATTTTTTTTTGATGACTCTCCTAGTAAAGACGACAAGCCTCTGCCTAAACCTTTTTTTATACGATTTTCTATCATTAAGCTGCACTTTCCATTATATTCTCTTGCTTTAAGAATTCTTCGGTAAAACTTAAATATGACCTACTTCCAGTACAAGATTTATCATAAATTAAAACTGGAATACCATGTGAGGGTGCTTCGGATAGTCTCACATTTCTTGGTATAACGGTCTGATAAACTTTATTTTTAAAATGTTTTCTTGCTTCTGAATCTACCTCCCCAGAAAGCTTGTTTCTTTTATCAAACATAGTTAACAAAACACCTCTAATATCTAATTCTGGATTTAACTTAATTTTAATTCTATCTATAGTTTTAATTAATTGACTTAACCCTTCTAAGGCAAAAA
>Ga0209501_10006237_pt1 | contig 10752 bp, 9 predicted proteins | sample ArcticOcean_MG_C_4_FD_187434 | JGI IMG/M metagenome (GOLD analysis project Ga0209501, IMG submission 187434) | Marine microbial communities from western Arctic Ocean - ArcticOcean_MG_CB4_134 (SPAdes) (version 2) | ecosystem: Environmental > Aquatic > Marine > Oceanic | place: Arctic Ocean...
GTCAGGTATAAACTTAATATTGTCACTGTTATTTTAATGGATGGTGAATATGGCCTCATTAAATGGAAGCAACAGAATGAGTTTGATGGAAAACATTCAGATCTTGAATTTAATAATCCAGATTTTGTAATGTTAGCCGAATCTTTTGGTGCATGGGGCAAGGTCATTTCATCTGCAGATGAATTCAAACCCGCACTCGAGGAAGCGTTTAAACAAAATGGTCCAGCATTGATTGGTGTTCCTATTGATTATGCTGAAAATATGAAACTAACTAAACGTCTTGGTGAGTTACAATTTACTATATAAGAAATTAATAATTTATATTTCAGTAGGAGGATATCTTCGTGGAAAATTTATTCACGAAAATAATCAATTAAAAGTTTCCTGGCTTGTTCCGTAAAATATCTCGTATAGAATTACTTGAAATAATTTATGATTGAATTTAAAAATAATATTCTATTTTTTTACAATAGAGGTTTGAGTTTTCTGTATCGTTTTTACTGGTTGTCAATATTAAGCCGAACACCATTGAAAGCAATTGGCTTTTTGATTCAAAGTTCAAAAAATATACATAGCCAATTTATATTCACTTTAAATGGAATACAAATAAAGTTCAGGGCTACTGATGCGAATATAATTGAAGAAATATTTGTTAATAGAGAATATGATTTTTTAAAAGATTATATTGCATCAATTGATACTCCTGTGGTGCTTGACCTAGGAGCACATATAGGCGCATTTTCAATATGGACACTGATTAAAAATAGATCAGCAAAAGTGATAAGTATAGAAGCAGACCCAGATACATTCAGTATTTTATCCGAGAATAAACTATCTTCTTCAATAGTAATGCCAGATGTTACTTGGGAAGCTCATAATTTATTAGCATGGAGCAGTAATAATGAACTTGCAAATTTCTCTCAAAGTGGTCCAAGCATGAGTCACAGAGCAGATATCAGTGGGAATATACTCGTGAAAACAATAAATCTTCCCCATTTATTAAATATTTCTTCTATAGAAAACAATAAAGTTGATATTCTAAAAATTGATATAGAGGGAAGTGAAGAAGATTTTTTGTGTGAGAATCCAGACTCCTTAAGTAAAGTAAAATGCTTGATTATTGAGTTGCATCCTTATCTTTGTAATACTGAACGTGTCATTAGAGTGATTAACGACCATTTTACAAATGTTATAGAAATAAAAGATAGATGCTCATCAAAACCATTATTGTATTGCTATTGATGATTTGAAAGTCGATTCAAATATGATTTCAAAACTTAAAAATGCGTTTTATAAAGAATATAAAACGCATAATAGGTTTGTAAAAGATACGTCGTACATTATTGTCTTGCGAGGTTTAGAAATAATATTGGGGCTTGCTGCAACTTATTTTGTGGTTCGTGCTCTCAGCAAGGAATCATTTGGTGAATATCATTTTATCCTGAGCTGCATAGGCATCACAGCTATTTTTAGTTTGAAGGGCTTGAATAATTCCGTTATGCAAGCTATTGCTCGCGGCTTTCCTGGCACTTATCGTAAAGCTGTAAAGGTTGCATTTGTCGCCAGTTTTGTTGGTAGTTTTATACTTGGTGTCATGGCTTGTTGGTATTATTTTTATGGGAGCAGCGAACTAGCTTATGGTTTTGCTGTTGCAGCATTGTTATCTCCTTTTGTTCATGGATTAATGCAATGGAAAAGCATTCATATGGGCAAAGAAAAGTTTGACTCTTATTTTCTTTATAGCAGCTTATCTCTATTGATTATGTACCCTCTAATTATAGTGGCAGTGTTTTTTATGCCCGGCACATTATTAGTTCCTCTAACACTTGTTCTAATAATTCCTTCTATATTAAATCTATGGTTTACAATTTTAAACTATAGAAAAATACAGGCTAATGCAGCAATTGAAGATGGAAATATTGCTTATGGAATAAAGACCACTTTCTATACTTCTTTTTATATTGTGTCCATGCATATTGATAGATTATTGCTGTTCTTTTTTCTTTCGCCAGTAGTCTTGGCAACGTATGTTGTGGCTGATCGCATAGCTGATTTATTTAGAAATATAACACAGGACTTGAGTGTTGTTCTTGCCCCAAAATTTGCAAAACGTGAGCACTATACAAGAAAGATGGATCGCTACCTAAAAATATTTGTGATGGTATATGGTGCCGCAATAGTTATTTTTGCATTTACAATTTTGCCTTCGTTAATAATGTTTCTGTTTGGAGAAAACTATATTAACTCAATACCCTATGCGCAGGCGTTATTATGCTCAGTAGCAATAGGAAATATGGCAACAATTAAATTTAGATTCATCCGTTCGAAAATTGACGCCACTAGTTTTCGTGATATTACGGTATATACATCTTTGGGGCGTATCGTTATGTCTTTAGTTTTTATTCCATGGTTAGGTATATTAGGTGCCGTTATATCTGTCTTTTTATACCGTATTCTTTTTTCTTTGGTAGTTAATGCCGTAATTAAAAAGAAATATCCTTTAGACGGGGTGTTGATTGGTTCCCAATAATTGTCTTAATTTAGGATAGTGAAGTTTGTCAATAAATAACAAAAATCTTCAAGTTCCCAACAAGCTATTAAAAGTATTCGTTGCTGGAATTTTTCCAAGCTTTAGTAGATATTGGAAATTATTTATTAACCTTTCTGACTTGAGCGTATTAAGAATTCTAGAATACGAGCGACTTGAAAAACATAACATCACAGGAAAAATACTAGACTATGGCGGAGGCGAACACTCGGGTTACCAAAGCTTAATTAATAATAGATCGAATGATTATATATATGAGTCTGTAAATATTGATGAAAGCACTAATCCTACATATATTATTAATGAGTCCAGCCAAATTCCTGTGTCTGATGAACAATATGAACATGTATTAAGCCTTAATACCTTAGAACACATTTATGACATTTGCTTTGCTTTGAAGGAAATATATCGAGTTTTAAAACCTACTGGAGAAATTGTATTTACTGTTCCATTTATTTTCCGTGTGCATGGTCATCCAAATGACTATTTAAGGGGGACCGCTAGTTGGTGGAGTAAAATTCTTAATCAAATTGGATTTAATTCTGTTGAAATTGAAGCATTAAATTGGGGGCCTTTTACAACAGCTGCAACTATGTTAGGAATGCGTGGACCCTTTAAACGTATCCGACTACATGGAAATCTGATAGCTGATATACTATATGTAGCCTACCGCTACCCGAACCTTAAAACTTATAGTGAAGTACAAGATTCCAGTATTTGTAATGCACCGTTAGCTTACTTTATAACTGCAAGGAAAGAAGGATGAAACGCTGTATTTTGCACATAGGCCAATCTAAAACAGGTAGCTCTGCAATTCAAAGTTTTTTAAATTTAAATAAGAAAAGACTTAAAAAAAGTGGAATTCTATATCCTGGGGTTAAATTACATGGCGTAACACTTGATTTATTTAATCATAATCCTGTTGCTGATTCATTGTCAGGTTTAAAAAGTTATCCTGAAGTTGAAGCGGAAGAATATTTTAGACAATTTTCACAGTTATTAATAAAAGACGATTGTCAAACATTGGCTCTCAGTGGAGAACACTTTTTTGGTGGAGAGCCCCGTGTATGGAATGTGCAATCAAAAGAAGAACACATTACAGCATATAGAAATAAATTAAAGGCCCTTCATTATTTTTTGAAGGACTACGCAGTTACAATAATAATCTACCTTAGAGACCAATTGGAATGGACTGAGTCTGCGATAAGCCAAGTTATACGTTATGAGGGTTTGATTGGTAAAAAGATATATCATAATGATAGACAATTTTTTGAATTAATGAAACCAATGCTTGATTATGAAAATCTATTGGAGCAATGGCTTGGTATTTTAGAGCCAAAAAAATTAATTTGCATTCCATATAAAAAAGATGATTTACAAGGGAATAATTCGGTTAGTGATTTTCTATGGCAACTAGGGATAAATGATGATTATCTAATTGGTAAAGCCGTTGGACATAAGGAACATGAGTCTCTCTCCCGGGAATATATAGAGTTAAAAAAAACACTCAATAAGGAAGCTTGTAGTAAAACAGAAGAGTGGGTTAGGATAAATTGTTTAAATAAGGCAAACAGTAAAATGAATATGGGTGAAAAATATAAAATCTCATATGATTTATATCGGCAAATTCAAAAATACTATTTGAATATGAATGCTAGAATTACAGAAAAATATATTAAAAAAGGGACGTTTAGTATAAACGTGAGAGAGAATTATTCCGTAGATACATATGACATTGATCATGTTTCTAAAGCAAGAAAATATTTTTATAAAGAATATTATTCTTTTTCAACAAAAATAAAACGGCTTGAGATTAATGTAAAAAAATATTTACGGACTCATGTTAAGCCAGTCCATGTAATTTTGTATAAGATAAAAATGATAGTAAGAAAAAATTTATTTCATTACCGTTAAAAATGATACCCTTTCCAATGATCTCTGTTTTAATAACTGCATATAATGCTCAAGAAACTATTGGGAATGCAGTTAAATCTGGGTTTAATCAAGAATGGCCAAATAAAGAAATCATTGTGTATGATGATTGCTCAACAGATGGTACGGTCGAAATTTTAAAAAGGCACGGAAAACCTGGCGCGGTTAAATCAAAATATATTGCAGAATTAGAGCCGCAAATTAAGATTTTATATGGAAAAGAAAATAGAGGTGTTGCTTATGCGAGAAATCAACTTATTAATTATGCGAAGGGAGAATTCATAGCGTTCTTCGATGATGATGATGTTAGCCTACCTACACGCCTCGAGACTCAATATGCTGAAATTATAGCAGCTGAAAAAAAACTTAATTCAGATCAAATTATATGCCATACAGCTCGTAAACAGATATATTCAGATGAGTCTCAACGATATGAGCCCACAATAGGATGCAATAGAGAAATAATTCCTTTTGGTTCAAATATTGCAGATCGTGTTCTGTACGGCCGTATAAGTAATGGAGTCACTGGATCCTGCGCAACCTGTTCACAAATGGCCAGGAAATCAATTTATACAGGCTTAAATAAATTTGATGAATCTTTTAGGCGGGCTGAGGATACGGATTTTATTGTGCGTTTTGCTTTGGCAGGCGGGTATTTTATTGGTATTGGTGAACCATTGGTTCAGCAGAACATTAGAAACGAAGACTATAAAGATCACAAGATTGAATTAGATTCGTATAATTTATTAATGGATAAGCATTCAAAATATTTAATTAAAAAAGGATGGTATAAATTTAATATAAAATGGAGTTCGATGAGAGAATATTATTTAGAGAATAAGAGAATTCTTTTTATTTATTCAAGTCTGAAAATTTTTGTTTTTTATCCGGTCAAGTATATAAAACGAATGATTTGGTCCATTTCAGCATATAAAACAAGAGATGCTTATAAAAAGTTGAAAATACTGAGTAGTGATTAAAACATTACCATGACGACACAAGGTGTACGTAATCATAATTATCCTCTTATTACAATTGGTATAACTTGTTTTAATGCAGAGGAAACAATTTCTCGAGCAATTAATAGTGCATTAAATCAAGATTGGCAAAATTTTGAAATAATTATTGTTAATGATAAATCTATCGACAAAAGCGGATGTGTTATTAATGAATTCATTGATCGTCATAAAAGCATCAGGCTTATCAATCATGATGTTAATAAGGGGTGTGCCGCATCAAGGAACAGAATTATCAAGGAGTCAAAAGGTAAGTATGTCACATTCTTTGATGATGATGATTTTAGTTATAAAGAACGTCTATCTATTCAATACAAGCGAATTGTAGATTATGAATATGCTTCTGGAGAAGCAATGATAGTTTGTTATTCTTCTGGAGTAAGATATTATCCAAATTATTATAAAATGCCTATTGAAGCCATAGGATCAAAAAAAGAAATACCTAAAGGCTTAATGGTCGCCGACTATTTACTTATGTTCGAAAAAATAGGTGGCGTATTTTATGGCGGAGGAACACCTTCCTGCACTATGATGGCGAGTGTTGATGTTTACAAAAAAGTAGGTGATTTTGATATTAACTTAAAACGTCAGGAAGATGCTGATTTTGCAATCAGATTAGCTTTTATGGGGGGGCATTTTATTGGTACAGAAGAAGTATTGGTAGAACAATATGCGACGTTTAGTAATGACAAAACATCATTGATAGAATATGAATCATCTTTAGGTATTCTTATCAAGAATAAAAGCTATCTTGAAAAGTACGGTTTATATAATTACATGATGAAGTGGGTAGAGTTAAAGCATTATTACCATGATAATCGAATCATTAAAGCGATTCCTGTTGTAATTTATTTACTAATGAATTCCCCCGTTAAATTTATAAAGCATTTCTTTGAGTCAGGAATAAAAAGAATGATTCACGACACTAAAATAAATAAGATGCATGTCAATATTTTCTTCTAACATTGTCAATATTGCAATTACCTGTTCATTTGCTTGCAGCCTAATATTTGTTCCAAAGTATATCTTAATTAAACTATTTCAAGTCCTTGCAATTTCAATATCTGTACTCATTATATATTCTTATATATTTAACATTGGGGATGTTATTTATATATTTAAATATTATAAAAGAGCATATTTTTTATTTTCTGATGATATTAATATTTCTTTGATTTTTTTATATTATGCTCTGTTATTGAATAAAAATATTATTTATCCGCAAGCTGCATTGATTGCATTTTTTATGGCATTTGGAAAAATGGCATTTATATTATTTATAATATGCTTGATATTTATATTAATAAAAAATAAAAATAAAAATATAAGAAAAAAAATATTAACACGATTTTCTATTACTTTCTTTATTGCAATATTCTTCACGCTTGCTTCGGGAAAATTAACATTTCTCTTGTACGATAAAGAGTATGGAGCGACCTTGCAGTCAAGTATGATGCTGGGGGGTGGTTTAAAAAATAAAAGCAGCATAGATGCTATACATGAAGCATTAGAAAAGAATAATCGCGAAAATGCAAAGAAGGTAATAGCGAATCTTCATCCATCAGCAATAGCTGATATTTTAGACAGCGTTCCGGAACCTGAACGAGAAGAATTATGGAGTCTTATCGACACTGAAATAGAACGTGCTGTTTTAGATCATATGCATGGGGGGATCCAGCATGAAGTAGGAACATCTGCATATCCAGGACTAGCAAACATATCAAACAAGGACTGCAGCCTGTGTTTTATTATCGCGCCACTTAAGATAAGAGCATTGTCAATAATAGCTGGCACATGGATGACATCGCAAGGGGGGTATTCAAGAGAACTAGCAGTTAGCACGCCGGAAAAATTTGCGGATTTAATTTATAATTCTAATCCGTATGGTGTCAATGACAGTTTCAATCTTACATATGATGATTGGTTGTTAACTGGTGGCGTTCACAATGCGTATTTAGGTATAGGATCTAGTTATGGGCCATTTGCATTAGGGGCACTAATAATATTTATTTTTTTCATCATAATTATAGGGTGGAGGCATAAAAGTAATTCTTATTTTTATAATACGTGTTTTTCCTATTTTTTAGTAGTTACAATCTTTAATCAAAGCCAGCAGTACGTACAAGCTTATAATTTTGAATTAATAGTGCTTTCCTTTTGCGGTGCTTATGTCTTTAATAAAGCATACGGGCTATATCCAGATAAACATAAAAATGATAACTATGGTCTTTCATAGTATGGCTATGCATTAAATGCGGATCTTGTTTGTTTGTAGAAATTTTCATGATATGGCGGGTGGCATAGAGAGAATGGCTACCTGGATTATGAATGAAATGGATAGAAGAGGACATCAAGTTTGTTTAATAACCTGGGATAAAAAGGATGCAGTGTCTCATTACGAAATGTCAAAAAATATATTATGGAATAAATTAGACATAGGTAACCCTGCTCATAAAGCAACATGGATAGAGCGAATAAAACGCCAGCGTAAAATTAGGTGTTTTTCAAAAAAATTCAGTCCTGATGTCATCATTGCTTTTCAAATAGGTGCTTTTTTAGCGACAAGGCTTGCTGTTGTTGGTTTTAATTATCCAGTAATTGCGGCAGAGCGTAATTCTACAGATATATATAAACATATTAGAAATGGTTGTTTCCATCAACTTGTAAGGAATGTTTTTTTAATTTTTTCAAAGCGTATTACAGTACAGTTAGCAAGTTATATTAGCAAATACCCCTTTTATTTAAGACCTAAAATATCCGTAATACCAAATCCTGCTATCTATGCTCAAGATATAGACGAATGCATTGAGTCAAAGTCACGAGAAAAATATATATTATGCTTGGGTCGTCTTTCATATCAAAAAAACCATGAGTTTTTATTACGATCTTATGCTTTGATTTCATCTAAATATCCTGATTGGTATCTCGCTATTGTTGGTGATGGTGACTATGCTGAAAAATTAATTGCGCTAAAAAATGAGTTATTATTAGGCGAACAATGTCAGTTTTTTGAACAAACAAAAAACGTATCAGAATGGTATAATAAATCGGAATTTATTGTGCTGCCATCATTATGGGAAGGCTTTCCAAATGTTTTGTTAGAAGCATTTTCTCATCGTTTACCAGCTATTGGGTTAGAATCAACATCTGGCGTTAATGAGCTAATTATACACGGTGAAAATGGCTTGTTATCTGAGGCTAATGAGAAAAAATTTGCAAAATCAATGGAACTATTAATGATAAATGACAAAATGCGAATGGATATGGGCGTTGCCGCAACATCGAGTACTGAAAAATATAAAATAAGTAATATATCAAATCTATGGGAAGATTTGTTTATGAATCAATCATAAGAGTAGTATTTATAGTAGATGAAAATATTATTTGCAACAAAAGGGTTGGAAAAATCTTCAGGTGGATCAGAAAGAGTATTTGTTGAAATTTGTAATGAAATTTATAAAAATAATAAAACAGTAAGTGTATTAACCTTTGATAAATTAGATTATGAGTCTTTTTATTTATTGAATAAGGAAATAAAAAAGATTTCACTAAATCATGGAGGAATTTTTAGGCACGCCACAATTTTCAGTTTCTTTAAGAGCATCTATTTACTAAGGAAAGCCCTTATCAAGAATAAACCCGATGTAATAGTCGCATTTATGCATAGTATGTATGTACCCTTTGCGTTTGCCTCGTTATTTTTAGGTATAAAAATAGTTGCAAGCGAACATGCAACTATTGAATATTATAATAAAAAGAAGCTAGAGCTTTTTTTGATAAGATTAGTTATACCTCTGTTATCAAAAATAGTATTTTTATCTCGAAATATTGCTGCAGATTATCCTAAATCCATACAGGCAAAAGGATTTATTATATCAAATGCAGCAAACAGTGACCGTCAACTCTTCTTGTCGGAGTCTGTAGTAAAGGATGATATTATTTTATCTGTTGGAACATTCGACAATAATAAAAGACATGTTTTATTGGTAGAAGCTTTCATGAGTGTTTCAGTTAAATATCCTCAATGGCGTTTAATTATTTTAGGTGATGGACCATTGCGAAACGATTTAATCAAGTTTGTTAATGATAAATCGATGAGTGATAGAATATTTTTGCCAGGGGTGGTAAAAAATATTGAAAGCTACTACTCTAAATCTAGTATTTTTGTGTCGGCATCATTACACGAAAGTTTTGGTATGTCTATTGCTGAAGCAATGCTTTTTGAGTGCGTATCAATTTGTTTTTTAAGTTCTTATGGGGCACAAGACCTATTGCATGACGGTGAAAATGGAATATTAATTAAGGATCCTATTAATAATGAATGTGGCGGCTTGTCAAAAGCAATAGAAAAATTAATTTGTGACCCACAATTACGAGTTAAATATGGCAAGAAAGCTAGAAAGTTTGTAATTAAAAATTATAAAATGAGTGTAATTGTAAATAAATGGAAGAATCTTTTAAGCACTAAAATTTGAAAATAGATTTGCATGCTGATTGTCATTGAGCAATGATTTAGTAAAAGGGTTGTTGTGGTTAATTAATTCAAAAGTTCTCTATTCAAAACAGTCTCACTCTTATGAGATCAGCTCTGTAACATACAAAATTTCTGATAGTGTTGTTATGCTTTCGTTTTCAGACATTGCCGGAATAGCTCAGTTGGTAGAGCAACGCATTCGTAATGCGTAGGTCAGTGGTTCGACTCCACTTTCCGGCACCAATATTTTCAATGAGTTAGCTAATAAATCTTTCTTTATACCAAGCCAAAAAACACCTCATGGTGCTCATATGGTGACAGAAGCTCAAAATCACATCACAAATATCGTCTTTTTAGACCTCTATTTCGGGATACGATCATCCTAGACTGGAAAGAGGGGTTTTTCAGTTCGTGAAGCTGTAGATATGCCACCCCCCTATTTTTCGGACAGGGGTACACCCCCAAAATCATCACCATTAGTGCTTATATATATTCCGTCCACACAGCGGTGGGGGTAGAATTCGGGGTATGAAAAACATTCTCTACACCATCATTCTCTCTTTCTTGTTTTCATCTCATGTGTTTGCAGATTTTCAAGCAGGTGTGAATGCTGTTATAGCAGGTGATTATGCGACTGCTTATAAAGAATTTAGATCTGCTGCTGAACAGGGAGATGTTGCTGCACAGAGCGATCTTGGTAAGTTGTATTACAGAGGAAAAGGTGTCGCTCAAGATTATAAAGAAGCAGCGAAGTGGTTTCGCTTAGCTGCTGAACAAGGGTA
>Ga0209501_10006250_pt1 | contig 10741 bp, 5 predicted proteins | sample ArcticOcean_MG_C_4_FD_187434 | JGI IMG/M metagenome (GOLD analysis project Ga0209501, IMG submission 187434) | Marine microbial communities from western Arctic Ocean - ArcticOcean_MG_CB4_134 (SPAdes) (version 2) | ecosystem: Environmental > Aquatic > Marine > Oceanic | place: Arctic Ocean...
GTCATCTCGGTAAAGGAATGCATCACGCTTTTTCCAGCCGGTGTTAAAACCCTCTTTAATTGGCATACCTTCTTTGTCAACAATACCTGCTCTAACTGCTGATCGAAAACGCTCTTTAGGGTCGAGCAGGGTATCATCGATGTCAAACAATGCTAACTTAGGATTTGAAAGTGAGGCAGAAGTTATTGGGTTATTTTTAACTGGTGCTTCGCAAGGGCAACCGCAAGTTACGCACTTTTGGATGCCGACAGCATTATGTGAACCGCAAGCGTTACAGTATACTTTATTCATCATACCACTCCCTCTATATCTGCTTTCCTTCGTCTCTCTTCTTTTCTTTCTGCTTTTGCTTTTGCGAGTCTTGCTTTTTTGTGTTTATCTGCATATATTTCATAGTCTTCAACAGTCATGCCCTTATCAGAGGCCATTTGAGCAAGGACTCTGTCTTTCGTTGGGGAGTCACCTGGAGAAGAGAAACCTATTGCTTCCGATATTGAGTCCCCAAATGCCGCTTGTGAAGTGGCTGGTTTTCTAATTGCATCCCCAAATTTGTCATTGGCATCGTTGTCAGGCTTTTTTAGTCCATTAGATCTACAAGAACGTGCGCGCTCTTTGTACGCTTTCAAACATACCTCTGCATAATGCAAATTATATTTACTTCCTATTTGCACGTTATCTGGCCAAAATACTTCATCTAGTCGCTTAATTGCGTAGAGAACCCGCCTAGTTGCATGGTACATAGATCCCTTCTGTTCGCTTCCACTAGCATACAGCAAGCCCGCCTCAGCAACTGCTACTTTTCGTATTGTCATACCCATATCTGTTAGTAACTCAACTAATTGATATGCCCATGTGTGGTCTGTGGACTCGCGCTTAAAGTTTCTGGTGTCGCCTAGGTTTTCGCTCACTTTATTAAACTCATTAAGCCAGTCTCGCTGAAATCCACCCGTGACGTTTCTTATGTGCGGTCCTCGCTGACTCATCGTACTAATATCCAAATCTAGGATGTTATCTATAAATTGTAGTTCGGCCTTTCTAAAATTAGCCCGTTGTTTAACCATGGTATCATGCTTACTTTGGTGTCCTTGATTATCTAGCGTTGCCCTTATATTAGTTTCTAAAGTACTTAATGCATTATATACCCACATTACGTGCGTCTTTGAGTCCCCAATAGTGTGGTCTAGCATTTCTATGTCATCCCTTACATCGTCTACTTTGTGGTTAAAACGATTAAAACTAATATGCCGGTTTGTTGAGCGCGTTCCGATCAATAATTCGAAGGCGCCCTCAACATTCCAATCGTCACCCTTAGTTACTGGACCTATTCCCGCATCTGCTAACTTCTCAACTTCCTCGCTAATATCTATGATTTGATTAACTATCTTTTCATACGTGCTCTTTATCAGACTGTCAAAACCGTCAGATGCCTGCTTAAGTTGCGACAATGCCTCTTCTCCTGACATTCTTTTTTTCGTAAGTTCGAGCCTTTGAAGTTTATTTACGCTGTATTTGACTTTATTACTTTCGTACGATTTTCGTCTTCGGGCCAATACCGAATCTAATAGTGCTGTAAAGTCGTCAGCTAAAATGCCGCTAGTTGATAACGTGTCGTTCATTATAGGGCTATCTAAAAATGCTTTGGCGGCCACTTTGTCTCTAGGTGATGGCATAATCAGAGGCCTCCCGCTAACTTAATTTTCTCTATGCCGTGATCGATTAAATCTAATCCCACACGCTTAACTTCTAAGTTAAGTGCTTTGTAATCATATTCTACTCTATAGTCTTTTAACTCTTTTAAGGCGGCTTCCTCCGCTTCGCTTCCCCCATCTTTAGCCTCCCAAATCAAGCCGTCTACAAGGTCTTGCAATACGGCTAAATGCATGATAATTGCGGTTTTCTGTCTGCCTGCTGGTTCTTCGCCTTCTAAAATTTCAGCGGCTCTCTCGGTTAGACCGCCTAAGCGGTGTCTTCCAACTATACCACCAAGTGTTATTGACTCCCTTTTGTCGTCGCCTAGAGGTTTGTGATCAAAGAGTTCTCTGATACCATAGTCTAACAACATCAATGCAAATGTGATATCTTCGTCGGTGATTTCGTAATTGTATTTGCCTTTTGCTATTTCCATTGCATCAAACAACAGCTCAAATATTGACTTACCGTGTTTAGCACTAATCATTGACGTCGTGCCGCGCACTTTAATGTCGCCTCCATAAAGAAAGTCTAGTAGTTTTTCACCGGTTGCTTCCATCTCATCTGCAGCTGCTCCATGTGGTTTAGGTTTAATCTTTGCAATGATTGCTTCCCTGCGCTCCTTATGCGCGCCTGTTGTACCCATTGCCTCCTTGACTTCCGCAAGTGTAACCGTGACATTATCTTCTTTGTTGACAATAAACATATGATCGTCACTCATCTGGGGGCTAGCCAAGTGCATGTATACTTTAGATTCGTAGTTTTTCGCTGGGTCGTCTATGTCTACAATATCTGGGAGGCTTTCTAAAAGTGTGTCCATGACAGCATAAACGACCTGCTGCGGCCACTTGTTGGGTGGGGAGGGGAATATTCCGCCGATGTTATCAGTAAAAATAAAGTGGTTATTCTCTGGGTTGGCTGTATCAATCAAGCCTGGTGCTTGGATGGCGGCGATGATGAGTTCCATGTACGTCTCATCGTCTTTTTTGTCGCCCTTAACTAGGGATAGTTTGGAATTGAATGCGCCGTCTATAGTAGTAGAAGATGGTCTTATTAATCGAAAGAAGCGGTTTCTAAATGAAAGTGGTGTGGCTCTAAATTTGATTAAGTTATGTTGCTTTTGTGAGTCTAACTTTAGACCTACTTCTTTACCATCAGTAATCACATTACTTGGGTACTTAGTGGCTACCTTCAATAACTCTAATATTGCTTTTGGTGGAAGAATCTTTTCAGTTAACACGGGATAAAGACACTGCGGGTTAGCAATAAGTCCAAACTCTCTACCGTGATAAAAGTCCTCGGCCTTAGTTGGCATGAGCGTCATTAACTTGGCGTACGCCTTTTTGAAATCTTCTGGTGTCTTTAGGCCATCTAATTTCGTGCCCTTTCTAACCGACATTTTTCGTAGGTTTTTGTTAATGTGACGTAGTGCACCTCTATTTGCCGGTGCCACTGCTAGGAAAGGTGCAAGAACATCGTCTACCCAGTCATCCAGTAAGCGCTTGCTCATACCATATCTACGACTAATCTTGACTTGACCTATGGTGTCTGAAATTGTTTCTATATCCAACGTATATTCTTGGTGTAGGTATTGTGCAATACGAACATCTGAATCGACCATTTCTTTTGGTGCGTCACCCAAGAACGGTGTTTTGACTGATGGATTCGATCGTGGTATTGCTGAGTGAGCATAAAGTAACGCTGCAGTTGTGGGACTGATTGACTCCATTCGGGAGCGTTCTGAAAGTAAGATAGTTAATGTTTGTACTGCAGCAAACAAACCTTCTTGCGCTACCATTCTTTCTACAAGTTGTGGGTCTAAGCGATTCGGCAAGAGAGCCGTAGTAAAGTTACCTGTGCGGGGGAAACTAGGGCTTGAACTAAAGTCGGTTGGGATGGATAGTCCTCGTGGGTTGCTTCCAACTCCATCACCACTCGTAACAATTTCTATCTCATTGAGGTTAGGGTTATTTTTAATTATGTCACTTAGAGTTACAGGGTTGCCGTTTATAGAACGCAAGGTATAGTCAGAACTACCGCCTGGATTACGGCGAGCCATTTGTGACTTAACCCACTTATGGGCGTCTAACAAAGAGCCACCAGATAGTGTCGTTGGAACTTCGCTTCGCACGGGCATCACCGGTTAGCTTTCGCCTTCCCGGCCTTGCGACGTACATCATCGTAATAAGGGCCTTGTAAGGCAGGATCTATTTTGAAGCGCATGTAGGTCCCCTTAACTGGGGCATGTTTAGGTATTCCATACTCCTCACCGATCTTTTCCCAGATGGCTTTTAGTTTAGGTCCACCCTTTTTCATACCAATTGTGCGGTAACCTTCGGTTGGGTGAGTGACTCCTTTGAAGTGAGAGGTTGGTAGTGCAATTCTGTATGGTGCCTCTTCCCCTGTTTTCTTATGCGTGCCTACTTTGACTAGCATGGTTCCTGGGAAGATTTTGTTTAATCCCTTTGTCCACTTTGCGGTGTTAGCTGATTTTCCATGTTTTTGTTCGGCTGTTCCTCGCTTCATCTCTAACGCATTCTTGGTGTGGATTTCTAAGAAGAGAAAATGACCGCGACCTTTTGCTTTTGGATTCTTTTTCCAGTGTTTCTTTCCCCCGCCACCTTTACCTTTAGCAGAGCGCTGTAAGTCCTTTCTGCGATCTCGTTGTCCTGCATCTTCAAAGGTCTTTACTCCTTTCTTCATGTAAGTGTCGTAGTCGTCGAATATCCACTTGGCTCCACCTTTACCTGAGCCCTTAACAGCCTTGAGTATACCTACAATCTTCTTATCAAAGTAGTTATTGTGCACAAGCATTTCTACGCCCTGTGGTGCTGCTTTACCTGCGGCCTTTAATTTGCCTTTCTCGACGGCGTCCGCCATCGTGCCTTTAACCATACTCAAAAAGGCCATATTGCCTTCTAAGTGTGTTGAAAGTCCCGCAGCACTTGGGCCTCCTGCATCGTCTGTCTTTACATCACCTTTGCTTACGACTGCCTTGAACAACTCTCCCTGCGGGGCTTTAATGCTGCCTTCTTCCTTCTCTCCGGTGATGTGCTTTGCACTCAATCGGGTGTGCATTGGTGTGTAGTTGTAAGGTGTATTTCCTAGAACTTCTAGGATACTTCTGGTTGTGCGAGTGTCGCCCACTTGATAACTTGATACAGCCTTTCGCATTAATTCATCTGCCTCAAGTGCTTGTGTTTCACTAGAAGTCGTCATGAAAGCATAACTTTTACCAGTTGAGATATTGGTTTCCATTTCTTTAACCATCTCGACTTCATCAGTGTTGAGAGCGATGTAACGAGAGCGGAAGTCCATGAATACACGGTCGCCTTCTTGAACGTGCATACGATTAAGCGTATAGTAATTGTATATATTAAGTCTAATAGAAGATAGGATATCCATACCTAGTCTAAACATCTTATCATATCTATGATTAGCATAGTCGTTGGACTTCATTGGGTCTGGGCCTCTAGAAGTTAAGATGTCGTAAACAATCTGGCCTTTTGCGAGTTCTGAATCAATGTCTGCGCCAATGCTGACACGGTTTCTAAAGGCGCGATGAGTCGGGTCCATTTCCCACTCTTTTAGGAAGTGGTAAACTGCAAGTTGCTCTTGAGGTGTGACTTCTGACGATAACTCAGCCCCCACATCTATAGGGTCCAGGTTACGAATATAATCAAACCAATGTTCTGCTGTGGCTATCATTAGAATTTCTGGGTGGTTACGAATAGAAGTGTTTTGATTTAGTCGTCCTAGCATTGCACCGATATTAGTTACCTTGCGTACTACTTGCTTGCCCCTACCGCCAACCGTTGTTTTCTTCTCACCCATTATTGCGGCAGGAAGGCGCAGATTACGCCAACTAATAACTGCACTACCTACGCCACTCGGATTAGGTAGGTCTGGTATATCGTGTTCTCCTTCTAACTCATCGAGATCCTCTACTGCTTGGTCTAAATCTGCACTCTCAAACACGTCTGGATTTGATCTTGGATTATTATAGACAACCTTTGTAAGTACCTGTCCAGGATTGCCTCTAACGCTTGCCTGTAACACTCTATAGTTAGGATTGCTCTCTACTTCTCTCGTATCCGCTTCGGGAACGTTTACTTGCTCACCCCTGTCATTTGTAAATAATACCATTTTCATTTCCCCTTTTTCTTCGTGCTGACCTTATAGACTATGAATATTGTTAATGCTGCTACTGGTAACCCTACTAGTGTTGCTCCCGTCCAATTTAAGGCTTTCATTAATCCCCCTTGGTCTCGGTATTTAAACTCTGGGTGTTGACCCACTGCGAGAGATGGGGGAAGGGTTTCTCCGCCAGTTCCATTATCGGGAGACGTAGAGTCCTCATCTAGTGCCAACCCCAGACTCAGAAAAAATCTCCACCACCTCTCTTACCTGCGTATCCTGCGAATCCTGGAGGTGCTTTCTTAAATGCACTTTTAGGGGTCGCCTGGATTTGTTGGTAACCGCTACCTAACGACGAACCAGTTGAGTATGTCTTGTGATGCGCCCGGTGACCCGAATGACCGAAGAATCCTGAGAGCGTATTCATCTTAGTTGCTGAATTAACTCTAAGATTTTCTAATAATCCCAATTTCTGGTCAATAACTTTAAGTTTCTGACCTCTAATGATTTTATCATAGACTAGATAGTTGGACTTAGTTAAGGCATTGATTAACGCTCTGATTTCAGCAGCGATTCCTCGCCACATATTTCTTTGTGCCTTTTCCATACCTCTTTCGGCAGAAACTAAAGCCATTTCTAGTTCTTGAAGGCGAGTCATCTTTTGGGCCGCAATACTTTGAATTGAAGCGGCTAATGACGCCTTAAGTGCGCCTTCTAGGTCTTTTTCTATAATCTTTAATGCATTGACTATTTGAGTCCTAACGTTGTCGGCATTTTTGGGAGAAGGATCTTTGTTAAAAGCAATATTGATTGCATCAAGGACGGCAGACAGGTCTGTATCTAGTCTATCTCGCAATGCTTTGGGCATATTTGCTACTTGCGCTCCATAAACTCTAGCAATACGGTCTACTTCACTACCTGCGGTCGAAATTAAGTCATTCCAAATAGGTGATTCTGCTGGTGCAATAGCGCCAATAGGTGCAATCATTCCTGCTAGTTGAACATCTCGTTGGTCTGCAATTTGCGAGATGACTCTTGTGGCGTTATTTACTACATCATCTGCCTCAGCTAAAAGCATACCTTCGGTTGTCTCAACTCTAGGGAAAGATTCGGTTGCCAACTTAGTAAAGTCGTTAATGATTTGTTGGACTGAATCGAGGGAGTTAGTTCCCATAGCATCGCTTATACCAGCATCTTCGATGAGGGCTTTTACGCGTTCGTTTACATCCGCTAGGATGCTATTTACTTTCCCCGTGTCCACCGCCATTGCTATACCCCAGGTATGTCTTACTTATGAGATTATTTACCTCTAATTCCCTTTCCTACTCCTCGGGCCATACTACCTACACCTTTACCGATACCTGCCGGAATGAGGTACGCTGCAGCGCCTGCGGAAATTGCCACCACCCCAAGTGCACCTAATCCTAGCCCTAGTTTCTCTGCCAATGAGAGGTCTTCCATCCCATCCATGGCCTCAGAAATAAAGTGCCCTGTTGCAGAGCCACTCATCTTACCGAGCGCTTCTCCTGCCTCCTTCCACTTTTTAGCATCACTAAAAAACCCATCTTTGTGGCCTGCTTCGTGGCTTCCTAAGGCACCAAAAGCAAGATACTCGTCTTTGCCTCCAAGAATATACGATGGACCTGCTAACCCTACGTTTTCATCGTACGGGTTAATTTCCTCTTTAATCGCCCCACTTAATGCGCCCCATTTATCAGTTACATCTTCAACATAGAAATCAGCAGAGTTACTAAAGCCAGCAATACTTGGTCTCTCTTTCATAACTACATCTTCGTTACCAAACTTAAATTTAGATTTTACCCAACTATCAGTATAGCGGTACTTTTTGCCAGGTTTATCATTTGCGTGCGTTTGTCCTGTTCTTGTTAAAAAGTCTCTTTCTACGCTATCTACTGCTACCTGCGCGGTGACATCTACAGGGTCATAATTCATTGGATTCCCGCTCGGGGCGAGTGGGAATCCTTCCTTAAGCAGTTCTCTTTGCTCAGTGGTTTCTGCTACGATGTCATACCTAGTTTGTAATATCTTACCAGTGTAAGTTGCTTGAACTATGAATAGGTCAGTATTAGCGTCGCTAATAGCATGTGGTCTACCTGGAACGGCCTGTAATTTGTTATCATCGTCATAGTCTAAATAAGGGCCGACCCAAGATTGAGGTATCTTAAACCATGCAATAGAGTAAGGGAATGAATACTTCGTGGCTTTATTATTGACTGTTGTTTCGACGATGTAATGTAGTGGATTATTTGGATCTTGTTCCGTTAATGCAGTGGATGGACTTGATGCTTGTTGCACAAACCAGTCGGCATTTAGGTCCAAATCGAATATTTCTTTCCACGCGTCAATCAATGCCTGTTCGCCGGAGACTAACTTATCGTCAGTTAAGTCATCTGCGGTGATGTGGTTTATAAATTCTAAGAAATCGGCTCGAAGTGTTCCTGCAGCAGAGCCGTCGGTAACTTTTCTCATTTCTTTGCTATTGGGTTTGATGAGTGAATTATGCACATAAAGCGGGGTATCGCCAGGCGGTACTTTAGTTCCATAGCTAGCGATTGTCTCTGCTGATGGTGCACCGTCCTTCCATCCCCTATTAGTTATGATACAGTTATCACCTCGAATAGTTCCTAGGGCCTTACCAATAACTAAAACTATACTACCAGGTTTTAATTCACCGTCAACATAAGTTGAGTAATCAATCTCTGGGTTATCTAAATAAGCGTACTTTTTCGGGTCAGCGAATCTAATATGGAATGACTCACCTGTATTCATCCAATGCGGTCCACCTTTACCTAGTGCGCGCGGATGGTTAGGAGGTTTAATCATCAAAGTGTAATCTAAGAACATCATACCTCTAAAATCTTCATTACCTATCTTGGCACCAAAAGTCCTACGCATTTCAGTATCAGAGTCTTTACCTTCTACTCTACCTAATAGATTATAGCCTTTACTTTCTATTTTAGTTCTCTTAGGGTAAGGATAGGCGTATCTGATTTCTGGTAAGTCCCGACTGTAATTCCCTGCACCGTTAGCTATGGCTTCTGCAATTTGTTCACGGTCGTCTTTGGGATCGAGTTGGCGGGGCATCCTAAAGAATACTTGAAACTTGCCGTCCTTATCAGTTGTCAAATCAAAGGGTGGTTTTTTTTGGGGCTTAGACCAACGCTTAGTTGTGGGGTTGAACCACTCTACATTGGGGGCGTAGTCTTTCTTATCAATGATTGGCTCGAAGGGGGATAGCCTACCTTTCTGAGGAATATTACTCCCTGGTTTTAATCTATAAGGGATTGCGCTTACTTCTGGTTGTGTTGTTACTAAACTGTCCGGTGAGCCAGGAGTGATTCCAGCGTGGAATATATCTGTGGGGACAAAGAATATATTATTTCTAGAAATTTTAACTCTATCAGCATAATGCCACTGACTATTTAGTCCTGCATATCCTGTAACAATCGCTCCTGCATTACGCAAACTTGGATCTTTAATGAAAACAGTTGCTGCCTCGGCTGTATCGATATAGGCATCCACAGCGTATCTACCCGTTGCCACCGCTGCTTTTTCTAACGTATGGCTATGGATGGCTTTACGTCTAGTCCACCCCTTACCTTTCCATCGCGTGTCTCCAAGCGCCGCATATTGGGGGCCACCAGAAAGGTTGGCGCCTTGGCAGGCGCCATCCACCCACGTACCGCCCGCCTGTTCGCACGCTCTTTTGTTTGCTCTTTCCTGGAGATAATTGTTGTCTAACAAGCCAGCCGTTCCTTCGGGGTCGTGAACGAAAAATTGCCCCACCATGCAAATAGGAACACCAGCAGCTAACGCAGTGATTGGTGCTACTCTAATTCCTTTTGAATCATAAATAGTTTCCATAGCGTCGTAACCTAATTGGTTACCATTTTTATCATACTGCATCATATAAGTCGAGGTTCGGTGTGCATAATATCCAGACGGATCACAAACATAAAACGGGCCTTCGACAGCTCCCTCTTTTGCTCCTGAGCGCTCGACCCCTGACTCCTTTCTACCAGTATAACCATGTGTTGCCCAACTATGCTGGGAAAGTCTTCCATCCCATAGTCTGAATTTACCATCAGCGGTTTTGAGTGTATTGCCTGATGCGGCAGCAGCGTAAGACACATCGTTACTTCCAACTCCCGTATATGAGTCTGTGAACCGTTGAACCGCTCCCAATCCTTGCAATGATTCGGTAGTTGAATACATATCGGGGGTGTCGGTAATGAGTAGCATATTGTTAGTTATGCCGTGAATTTCTTTATTGGTTAAATGTGCGGTTCCAACTCTTGCGTCGAGTTTTTTTGCTACGCCAAATCTAAATTCTGGTAAGACTCTAAATGGGACCTTTGCTCTAATGGTGTGAGTTCCTTGCCCTAATCTCTTAACGAATAAGAACTGCAGCTTACCATCTCCATCTCTAAAGGTGGCGAATACTAATGACTTGCCCGCGCCTCCTATAGTTAGAATGAAAATTGCTTCTTCTCCTTGTCTCGCAGGAAATTGCTTCGCCATCCACTTTCCTTGTTCCCAAAGTAGCGTGCCTTTTCTTGAATCAATGTACCCAACTTCTGCTTTTTCCAATACTAAGCCAGGTATGTTGATGCCGTCGGTTGTGGAAACGACTGGGTCTATAGACCCGAAGGAACCAAAGCTATTACCGCTTCGTGCGTTCTGTATTCGTCGTGCTATACTCATTGTCTCAACAGCCCTTGCATGGAGTTTCTAGTTTTAGTAAAACCACCTGCAATACCGGCCATTTCAGTCATTTTAATTTGCTTGCCTTTTGGATTGGCTTCAACTCTATACTTGACTGCAAAGTAACCACTATTGTTTACCAGCTCACTAATAGTTGCATTAAAATGACTGACTGCCTCCTTTTCTTGTT
>Ga0209501_10006255_pt1 | contig 10738 bp, 6 predicted proteins | sample ArcticOcean_MG_C_4_FD_187434 | JGI IMG/M metagenome (GOLD analysis project Ga0209501, IMG submission 187434) | Marine microbial communities from western Arctic Ocean - ArcticOcean_MG_CB4_134 (SPAdes) (version 2) | ecosystem: Environmental > Aquatic > Marine > Oceanic | place: Arctic Ocean...
TAGTGGAAGCGCCGCTGGTATTTGGCCAGCACCTCTTCGTGTTGCTGGAATTGGCGCACCACTTCGACGAGTAGGTCGTCAAAGTCGAGGGCGTTGTTCTGGCGCAGCGCCGCTTCGTAGGCCGTGTAGATTTCGGCGATTTGTTCCTTGCCCGGGGCATTACCGCTTTCCTGGACAAAGCGGTAGGGGTCGATCATGGCGTTCTTGGCGCGGCTGATTTGACCGATGACCGCGCGCGGTGCCAGCTCTTGCTCGGAGATATTGAGTTGTTCAAAGACGCGGCGCAAAAGCGAGCGGCGATCGCTTTCGTCGTAGATGCTGAAATTGGCATCCATGCCAAAAGCTTCGGCTTCGTAGCGCAGTAGGCGGGCGCAGATGGAGTGGAAGGTGCCGACCCAGATGGCGTCGACGGCGTCGCCGACGAGGTTGGCGATGCGCTGGCGCATTTCGCCGGCCGCTTTATTGGTGAAGGTGACGGCCAGGATTTGCCAGGGCGGAACGCCCACTTCGTCGATGAGGTGGGCGATGCGGTAGGTCAGCACCCTGGTTTTGCCCGAGCCGGCGCCGGCCAGCACGAGCAGGGGCCCTGCAATAGTCTGTGCCGCTTCCCGCTGGGGGGGATTGAGCGCGTCGAGTATCGACATGTGGATAGGGCTTTCTGTTAGAGCAATGGAGGAGCGGGGGAGGGTCTAAATTGTAAGGATAGGCGCTACGCTGTCAAGGGGATGGTCCTGGCCGTGCACGGCGGCGAAATTGACTCTATAACATCGATATGCTTGGACAATCTCTCCACATCTAAATCCAGTTTGCAGTTTTCAATCCGGGTATGCGATTAAATTCTTTCAGATTATTGGTCACCAGAGTGCATTTACGGCTTAGTGCATGCGCCGCAATGAGCAAATCCATATTGCCGATGGGGGTGCCTTTTTGCTCCAGATGGTGGCGCGTACGGCCGTAGTGCGCCACGGTGTCCTGGTCCCATGGCCAGACAGACAAACGCGCGACGAATTCGTCCAAAATGCGCTGGTTGTGTGCTACAGTCCCCCTTGGCTATACAGTGTGCGAATGTGCGCCAACGCACAATGGGAGTATGCGCTGACGCACGATAGGTTTTGTTAAAGGGCTCCCTATACACAAGAATGGCCATAAAACGATAAAGAGATACACAATTATAAAAAATCTCTGAATGGCATGAAATTTGTTATTTATATTGTTCGCATCTAGCGCTCGTGTTTTATAAAACCATTCCATCAGTTTTCAGCGCATTCCGGAGTTTGGAAGAGTGAAAACTCCTGTAGTCTAATGAAAAAGTTTCTCCTGCTTCTCTTTTTGACCAGCCCCATCCTGGGCCAGAACCTCGTTCTGGAACTGGACGGCCAGGGCAGCTATGTGCATTTGCCAGGCCACATTTTCGACAACTTCGAAGAAGCCACCGTCGAAGCCTGGGTCAAGTGGGAAGATTGGGGCCTTTTCTCCCAGTGGTTCGCTTTTAGTGGAGATGAGCAGTGGAATGCTATGGGCATGAACCACTTCATGGATTCCTCGGACCTACAGTTCTTCGTCTACACCAGCCTATATGAATTGCACCTTATTCGCCTGGGGACCAACCTGCCATTGGGGCAGTGGTGTCATATGGCGGCGGTTTCGGGTCGCGGCGGCATGCGCTTCTACCTCAATGGCATGCTGGTAGGGCGTAACAGCTTTGAGGGTAGTTTTGCTGCAATGGATCCGGGGAGCCAAAACTATCTGGGCAAATCCAATTGGCAGGACAATGCCTATTTTCGCGGTCAGTTGGACGAGGTACGGGTGTGGTCGGTGGCGCGCAGCGAGGCGCAGGTCCGCGCCGCTATGGGGCAGCGCTTGAGTGGCAACGAGGTAGGGTTGGTGGGGCTGTGGAATTTTGATGCGGGCGATGGCGGCAGATCTGTCACCACAGGGACATAGCGGCCGACTGGTGGGTGGGGCGCGCTGTGTGGCAGCACCCTTTCCGGGGGCGGTCGTGCAGCCTGCTGTGGTGGAAGGCACCGTGCGCGATGAGACTGGCGTGCCCCTGGGAGGCGTGAAGATGCGCTTGCGAAAAGGGGATGGGGATGCGGTGAGCATAGCGACTCGGCAGGACGGGCGTTATGCCCTGGCGGTTTTTGAGGCAGGGACCTATACGCTGGAGGCAGAGCTGGGAAATGCGTACCGCCAATGGACCTTTGTCCATGAGAAAGGTGCACGGCAGGGATATACAGACTACCAAGCACAGGAGGTTCATCTGGAGGCAGGCGAGATCCTCTACCAGGACTTAAATACACCTTCGAGCCAGGTGGCGTGGTGGCGAGGAGAGGGCGACGCGCGCGATGCAGTGGGGCCGCACCACGGGATCCTGAAAGGAGGGGCGACCTTTTTGCCGGGTCTGGTGGGGCAGGCCTTTAGTCTAGATGGCGTGGATGATTATGTCCTCGTGGCAGACGCATCCCGTCTCAACGTGACCGGCAGTTTTTCCGTAGTCGCGTGGGTTTTTCCGAGCGCAGCGAATAGAATAATGAGCATCCTCAGAAGGCAATCGTCATCCGTCCTGTACGACTATGCGGGATACGCATTGTTTACCCAACCGGGCCTGAGTCTCAATTTCGGAATTTCGGATGATGCGCATCAGCTGGATGGTGAATTCCAAACCTTCTTATCGCCTACAAATGTGCTCACCCGCAACGCCTGGAATCAGGTGGCCGCCATCTATGATCAGGACACAGGCACCCGGTATATCTATGCTAATGGGGTGGAGATCGCCCGGCGCGAGGATCCCCCAATCACTCTCCCCTCCAACAAAGGGGATTTGATTTTAGGTGCCTGGGATATTTTGAGTAGGGATGGTTCCATAGGGAGCTTTCAAGGACTCATCGATGAAGTTTCTATCTATCAGCGGGCCCTGGCCGAGGTCGCGATCCAGCGACTCTACAGCACCTGTGCCGAGGCGCGGTGGCCAGGGCAAGGTAATGCGAGCGATAGTCGGGGCACCAACCACGGGATTCTGGTAAAGAACGTGGGCTTTGCGCCGGGCCTTTTGGGGCAGGCCTTCTCCTTTGATGGCCAGGGCAGTTATGTCCAATTCAATTCCCTCATCGGCAGTTTTGGCACGGCTGACTTCTCGATCGAATTGTGGCTGTGGTACGATAGGGCGTACAATATTTCCCAACCCCTCCTGGTCACCTCCTTCGATCAATCGTACCTCACAGGTGTTAAATATTTCCCAAGCGCGAACATAGTGAGTAACGAAGTGGATAGTGTGCTGGATCTGCACCTTGATGCAAGCGGCCACGTACAAGTAGAACTCAACAGCGGTCACGATATCAACCGCTTGAGCAGCGCCCAAGCGCTGTCGGTGCAGACCTGGCACCACTTGGCCTTGGTGCGCCAGGGGCGAGAGGTACGGCTCTACCTCAACGGTCGGCTCGATACCCTCAAGGCGACGACCCGAGTGGTCGATCTCATGGTGCCGACACCTATGACCCTGGGGGGCTCGCCGGTGCAAGAGCGCTATTTCGCCGGGCTTATCGACGAGGTGGCGTTGCACAACAAGGCGCTGGCCCCGGCCGCAATCGACAGTACCTACCAGACCGTCCTAAGCGCTTGGCGCTGGCGCTTGTGGAGTGGCCGGCTGCAGCAAGGCGGCATCGTTTTAGTGATAGTATTAGCGCTGTTTTCTAGTGCGCGCTATTACACCCAGCGCCGGGCGCGACGGCAGCGCGAAGTGCAACTGGCTGAGGAGCGCCAGGCACGCGAGGAAGAGCGTCGGGCGCGCGAGATAGCCGATGCGGCCAATCAGGCCAAGAGCGCCTTTTTGGCCAATATGTCGCACGAGATTCGCACTCCGATGAACGCCATTTTGGGTTACGCCCAGATTTTACTCGACCGCGAGGTGCTGTCAGACGAACAACAGGAGCGGGCCGTGAAGGTAATCCACAGCAGTGGCATCCACCTGCTGGGGTTGATCAATGATGTGCTGGATCTGTCCAAGATCGAAGCAGGTCGCATGGAGGTGGAGCCGGTCGATTTCGATCTGGGGCAGTTGGTCGATGGCCTGGCCAATATGTTTGAGTTGCGCTGCCAGCAGAAGGGGCTGGGCTGGCGAGTGGAGCGCAAAGGAGAAAATTGGCAGGTGCACGGCGACGGCAATAAGCTGCGCCAGGTGCTGGTCAATCTGTTGGGCAATGCGGTGAAATTCACCGACAGTAGGGAGGTGGTACTACGAGTGGAGATGCGCGAGGGGAATAGGTGTTATTTTGAGGTGCTCGACACCGGCCCCGGCATAGACCTCCAGCAGCAGAAAACGGTGTTCGAACCATTTCAGCAGGGGGCGTCGGGAGCGCACAAGGGCGGTACGGGACTGGGGCTGTCCATCGTGCGTCGGCATGTGGAACTGATGGGCGGGCAGATGCAATTGGAGTCGAAGGTAGGTAAGGGGACGCGCTTTTTCTTTTTAATAACGTTACAGTCGGCTCAGGGGGCTGCTGATGTTTCGTCGCGGACTCCTAGGCAACAGGTCGTGGGGCTGGCCGCCGGCTATGCGCCGCAGGTGTTGATCGTCGATGATGTGGCGACCAACCGGGAAATTCTGGCGCAGATGCTGGAGCGCATTGGCGTGCAGGTGCGTCAAGCCGACAGCGGCGCAGCGGCGCTGGCGGTGGTGGTGCTAACGGCGCGCAATTGTTTTATCCTAGGGGGTTGGCCATTGATGCGTCGGGCAATGTGTACATCGCAGATAATAGCAATCATCGCATTCGCAAGGTGGACATAGGGACGAACGTGATCACGACGGTGGCGGGGAATGGGGGGCAGGGCTTTGGGGGCGACGGCGGTCTGGCTACGTCCGCGTCATTGCAGAATCCTTACGACGTGACTGTAGACGCGTTGGGCAATATGTTTATCATGGATTTTGCTAACCTTGTTGTTCGCAAGGTGGACGTCATAACAGGTATTATTACGACGATAGCTGGTACTGCTGGATCGCCAGGTTTTTCGGGCGATAACGGTCCGGCTGTATCTGCACAAATAAACTACCCTACGAGCATAAGTTTGGACGGGTTGGGCAATCTGTACATCGCTGATAACGGAAATAACCGCATTCGCAAGGTGGAAACTGTTCCGGCGGTCCTTCCGGTTGTACCGGGCTACACCGTGACGACTTTTGCCTCAGGTATTACTAAAGTTCGAGGCGTCTCAACGGATAACGCAGGCAATGTCTACACCATGGGAACAGATGGTCCACATGTACTTAAAATAACCCCAGCCGGTGTAGTTAGCATTGTGGCAACTCCGGGAACTCAACCGGGAGCATTTGTAGGCCCCCGTTTCGACCCAGTGTCGGGCGATTTGTTCTACAATCACATATTAGGGGGGACGGTTTATCGAATCCCAAGTGGTGGGAGTAGCATACAAGGGTTATCCGGTGGACATGGCCCTAACATGTCGGACGTAACAACTGATGCAGCGGGAAACGTGTACGTGGCTCGACAAAATGAAATTCGCAAGGTTTTCCCCATCAACGTGGGTGGCATTGGTGGTGGAGGATTTACTACTCCTGAAGGAATAGCGTTCGGTTCTGGAGGAGACTTATTTATAGGGGATAGCGCTACGAATCAAATCTTCCGCATGCCCGCTGCCGGTGGAAGTATTAATCCATTTGCCTCAGGGTTTAATCTGCCTCGGGGGATCACTGCCGATGGCTCGGGGAATCTATATGTTTCAAACTTCAACGACGGGACCCTATCTAAAGTAAGCCCAGCAGGTGTGGTGAGTGCATTAGGTAGCGGATTCAATACTCCTAGTGGCCTGGCCTTTGATCCAAGCGGAAACCTGTTTGTCGCCGACCACCTTTTAGGAATTATTTTCAAGCTCGTGCCGACAATAGTAACTTACGATATCACAGCGTCGGTCGGTGCCAACGGCAGCATCAGCCCGCCGGGGGTGACCTCGGTCAACCATGGCGCCAACCAGACCTATACCATCACCCCAGATGCGGGCTACCACATCGTCGATGTGCTGGTCGACGGCGGCTCGGTGGGCGTAGTGAGCAGCCATCCCTTCACCAATGTGCAGGCCACTCACACCATCTCAGCCACCTTCGCCGTTGGCGGCGTGACGGTGAGCCTGCCATCGGTGATATCTACTTACAACCAGCCACTGGCCATCCCCGTGTCGCTCAGCGAGGCCGGTGGCATCATTGCCGCCGAGGTGACCATCGAGTACGACACCAATCTGCTGACCCTGGTCGGCGTCAGCTCGACCGGCACACTGAGCGATCCGGCCAACGGCTGGAGCGTGCAGTTTAACACCGAGCCCGGGGTGGCTCCCCTGGAAAAGGTCAAGATCGCCCTGGCCACCGGATCAAATACTATCAGCGGCCCGGCGACGTTTTTTAACGTCGACTTCACGGTCAACAATGTGCGGTCACCGGCTTCCTCGGCGCTGACGCTGAGCGATGTATTGCTCAATGCCGGCACCCCGGGCAATTCGACGGTCAATGGTTTGGTGACGCTGGTGGGCACCGACGGCACCATCGTTTTCTCTAGCGGCGGCAGTCCCATCCCGCGCGAGCCCATCACTGTCGTGGTCACCGACGCCGACGCCGATCTGACCGCGGACCGGGCAACGACAACGTCAGCGTCACCGTCCTCAATCTGGGCAACGGCGATGTGATCAACGCCACCTTGCCGGAGGATGGGGTCACGGCCGGCACCTTCTCGCTGGCGGTGCCCACCGAGTTTGGCTTGTCTGCCATAGCCGACGCCATCATTCAGGCCCAGGCCGGCGACGATATCGACTTCACGTATGTCGACCAACTCGATGCCAACGGCAATGGCCCCCTTCCGCGCACTATCGTGGCCAATGCCATCGGCGGTACCGACGGCACTATTGTCAGTACTATCGTCACCCAACCCGGTGACCTTGTCTATATCCGCGTCACCGACGCCGATCTCAACACCAATGACCTGCTGCAGGAGAGTGTGGTGGTCACCGCCCTCAGCAGCACCACCGAGAGTGAGAACAACATCGTGCTCACAGAAGACGGTATCGACAGCGATATCTTCTTTGGCAGCGTCGCTACGACCACCGGTGCCATTCCTGGCCCCAACAACGACGGTCCCTTCCACACCCAGAAGGGCGATGTGCTGACGATTACCTACGACGATGTGGTTACGTTGCTGGGCGATCAGTTGAACCGAGTGGACGACGACGAAGTGGTCGATCCGTTTGGCGACGCCGACGGCAACGGGCAGACGCAGGCCTTCGATGCGGCCAAGGTGCTCTTGCATTCGTTGAGCCTGCAGATGAACGGTGACTATCTTTCGGTGTGGGCCGACGAGCGCGCCGGCATCCTCTCGGGCGATTTGTTGATCGAAGACTTCGACGGCCAGGTAGAGATGGCGCCGGAGCTCAGCCATTTCCTCTCGGCTTCGCAGGTGAGTCAAGAGGGGCTGCACATCGTTTTTGCCGGTGCCCAAGAGGTGTCGGGACCGGGTGAGCTGATGCGCATTTATCCAGGGGTGGGGCCCGATAAGGCGCAGCTCACCCGGGCGCATTTCAACGACGGCCGCATCGTCGGTCGGGTCGAGGCGCATGCAGCACCGGTGGCAATACCGGCGACCTTTGCGCTGCACGCCAACTATCCCAACCCGTTTAATCCGGAGACCACCATTGCGTTTGATTTGCCGCAGGCCGGTAGGGTCGAATTGCAGGTGTTCGATCTACTGGGTCAGACGGTGCGCACGCTGCTGGCGCAGGAGCTGTCGGCTGGCGGTCACCAGGTGGTGTGGAACGGCCTGGATGAATCGGGATCTCGGGTGAGCAGCGGGGTGTATTTCTACCGCTTGCAGGCCGGAGAGCAGGTGCAGATGCGGCGCATGCTGCTACTCAAGTAAGCGGCGCTAACGCAACGGACCCGGATGAGTGCAAAACGAAATGGGTGGGGCCCTCTTCGTCGCGCTCGTCCGGGTCTTGCAAACCGGCGTCATTGTCGTCGGGCTATTCTTCGACCTGGCGTTGCCGTTGCTCCCATGATGAGCGGTTGCGCCAAAGAGCGATATGAACGACGTATCGGACTTGCTGGAGGAAATGATCGTGGTTAATCAACATACGGTTTTGCGCGGCGCCCGCCTGCTGGTGGTCGACGATATGCCGCAAAACCTCGACCTGATGTGCCAAACCCTGGAAAGCGTCGGCTGCGAGGTACTGGTGGCCATCACGGGTGAACGCGCCCTGGAAACGGCCCGGCGCCAAGTGCCCGAGCTGATCCTGCTCGACGCGTTGCTGCCGGGCATAGACGGCTTCGAGACCTGTCGCCGGCTTAAGCAGGAGTCGGCGACGCAGGCGATCCCCATTATTTTTCTTACTGCCCTCGACGAGGTCGAGCACCTGGCCGCTGGTTTTGCCGCTGGCGACGCCGACTACATCACCAAGCCGTTCCGCAAAGAAGAGGTGTTGCTCAGGGTCGAGGTGCATTTGGAGCGGGCGCGACTGAAGGCCGACCGGGCCACGCCGCCTTTGCTGCCGGAGCTGCCCCTCGACCTTGCACAAGCCCTGGAATTAGCCGAAGAGGAGCTGGTGTGCCGCGCCCTGGCGCAGAGCGGCGACAATGTATCGGCGGCAGCGTGTCTGCTGGGCACCAATCAGCTGCATCTCTACCGGGTCCTGGAGCGCATACAGCCCCCTTCATCCAGCTGAACTTCATTTGTTCAGCATGGCCTTTCTGAAAAACTCCCGGATCGGGTAGCCGTTGGCGTCCTTCTTCGCGAAGATGGACGGCATCATGGCCCTCAGAGCTAAGCCACTCAACGACAGATCGGGAAACCCCCATATCGGCGAGAAAACGCATCAGGTACCCTAGGAAATGACTAATTGCTCTACTCGTTCGAGTTCGTCGCTTTCCACCCCCGAATCTCACTTCGTGCCTTTTGAAACGGACGCTATAAGATTCCACTTCCCTTTGAGAGTGAGCGACTTCTGCTGAACTCCTAGCTCTCGCCAGAAGTCTTCGGAAATATCGGCATCCTCAATCTCTGCGCAAATCGATATCCATTCATTAACTCTCGCTTCAATGGAGCTGACTGCGAATAAAACGCAGGCGGTGTTGTACTGTATAATTTCCGCACCAATCTCGGATTCTCTTGCCAATGCCGACCACCGCTGACAGCCGGCCATAAGGTCGCGGGAGAACAGCCGCATTGCGCCCCGTATTGGTTTTCCTGCCAGGTGGCGTCCGTTCCTTCGCCGATCCACATATCAGTCATTTCGCGCTGCTCATGGAAAATAGGTCGCGCTAACTAGTGATTATACTGCTTACTCGCTAGGATAACCCAGTCCGGCCGCCGCACGCGGATGTGCTCCCACAGCCAATAGCACTGCCGCAGATATTCCTCGCGCACCGCAGGGGCAAGACGAAAAGGGCGGTAGTCTTTCTTTGTGTGGGTCCGGGAGTTATATTCTTATATTATGGTATAGGGCGTGAAGGTGCCTAAAATAGGGCTACCAGAGAGGAACTATTAGATAGTCCTTAGACAAAACCTTTTCTACTCGACTGAAACGATACAACTCCATAATTAATGTCAGTATTCCCGTATAAAAGGGGAAGATTTGACCCATTGCTGAGAAAATATAGCGGTTGTGGTCATTCTATTTACAAACAGGTAACCGCGATATATTGAAGTTAGAATCATGCCATCTACAGTATAGAGTTGTGTTTAAAAGAGGCACAGTTATTGCTTTTAGTGAGGCTGGAGAGGATTATTCCATGCCTATGTGGCATGGAGACTAGGATGTTAATCCAGAGGCAATAAATATGACCAAGGAAGAACTTCGCGAAATTGTCGCTCAGCTTGAAGCCGTCGAATCGTTGACTAAGCTATTTAAGAATCTCTGGTTTGACCAGATCAGAGAGCGGGTGCAGGATGAGAAAGTACGCGCCTATCTCATGGTCTTTGACGATGCGTTCCCGGCCATGAATCACGCCATTGAATATGTGTGTCGAAGCGCCGAGCATGTCAATGCAGGAAATATAAGTGGCGTACAGAAAGAATTTTCGCATCTTATCCAAAACTTACTCGACAAGGAAGTCGAATTGGAGCCTGCTCTTGACGGTGGGGATGACGATGGTGAATTAAGCGCTGACATATTTACCGAAGAACCCGTTATGGAGAGCGAGTTGAGCGACGAGGAACGCATAGCTCTCGAATCTGTGGATCAAGATGACATTGATTCACTGTTTACGGGAGGCGATGAAAAAAGTGCACTTACTAATGATGGTGCCGATACTGATGTAGAAAGTATCGATGCACTTTTTGATACAAGCGATCAAGTCGATTCAGATGCAGAAGATATTGAGGCTTTTCTAAGTGGTGAGGATGATGAGGATGAGGATGAGGATGAGGATGAGGATGAGGAAGTCGAGATAGAAATGGAGGAAGAAGGGCAACTAGAAGAGGAACCTGAACTTGAAGCAGTAGAGGTAACCGCTGACGACGACGACGAAATCGAGGACCTCATAGAGGAAGATTCTGAGGCTGAAGAAGAAGACGTAGACGACGACGATTTAGCCGACCTATTGGGCGAAGATTCTGAGGCCGAAGAAGAAGAAGAAGACGTAGACGACGACGATTTAGCCGACCTATTGGGCGAAGATTCTGAGGCCGAAGAAGAAGAAGAAATCGAGGACCTCATAATAGAGGAAGAAGATCTTGCAGGTTTGTTGGATTCC
>Ga0209501_10006259_pt1 | contig 10734 bp, 8 predicted proteins | sample ArcticOcean_MG_C_4_FD_187434 | JGI IMG/M metagenome (GOLD analysis project Ga0209501, IMG submission 187434) | Marine microbial communities from western Arctic Ocean - ArcticOcean_MG_CB4_134 (SPAdes) (version 2) | ecosystem: Environmental > Aquatic > Marine > Oceanic | place: Arctic Ocean...
CAGGATGATCCGGAAGCGCTCACCTTGTGGCGAGCAGCGGGTGCTGACGTCACTGACACGCGAGTGAGGGCGCCCCGTGGCATGGTGCGGAAACTGTGCGCGACCGCGCCGCGCCAATTCACTCAGGTCGCGCGTAATCCTGATCGGTCCGTCAGTATCGGAGGGGCTTCCCAAATATTTGCGCCTGTTTATGGCGCTCCGTTCGTTCGAGATCTTCAGGGTGGACGTCGATATGGTGCGATCACTGACTTTGAGAAACTGATTAAACTCACCTATCAATTGCCAAGTCTTCACCATGGTGGCTTCGTGACCTGCGAGCCATGCGACGTACCTGTTTCAAAACGTCACCTGGATATGCTCTATGTCCATATGCGGTACTCTGATAAAGCGCACTTAGGGGCAATCACTACTAAAGAGCGGGCCGAAGATTCTGTGGCAATGGCGCGTATTGTGTTCGGTGAAGCCTTTCTGCAGTCGAACTGCGTCATCCTCGGTAATGTCAATACCAACTCCCCGCTCCTGGTCGACAAGGTAGTCACCGAGGCCATACGTGTGTACTGCGGAGCCGGCCAAGGCATCATTGTTGCCCCGTTTGTGCTCTCGGGAGCAATGGGCCCGGTCTCTACCGCAGGATCCATTGCCCAGGCACTGGCCGAAGCCATGATGTGCTGTGCCTACAGTCAGTTGGTACGACCCGGCGCACCCTTTGTTCTAGGCAATTTCTTATCTTCGATGAATCTCAGATCTGGTGCCCCGACCTTTGGAATGCCAGAACCGGTCATGTCGAATTACATCGTGGGTCAGTTGGCAAGACGATTGGGCCTTCCCCTGCGGTGCGGGGGCGCATTAACGTCTTCAAAAATTGCTGACGCACAGGCTGCCTATGAAAGTAGTGATTCGATGCATTCAACCGCGTTGGCGGGTTCAAATTTTACACTCCACGCAGCGGGTTGGCTTGAGGGGGGGCTGTGTACCGGTTTTGAGAAACTGGTCATGGATGCAGATCGACTGGGCGCATATGAAGTGCTTCTTAACGGTTTGCCGCTGGATGCCGATACGCTCGCGCGGGATGCGTATGGAGAGGTCCAGCCTGGCGGTCATTTTCTCGGGTCAAGCCACACCCTTAGGCACTACGAAACAGCATTTTTTGAGGCGCAGCTTTCGGATAGTGAGAATGCGGAGAACTGGGAGGAACGTGGCAGTGAGGATATGCAGCAAAGAGCATTTAAGCGTTGGAACAAACTACTCGACTCGTATATCCCGCCGCCGATGGACCCGGCTTTAGATGATGCGTTGAAGGAGTTCGTTGCCAAACGGAAGGCGGAACTTCCGGATCAATGGTATTAGATGAAGCGGTGCACGGAAGATGTCAGAATCATCCTGTCACCTTTTGCCGATAATGGAGTCTAAGTCATCGGAAAAAAACAATAAGGTTCTTCTCGCATTCGTCGATTGCACTGTCACCCAACCATGCGCTAGGGCATGATTGCCGTCGGGCCAGGAACCAAGATGATCTCATGCGCGTAGATGCGCCGACACAGTTTGCCATCGTGGGCGGAGGCCCCGCTGGTCTCTATATGGCTTATCGCCTGAAGCGGCGTATGCCCAACGCCGTCGTGTGCGTTTACGAACAAAACACCGCTGATGCGACGTTTGGTTTTGGCGTCGTCTTTTCAGACCAGGCGCTTGCTTTCCTGAAGGTCGATGATCCCCAAACCGCGGCGGCCATTACTCCGTGCATGACAGCGTGGCAGAACATGTGCCTCAATCATCGTGGCGAGACCATTACGCTTGACGGTATCGGGTTTGCAGCCATTGGTCGCCTGCAGCTGCTGCAACTTTTGCAACAGCGTGCGGCCGAAGTTGGTGCGAAACTCTACTATGGTGTGCCCATCGAGAGTCTCGATATGCTGGATTGGGCTCACCTTGTTATTGGAGCCGATGGATTGAATTCAGTTGTCCGCCAGGCCCACGTACGTGAATTCGAGACCTCGATCTCGTATTTCTCGAACAAATTTATCTGGTACGGCACCACACAGACATTCGACACCTTGACGCAAACGTTCCTCGACACCGCATGGGGTCCATTTAACGCCCATCATTATCGTTATGCTGCTGACTGCAGTACCTTTATTGTCGAGTGCAGTTGTGACACCTGGCAAAGGGCCGGTTTTGCTCACATGAGTGAGGTGGCGGCGCGGCAACGGTGCCAAGCGGTCTTCGCCGAGATATTGGACGGCCATCAGCTAATGGCAAACAAATCTGCTTGGGGCCAGTTTCCAAAGCTCTGGAACGACACTTGGAGCGTCGCAAACCGCGTATTGATTGGTGATGCCCTACACACAGCCCATTTCAGTATTGGCTCTGGCACTCGTCTTGCTATCGAGGATGCAATCGCGCTCGATCGTGCGTTGGCAGGTGCCCCGGACGATTTGCCCCGGGCCTTAGCGGAATATCAGGTGGCGCGCCAGCCCGTTGTTCAAAAACTCGTTGCAGCGGCTAACACGAGTGCGCTCTGGTACGAGGATTTTGGGCGCCGAATGGCGCTCGACCCCATCGATTTTGGATACGATTACCTCACTCGTTCAGGTCGGGTCACCATCGAGCGTTTACGCAAGATCGCACCCGGTTTTGCGGCTACCTACGAAGCACAGCGTCGGGCGAAGATCAGTGACCCCGTTGCGGACGATGCGCCGGGTGCCGGTGAAGTGGGTTTTCTGAAATATCGACACACGAACGCAAGCGAGATTCTGTTCGACAACCTGACGAATGGGAACAGTGACCGTCCGGCCATTAAATGGCAATCGGGCACTGTTACCTATTCTGAGCTTTGTGCCAATGCTGCTCGTTACGGCAATGCCTTGCGCAACGTTGGTCTAAAGCGCGGAGATCGAGTCATTCTTATGCTGGATGACACGCCTTCTTGTCCGGCAGCATTTTTTGGAGCCATGCGCGCCGGGTTCGTGCCGGTCATTATTAATACGCTAACGCCACCGGATCTCTTGCGATTCTATCTTCTGGATACCGAAGCCCGAATTGCGATCAGCGAAGTTGAAGCTGTTGTTATATTTAATAAGGATGTCGTGACGGGAACAAAACTTGAAAAACTTGTCACCGTGAACGGAAAAGGTACAACCGTTCCGGAAGCGATCACGGAACGGGAATTTCTTGCGAGTGGTGGGGCTAACCTTGCCGTCGCACCTACTTCACCTGATGAGATGGCGTTTTGGCTTTATTCCTCAGGCACGACCGGTCGGCCGAAAGGAATTGTGCATTTACACCATGACATGGCCTACACCGCGGAAAGTTACGCCAACAGCGTACTCAAGTTGACGCCCGATGATATCTGCTATTCCGTTCCCAAGATATTTTTTGCCTACGGCCTCGGAAATTCTCTAACTTTTCCATTCAGTGCTGGCGCATGTTGTGTCCTGGTCCCTGGTCAACCGCGACCCGAAACGGTATTGGATGCGATTGAAACCTATCGTCCAACAGTCTTCTTCGGCCTGCCGACCTTGTACACCGCTTTGGCGCGCGCTGCATCCGCTGTCGTCACTAATTTTAGTTCACTACGGCTATCGATCTCTGCGGCGGAAACATTGAGTGAAACGGTTTTTGACGAGTGGCGTAACGTTACCGGACAAGAAATTATCGAAGGATTGGGCTCGACCGAGTTACTCCACATTTATCTTTCAAATGTTCCAGAAAAAAAGAAACTGGGAGCTGCCGGCCAGCGAGTGCCTGGATATGAGGTTCAACTGCGTGATGCCCACAGTAATGTGCTCGACGACAACGAAGAGGGTGTGCTTTGGGTGCGAGGTCACTCCAGTGCCCCGTTGTATTGGAATCGTCCGGGCAAAACTGCCGAGACCATGCAGAAGGATTGGATCAATACTGGGGATCGTTTTTCGCGCGATGGGGATGGTTATTATTTCTTTAAGGGTCGTGCCGACGATTTGATTAAGGTTAGCGGCCAGTGGGTTCATCCACTGGAGGTCGAACGCTGTCTGCAGACCCATCTCGGTATCGCTGAGTGCGCGGTCTTGGCCCATCGACTGGAAGACCAACGCATGACCCTGCGGGCGGTCGTGGTACTCAAGGACGGCGCGCCTGCCAATATTGAGTCTATGACGCGAGAGTTACAGGACTTTGTGAAACACACGTTGTTGCCATACAAGTACCCCCGAATCATTGAATACCGAGGCGAGTTGCCGAAGACGGCAACGGGTAAGATCGATCGCCAGGCGTTGAAATCGAGAGTACCTGATGGGCCCGCGACACTGACTTGACCGGCCGTTACGCTGTTTGTTGTGAGGCAGGAGATGGTTGATGTAGTACGCAAGTCTCTTATTTGTCACATCAATAAGGATAAATCTCCTGTTTGTGCGTTTTGAATGCTGTCGGGGTGTGCACCTCGCGCCGAAGATCAGTTCTTTCCCATAGGTTGATGGGGCAAGTGAAAAACGCGGTATACGTCCACGGTATAGCGGCAGAGGAGTTCCACACAGCTCGATACACTGAGATAGTGAATTCGCTCAAGTAGGTGGGTTGCACGCCCCACTGACGCGCTGTCGCTAACTCGTGTTGCTCTGCGGTTTGGTGAATACCCTGCTAATCAGGCCTCGTCCGCGTTTCGCTGTCCGCAGAAGTAACCTACACCAAACGTGTTCGTCGAAAACGTAATCACGCTGCCCTTGGGGAAGTAAAACAAATCACCTACTGTTGCAGTGACGGTGTCACCCGAGCCATCGCTTATCTGAAACTCTCCATCGATGATTAACTTCATTTCTTCGTAGGTGTAGGTGTAGGTAATGGGATCACCTGCCTCCAGGCGAAATAGGCCAGCCGTTATGGGTGCTTGTTCATCGTTGGAGACTGCAAAATCTTTGAGGTAGGCGTTATTGCCGGCAAAGAGTGGCAATTTGGTATCGGTGATTTTGCGCATATGGTTCATCTTAATCATCATGCTCTCCCGAGGGGTCTAAGTCGTGTCTTCAGTCTGCGGTTATAGAGAATTGTGAGTGCCGTCACACAACGGTTTGCTTTTACTGTGCTTGCAGCCACAGAAAAAGACCTTTTTAGATTCTTCAGCTTGGTACTTTACCGGTGTAAACGGTGTGGATTTGTGGGAGCCATCGCAGAAGGGTTGTTTGCTGCTGAGGCCGCACTGGCACCAGAAGTAACTTTTACCGGCCTCAACTTCGATGCCGTAAGGTTTTTTTTGGCTAATCGTAGGCGTATCGCTCATATTGTGCTCCAGTTGTGTTGGTCGCGTAAGTTTGCAGGACATAAAGACCGTGATCAAGAGACGGCTGCTTGGTTGGAATCAAGTTAACGACGTCTAGCGTGTAAAAGAGCGCACACCGTAGAAAATCGGGTCGCCCTGGTGCGCCAAATCTACGCAGCGACTCCCGGAATGGAATGAGAGAAGACACGAATGAATATTGGTGCGATAGGTTCGAATGTGTGGTGTTATCTTTCCTGAAAAATCCAAGAAGACTATAGTGGTGTTATGAAATCCTTTCTTCCAATGCTGGTGTTGGTGCTGACATCGGCAGCAGCCAGCGCTGCCGAGCCTATGTTGCAGACTCAACTCTTTGCTGACCCTGCGGCGCGATTCTTATTAACTTTGGCTGAAGTGTCAGTTGCTCTTGCCGCATTCAGTGGCATTGCCGTGGTGGTCGGGCGGAGAAGTGTTGGTCGATGGACGCAATCTGATGTGGTCAGGTTTACGACTATGCTTGTCAATGGGGTAATGGCTGTGTTGTTCTGCTTAATACCTTTCTTATTTTTTGATCCCGGGGTTAGTTTCCTGGGGGCTGATTGGGAGACCTTACTTATCATTGTCGGGGTTATCGGATTGTTCGAGGTGCAGTGGAGGGTTCGTATTACATGGGTATCGATAAAAAATCATCTTGACGAAGATTCCAACTGGTTGTCCCTGGCCTATGTATCGAGTGATGTCCTGATATATGCGACACTCTTTGCTGTTGTGTTTAAATTATTTGATGTGCTTCATTTCAAAATGTTGAGCTGGATCATTCTCTATCATCTGGCATGCGCAATTTATATTTTTCTAAGAATGGTCAGGCATGCTGGTTTTGAGGTGGTCGATAATGAGGGTTAATGTCGGACAAGAGATTCTGCGTCGTGTAGGCCATGTGTTTGTAATAGAGCTGGCAAGGAGCTGTGTTTCTGACACAATAAAAAGGATGAATTCATGAAACTAATGAGTTTTCTTCGCCTGGGCAGCCCAGGATTTGGTGCAGCAGTAGATGGCGGCATCATAGATCTCACCGCGATGTTGCCTGGCCAGCCCCGTTGTCTAAGGAGCGCGATTGCGCAGGGTCAGTTGGCAAGTGCTATGGATTATGTAGAAGGGCGAGCGCCCGAACTGTCGCCGGCCGACGTCATTTTTCTTCCACCGATCACCGATCCCGCTAAGATTCTGTGCGTCGGGCTGAATTATGCAGAACACCAGGCGGAAACGGGCCGACCTGATGTTGATCATCCAACGATTTTCACTCGGTTCGCGGATTCTCAGGTCGGTCACCTCCAGCCCATGATTAAACCTGACCAGTCGGTACGATTTGACTATGAAGCCGAGCTGGCGATCGTTATAGGGCGGGGGGGGCGGTTTATCTCCGAGGATGATGCGTTATCCCATGTTGCTGGATATGCCTGTTATAACGACGGTAGCGTCCGTGATTGGCAGCGTCATACGTCGCAATTCACACCCGGTAAGAACTTTCCGGGAACAGGCGCTTTTGGTCCCTATCTGGTTACGCCGGATGAGGTCGGGGATTATAGAAAACTGCCCATTGAAAGCCGATTGAATCGCGAGGTGATGCAGAAAGCGACCTTGGCAGACTTAATTTTCCCCATCCCACGTTTGATCAGCTACATCTCGGAATTCACAGTGTTGTCGCCGGGTGACGTCATTGTGAGCGGTACGCCAGGTGGTGTGGGCGACCGAAGAGATCCGCCGGTCTACATGACGCCGGGAGATGTGATCGAGGTCGATATCGGGATAGTAGGGACGCTTGTCAATCCGATTGTGTCCGTAGCCAATATCTGACTCGCTCGGAGACTGTTTGACCAAGGACAGACTATTAATACAGACATACTCGTAGTTGGAATAGTTGCTGCAAACATTTAATTAGAACCACTAAGCTGGAACTGGAAGGGTTCTCATTGTCCAAGGAGTAGCTTCTCGTCAATCGGTTTGAAATGTGTTGCTTCGGCAATCAGGGAATAAGCGGTTAAAGAAGGGACTCCATATATTTCGGTGTCTGTGTTGAACTTAGTTTTAATTTCCTTTATCAATAAGTCGAAATCACCGTCACCGGATGCCAGCACAACAATGTCTGATTGTTGCGCATATTCAATAACATCAATTGTGATGCCTACATCCCAGTCTCCTTTTGAAGAGCCGTCGCTTCTTTGGATAAATGGCTTCAGTTTGACGTCGAATCCAATCGCTCGAAGAATATTCTGAAACGCTTCCTGCTTCTTGTCTCCGCGAGACGTTGCGTAGGCTCTTGCTGTTACAACCTGCCTGTTATGCGTCGCCTCAGTCCAGAATTTGTTGTAAGCAAAATTGCGTTGATACACTGATTTTGTTGTGTAATAAATATTTTGGACATCAACAAATACCGATACTTTTTTCATAATATTTTTCCTTGAGTAGCAACCCTCAAACCACTTAGCTGGTTATTTAAGCATGTTGTCGCTGTGTTTTTTTGTCCCACCTAGGACAGCGGCAAGTAAGTACAGTTACCGCAAAGCCACTATTGAGCCAGGTCAACGGTTCGTCCAGAAGGAAGTAGGCCCCGAGTAGAGTAAGAAAAGGCTGTAATACTTGTACTTGTCCGACGCGCGCGACTCCACCCAGAGCGATTCCTCTGTATAAAAAGAACAAAGCAATGAACATGGAAAACACACCGACATAGCCAAATGCAACCCAGGTGCTCAAGGATGTCTCAGTATATGGTGGAGAAAAATAATAAAAAGCAATCATCGCATTGAGTGGCAGTGTGAGAGTCAGCGCCCAACTGATGACCGTAATTTCACCCATCTGTTCGGCGAGTTTTCCGCCTTCGCTATAGCCGAGCGCACCAAAAAATATAGCCAGAACAAGCCAGATATCATCTGGCTGAAGGGCACCTTCCCCATCAATGAAGGAATAAGTCAAAACAAGCAATGATCCGAAGATGGATGCGATCCAAAAGTGGTACGACGGTTTTTCATTGAAGCGAAGCACACCAAACATGGCGGTTGCTAACGGTAATATTCCCAACACGATACCGCTATGTGCCGAGGGTAATGATGTCATGGCGATGGCGGTAAAAATCGGAAACCCATAAATAATGCCGATCGCAATTAAGATCAGACGCATGAGTTGGATGCGAGTGGGTGCAGGTGGTCTAGTAACTAATAGCGTGAGACAGGCGCAGACGCCCGCTAATGTGGCCGGCCCGAAGGCGACAAAAAGGGGGCCTAGTTCTAAAACGCGCGATGCGTGTAAACGGTAGAGTAAGACTCGCGATAGCAATGCCAATAAAACCAATCAGCATTCCTTTAGATTCATTATTAATGCCGCTGTAAATTGTATGGCTCATTGGGGTCGAATAGCTCAAGCAATAAATCCGGCGTTGCATGCTGCGAACAGGAAGTTGGCCGACACTTATCAGTGCACTATATACAGCGGGGCGACATTTGTGGTCTAGGACCTTGCGCGCAGGGTCGGTTAGAACACGTTCTGTCCACCGTGCCCGTCCAAGTGCCCAAATAGTTAACCGAAAAAGAACTTCGCGTATGGAAAACAGGGTCGGGGTGAGAGAAGAGGGCGGTTTGTCAAACGCGAACGATGTTAAATCGACAATTTACGCACCCTAATGCCGCAAGCAAGTGACCCGAGCCGATCTGAAGGAGAGGCAACAAGCTGGAGTGGGTCCGGTTTCGGGCTACGGCATACTATTAACGCAGGTTGCAGTACGTGCCGTTCTCAACTCAGTGGTTCACACGGTTTCGCGGTACTCGTTTCGCATGCTTAGGGGCATAGTGGTGATATAAATTGCTTTGGGTTTCTGTTTTGGATGTGCTTATTTTGGCAGGTAGGTGCGTTTCATGCAGGTGCGTTGAAGCACCTCAAGGAAGCCACAGGTTGTGACGAAATGCCATTTGAGTGGGGGAAACCAATCTAAGGAAAATGTGAGCACAGCCAAGATGAAAGGGGTAAATTTGGATCAGGCAGGGTCTTCAGGCATTACGATGTCATGGGATCAAGTTAACGTAGGGTGTTAGTTAAATCGGGTCATTGGAGGAAAATGATATCTTCAACAGTGTTGAGAAATTCTCCATGTTGACGGAATGGCTGAAGTAAAACCAACCGGGTACCCACTATTTTTCTGTGTGTTCCTTACCCCTCTAGGCTTAGTAGTTAAAAAAGGTTAACCAAGATGGAAATGACAAATAGTTTTTCTGGCGATACGCCAGCAGAAAAAGTGGCTGCTGCGATCGCGGAGGATGGGTATGCCGTAGTACGTGATGCAGTGAACGCCGATACAGTTGCCGCCGTAAAAGCTGATCTGGCACCTTATTTTGAGAAAGCGCATGACGGGCACGAAGAGTTTTATGGCAAGCGTACCAAGCGCTTTGGGGCATTGCTTGCGAAGTCAACGGCGATTCAGTCGATGTTGATTCACCCGACGGTATTAGCAGTAGCGGATGATGCTTTGTTGCCGCACTGTGTCCGCTATCGTGTGCACTATACCGGTGTAATGCACCTCGAGCCGGGTGAGACCCGTCAGGTGCTGCACCGAGATATCGGTATCTACCCGATTGCGAGTCCGTGTCCCCCGTTGACCATCGCGACAATGTGGGCGCTCAGTGATTTTACCCGCGAGAATGGTGGCACTCGGCTGGTTCCGAGATCCCATCTTTGGTCCAACGAGCGAGTGCCGAAACCCGAGGAAGTCGTGGCCACTGAGATGCCAGCCGGTTCAGTTCTGATTTACACAGGGAACACCATCCACGGTGGAGGTGGGAACTACACGGACGGTCCGCGTAGTGGAATTGCCTTGCATTACAACTTGGGTTGGTTGCGACAGGAAGAGAACCAGTATTTGGCTGTGCCGCAGGAGGTGGCTCGACAGTTGCCGGATCAGATTCAGGAACTGATCGGTTACGCGTTAGGGTCGAGCAGTCTCGGCGTTGTCGACCATATGGATCCCAAAGATTATCTGCACGGGGTGCGTGATCAAGCACAAAGTGATCTTTGTCCTCCGGAAGTTGTCAAACAAGTTGAAGCATTGTCCCGTTTCCATGTAAGCCATAGTGAAAGAGGACTTCCAACCTACTACGACGTTGATACCGATTAGTATTGGTTGGTAGTCTTTCTAATGGATAAACACCAACTGGATGGGTGGACGTCGCTGGCGTGGAAGCAGTGCGCCCTCTCGCGTCAAGGCCATTTTGAAACGGTAGCTAAGTTAAATCAATCACTTATGCACACTTATACATCGCGAATGAGACCGATATCGACTGGGAAGGATGGGAGTGCAGTGGCCTGATTGAGGCCGCATTCTGGCCGCAGGAAGGGTGCGAGGCGTTGAAAAAATAATCGTGATTATCCAATAACAGTGCATCAGGGCCCCGATGAGACCATGATTGTTCCTCTGGCTCGGATACAGTCATCGGGCGAGAGTAGTCGCTCAGATTGAACGAGTGCTT
>Ga0209501_10006261_pt1 | contig 10733 bp, 10 predicted proteins | sample ArcticOcean_MG_C_4_FD_187434 | JGI IMG/M metagenome (GOLD analysis project Ga0209501, IMG submission 187434) | Marine microbial communities from western Arctic Ocean - ArcticOcean_MG_CB4_134 (SPAdes) (version 2) | ecosystem: Environmental > Aquatic > Marine > Oceanic | place: Arctic Ocean...
GAGATTATGAACGTTTTTGATCGGTAAAATTTCAACACAAAAAATCATTTCAAGCAATGTCTCCATTAAGCGCCTGGGATTAGCCATATGCAGATTGAGAAAGAGACGTCAAAATTCGAGAAATATCGTGATGTTTTGCTTATTGGGGGAAGTGTATCAAGCATCGCCGCTGTAGCGGTCGTGATTTTAGATAAAGTCGCTACCGTGCAAGATATACCGCCACAATATGCTGGCTGGCGCATTGTATTTTTCTTTGTGTCAATATTCGGTATCGGAGGAATATCTTTATTTACCTATCACTGGGCTAAAAATGCCTATACTTCCGGTATTAAACCAGTCCATACAAACATGCTTTTGGGGACGTTTCGTCTACTAATTGGTACGTTTTTCGTCGGCGTATTCATTGATGCCTTTTTTGCGGCAGTGTACTGGACGCAATGGATGCGGGGCGCTGCAAAGTTAGTTCAAATAATTTTAAATCTAAACGGCGAATAATTGTTAGCAAGTTGTCGGGATTTAAAACGGTGGATTTCAAACGGTGACGGTTTACGAAGGACACCACCCGGATCACCGCCATCAAGGCGAGTGGTCAGGTCTTTAATCGTGAATTTGTAGGTGATTAGGATGGACCAATTTCCCAGTTAAATACGTGACCAATTTTTTCTAGAATTATGGGTAAGGAGTTGATGCGCATATGCCTTCTTCCAAGATCCAATCCACCATGCCCAGAGCGCCGGCCAGGGATACGCCAGACCGCGTGCCAGCGAAGTCTGCGACGGCCGCCAAATGGCGGGAAGACAACCGGGCGGCGTTGGAAAGTTCGAACGCCTATGTGGAGGCGCACGGTCTGCCGCTGGCGCGGTATCGTCTGAATTAGGGCGCGGGTGCATAGGCAAGTTCGCCGGCGCTGCGCACCCCCACCCAACCCTCCCCCATCAAGAGGGAGGGCTTTTAGGATAAGCGCGGCGCGTCTTTTCCATCTTCTTCCTCTGTGTCCTCTGTGACCTCTGTGGTAATTCTTCTTTTTTCTTCCGCAAGGAGGGGGCCAAGGTGAGGGCTCAGGTCTTGAATCGTGCATTTGCAGGTGATTAGGAAGGCCCAATTTCCCAGGTAATTACTTGACCATTTTTATCTAAAATTATGGGTCGGGCGTTGATGGGCACGGTCTGCCGCTAGCGCGGTATCGTCTGAATTAGGGCGCGGGTGCGGTGCCAATTCGCCAGCGCTGCGCACCTTCAACCCAGCCCTCCTCAATCAAGAGGGAGGGCTTTTAGGCTTTTGAATTACGCGCCGCGCGCCTTCTAAATCCTCTTCCTCTGTGCCCTCTGTGTCCTCTGTGGTAATTCTTCTTTTTTCTTCCGCAATCCAGATTTAAATCGGCCACAATTTACCTATCGCGGCGGAACTTGGCGCGGTCACCGGCTGGTGTATTGTCAGCCAGCCGTAGAAAATGTTTGATAGCCTCAAGATCGATCACATTCGAAACTAGGCAACCCATTGTGGCTGGCGCTAGCAGCATCCATCGCCCTGCCCTACGCCTTGGATTACAAACACCGGAAAACCGAAACAAACGGAGGATAAATTCATGAAAGTCGACGGCGGCTGCCATTGCGGCCAGATCACATTCGAAGCCGAGATCGATCCCGAAAGGGTCAGCATCTGCCACTGTACCGATTGCCAGACCATGTCCGGCGCCCCCTTCAACGCCGTGGTGCAGGTGTCCCAAGCCGACTTCACGCTGAAATCGGGCACGCTTAAAATGTATGTGAAAACCGCCGAAAGCGGCAACAAGCGGGCGCAGATGTTTTGCCCAGACTGCGGCAACCGCATCTACGCCACATCCGCCGGCGATCCACCGGGCGGCGGGCAAAAGTTTTTCGGCATTCGCATCGGCGTCATCAACCAACGCCGGGAATTGTCGCCCAAACGCCAAATCTGGCACCGCTCGGCGCAGCCCTGGGTGAATGGCCTCGGCGATATTCCGGTGGTGGAGAAACAGTAGATAAGGAGCGTCCCATGCAAGTCGACGGCGGCTGCCATTGCGGGCATATCAATTATGAGGCGGAGATCGATCCCGAAAAGGTGGTCATCTGCCACTGCACCGATTGCCAGACCATGTCGGGGACCGCGTTCCGGGTCTCGGCCAGAGTGCCGGACAGCGATTTCCACCTGCTGTCAGGAACGCCCAAGACCTATATCAAGATCGGCGCCAGCGGCAGGGATCGGGAACAGGTGTTCTGCCCCGAATGCGGCACCCATATTTATGCCGCCTATCCGGGCTCCGAGCCCCAGGATTTCAGCCTGCGTCTCGGCACCATTCGCCAGCGCGCCCAACTAAAGCCAACCCGGCAAATCTGGCACGGCTCGGCCCAGGCCTGGGTGAATGATCTGGCCCATATCCCGGTGGTGGAGAACCCTTAAAACCTTATAAGCCCGCCACCAGCTCCAAGGTCTGGCCGGCGGCTTCTTGGGCCCGGTGGTTTTCGTCGATGGAGGCGCGCACCTTCGGGTCCACCGGTATTTCGCGGGCGAATTCATCGCGCGCATACAGCCCCTGGAACCAGGTCTCCACATTGGGATGCAGGCGCGCCACCGGATAGCCGCAAAGCTTGAGCCGGTTGGTATAGATGAACCAGGCGATGTCGAGGACGCTCAAATCATCGCCCAACAGATATGCGCTGCCCCCCAAGGTCGCGTCCAGATCATCGAGCGCGGCGCGAAATTTGCCCGCCGAGACCTGGATGGCTGCATCGGTGATGCCGTCCCGGGCGATGCGCTCCCAGAAATCGATTTCGCGCTGTTTGTTGGCATCCTCTATGCCAAGAACCGTGCCGGTGCCGCCGGCCCGGTAGTCGGCCAGCGCTTCTTCGGAGCGGGGCGCGCGCCCGCGCGGCTGGGTAAAGCGGAAGGTGATGGTGCGCACGTCATGATGCAGATCGTCTTCGTGGTGCAGCAGCTTAGCCATTTCCGTCTCAAAGCCCTCCGGAATCAATTTGGGTTCGGGATAACGTTCATCCAGCAAGGTCATGATATCGTTGCTTTCGATATGCACCTCGCCATCGATGATCAGCGTCGGCACCAGGCCGCGCGGATTGATGCCCAGATAGTGGGCGCTGTAATTCTCAGATATGCTCAAGTTCAGCACGTGCGATTGCCAATCGATGCCCTTCAGGTTGAGAAATATTCGGGTTTTCTGCGAGCAGGAGGACCCCATAAAATGGAACAGATGCAGGCCTTTCCATTCCAACACTTCACGGGTGGCGATATCGCCGGCGGCTAGCTGAACCATAATTGTCGTCCCCTATTCTTGAATTTACCACCCGGAACAATGTTGCAATTGAGGGGCTTGGACAAGTGTTTTGACAATGGGGCCTCCAGCCGCTATTGGGCGGACAAATTTGCAATTGTCAGGACAAGGAACAAACCCATGAGCTACGTGATTTCGACAAGCGAAGCACCGTCGCTGCCCATCGAAGGCTCCGAGGACCGTTATCCGGTGCGCCGCATCTATTGCGTTGGCCGCAACTACCGGGCCCACGCCATCGAGATGGGCGCCGATCCGGACCGGGATCCGCCGTTCTTTTTCATGAAGCCGGCCGACGCCATTGTGCAGAACGGCGCCACCATCCCCTACCCGGCGCAGACCGCAAACCTCCATTACGAGATCGAGCTGGTGGTCGCCATAGGCACAGGCGGCACCGATATCGCCGAAGCGGATTCATTGAGCCATGTATGGGGCTACGGCGTCGGCATCGATTTGACCCGCCGCGACATTCAGAACAAGGCCAAGGAAATGGGCCGGCCCTGGGACATGGGCAAGGGCTTCGATAATTCGGCGCCGTGCACGGCGCTGCGCCCGGTATCCGATGTGGGCCACCCGGCGGACGGCGCCATCTGGCTCAAGGTGAACGGCGAGATGCAGCAAGAAAGCACCATCGATCTGCATATCTGGTCGGTGCCGGAGACAATCTCGTATCTGTCCGGCCTGGTCGAACTGGCGCCCGGCGATCTCATATATATGGGCACCCCGGACGGCGTCGGCCCGGTTGTCGCCGGCGACGTCATGACCGGCCATGTCGACGGCGTCGCCGATCTGGAGATCACGATAGCTTAGAGGGGCCCGCAACTTTCATCCTTCGAGACGCCCGCTACACGGGCTCCTCAGGATGAGGCTGAGGGTTAAATTGGTATAACGGCCTCATCCTGAGGAGCGCTGAAAGCGCGTCTCGAAGGACGTTGGATCACGATAGCTTAAGCGCCGCGCACCACATCGATCATCGCCGCCGGGTCCGCCGGTGCTTCGTCGCCGCGCCAGGCGACGTGGCCGTCGGGGCGGACCAGCACCAGGGCGCGCTCGTGCAACCGCACCACATCCGGCTCATCAAGGGCGGTGAGTTTTAGGGGCACGCCAGCCGCCGCCACAGCCCGCATGATGGGTTCCGGATCGGCCTCGCCTGTGCGCACCAGGGTGAACCCGCGCCCGTACAAATCCAGCGTCGAGCGGCCGTCTTTGAGCCAGGCGTGGGGGGCGCGGGCGCCGGGCCGGGCGTTTTGGATGCACTGCTCGACCGCGTCCGGGGGCTCCGGTGTGCCATCGGCAACGCAGATCGGCGAGCCTTCGTAGCGGTAGCCGATCTGGACGCCCTCGGTGCGGAACATTTGCCCGACATTTTGCAGCAATTCGGCGCCCAGACGCTGGCGCAACGCATCGCCCGCCGGGCCGACCTCCTCGATGCCGCTGAATTCTTCGAACGCCAGATGGCTGCTGTGGAAGCCGGCCGCCGTATTGACGTTGCGCATGCCCACCAGACGCCGCTCATAGTCGAACGCGGCGGGCAATTTGTCGCCGCCCCAGCCGTCCAGCATGGCGGCCAGCTTCCAGCTCAAATCCACCGCGTCGCCCAAGCCGGTATTCATGCCCATGGCGCCGGTGGGCGATAGCTGGTGGGCGGCATCGCCGAGGATAAAGACGTGGCCCTCGTTGAGGCTTTCCGCCACCACCCCCATGCGCGTCCAGATCGCATGGCTGAGCCATTCCACATCTACGTGCCGGCCCAAGGCGCGGCGCAGATAATCGTCCGGATCGATGGCATCGAAATCGAAATCATCGGGCGTATCCAGCACCATGATCCGCCACATGGCATCCTCGGGATCGATGATGCGGATATTGGCCCACAGCCCTTCCTTATCCATGGCCAGGAAAAAGGTCGCCGCGTCGCGCCCCAACTGGTCCAGCAGGCCCGGCGCCCGGAAGAAGAAATGCAAGGGGTGGCCCAAAATCCCCGGCCCCTCGAAGCCGATGCCGAGGCCGTCCCGGATCATGCTACCCGCGCCGTCGCAGGCGGCGAGGTACTGGGCGTGAATGGTGTCTTCGGTGCCGGTCTGCAAATCGGTGACGCGGGCAACGATGCCATCGGGCGTATCTTCATAACCATCGAAGCGGGTCTGGTGGCGAAGCGATACCGAGGGCGCGCCGGCGGCGAAGTCGCGCAAAATGGGATCGAACCATTTCTGCGAGCAGATCTGGCGCAAGGCCGGGCTGTTCGGGTTCGGCACCTGGTCTTTTTTCGCCGCCCGCTTCATGCGCGACAGCTCGTAGCCGCCGAGCGAAGTAACGAAACAGATATCCATGGGGTAATCGTCCGGGAACGGGCAATTCATAACCGCGTCCCACAGCCCCCAGCGGCGGCAGAACTCCATGGTGCGGATATTGACCTCGTTCATCTTCGGCGTGCGTATGGCGCCGTCTGTCTGCTCAACCAGTACGCAATCGATGCCGCGCCAGCCCAAATCCCCGGCCAGCGCCAAGCCCACCGGCCCGCCGCCGACAATCAATACTGATGTTTCGCTCAACTTCCGCCCCCCAAAAGCCCCGCTGACCGCGCCGGTCCCGCTGACCGCGCCGGTCTATTCCGCCGCCTTGCCCAGATAGGACGCCACATCGACCTCGTCCATCTGTTCCGGCATCAGGTAGCGCTCGCCATATTCCTTGTAGACGCCGGAGTTCAGGAACAGCTTGAACAATTCGCCGTCGATATGGGAATCCTTTTCCATGAAGCCCATGATCTTCACCGATTCCGACAGTTTCTTCGGCAATTTATAGGGCCGGTCGGCGGCGGTCAGAGCCTCGAAGATATCGGCGATGGCCATGATGCGCGCCGGCACCGACATGTCGCTCTCCGATAGCCCGCGCGGATAACCTGTGCCGTCCATCTTTTCATGATGGCCGCCGGCGAATTCCGGCACCCGGCGCAGGTGGCGCGGGAACGGCAGGCTTTCCAGCATCTTGATGGTCTGCACCATATGCTCGTTGATCTTGTAGCGGTCTTCGGTGCTAAGGGTGCCGCGCCCAATACAAAGATTATAGACCTCGCCCAGATTAAACTTCTTCTCCGGCACGGTCATGTTGAAGCCCCAGCGGTTATCGGCGGGCATCAGATCCTGGGCTTCGCGCTCGATCACCTGGTCGTAACGGTCGGCGAGCAGTTTTTCCGTGGCCGGCAGCGATTTCTCCGGCTCGCGCTCCCGGCGCTTGGCCTCGTCATAGGAAATGCCGATGCGGTCCGAGAGGGTGCGCGTCCATTCCCGATCGGCGATTTGAGCCACCCGCTCGACCTTGTCGTCGGCCATGAACTCGCCGCCCACATTGCATTCGGCGATGAACGCATAATCATCGTCGAGGGCGGCCAGCGCCGTATCCCGCGCGGCCTTCAATTCAGTCTCGTCGCCGCCATCCAGGCGCGCCGTCAGGTACGCGATTTCGGCGTCCCGCTTCAACACTTCGAAGCGCATGCGCACCTCGTGGATGCGGTCATAGATGGTTTCCAGCTTGGTGGCCTTGTCGACCACATATTCCGGCGTCGTCACCTTGCCGCAATCGTGCAGCCAGCCGGCGATATGCAGCTCGTACCATTCGTCCTCGGTGAGATCGAAATCCTTGAACGGCCCGTCGGTTTGCTCGCAAGCGGCGCGGGCCAGCATCTTGGTCAGCTCCGGCACCCGCTGGCAATGGCCGCCCGTATAGGGCGACTTGGCATCGATGGCGCCGGCTATCAGCTCGATAAAGGCATCCAGAAGCTGTTTTTGCGCCTCCAACAGCATCTGGTTATCGAGGGAGACGGCGGCCTGGCTGGCGAGCGCATCGATCAGCGGCTCGACTTCCGGATCGAACGGGATCACCGCGCCGGTATCCCGGTCCTGAGCGTTGAGCAATTGCATGACGCCGATGACGATGCCGTCGTGGTTCTTCAAGGGAACCGTGAGGAACGAAATGGAGCGATAGCCGGAACGCTCGTCGAACGCCTTGGTGCCGGAGAAATCGTATTGGGTGGAGCTGTAGGCATCCTTGATGTTGATGGTTTCGCCGTTATGGGCGGCGGCGGAGGCGACATTATTGAGGTTCAGCTCGCCGTCTTCGGACAGGAGCGGCACTTCGGGGAAATCGATTTCGACGCCGGTGGTGCCGCCCATGGCGATATCGAGGCTGTCGTTGCGCAGGATTTGGAAGCAAAGATTGTCCTCGTCGGTCTTCAGGTACAGGGTGCCGGCGTCGGCATTGGTGAAATCCTTGGCCTCCATCAGAATACGTTCCATCAGGCGGGCATGGTCATGTTCCGCCGACAGCGCGATGCCGAGATCGATCAGCCGCCGATATGCGGCATAATCGCCATCGCCTTCGCCCAAAAGGGTATCTGAAACCTGGTCTGCATTCATAGCGCTATTCCTGTTAACGGCCGCAATTTGGCCAGTCCCCTGCCTATACAAGACCGGCGGCAATATTGCCTGTAATGCCGGTCACAATCGGAGCAATCGATTGCCAACAGTCACCGCCGCCAAGGGTATCGGCGTTGCGGGCTGGGCGCAACAAGCATGGGGTGGGGCGCCCACTTGCACCGGGAATTTCAGGAACATATATGAGACATGGATTGGAACCTTGAAGGATATTAAGGCGTTAATGAACCCACATAAAAGCACCAAAAACCGTAACAAACCGTCATGAACCGTCATAAACAGTCATAAGCGTAAGGGGGGTATAAATCGATGTCGCACGAATCTTATTTAATAATGCAATTAAAAGAAGAATTAACACAGAGGATGAGGAAGAATAAGGCGCTGCGCGCAGCAAAAAATCTCTGTGTTCTCTGTGTCCTCTGTGTTGAAAACCTTTTTCTTTCTTCTTCTCACCGTCTCACTGTCTCCGTGGTGAAAAAATCTTGCTTGGAGCCGGTGGTGCTCCGATCACAGACCGGTGCCAAGATCGACGCCCACATGGCCGACCCGGCCATCCCCATGTGGGCTGCGCCGGTTAGGCTTGACGCGCCCCCCCTGTTTCTAGTGAATAGCCACGGCGCATGTAAGGAATAAAATATCCATGGCGGATAAGAACCTTCGGGAATTCATGGCGCGGCTGGAGGCAGCCGGCGAGCTGGTGCGGGTCACCGAGCCGGTCTCGCCCAACCTGGAAATGACCGAAATTCAAACCCGGCTGCTGGCCGATGGCGGGCCAGCCGTTCTGTTCGAAAACGTCGTCGACGGGCAGGGGCGCAAATACGACTACCCGATGCTGGTCAACCTGTTCGGCACCGTCAAGCGGGCCGCCTGGGGCATGGGGCGCGAGCCCGATACGTTGCGCGAATTGGGCGAAACCCTGGCCTTCTTGCGCCAGCCCGAGCCGCCGGGCGGCTTCAAGGAAGCCGTCGCCATGCTGCCCATGGTCAAGACCGCGCTATCCATGCGCCCCAAAACCGTCGCCAATGCCGCCTGCCAAGAAATCGTCTGGGAAGGCGATGACATCGATCTCGCCCGCCTGCCGATCCAGACCTGCTGGCCCGGCGAGCCGGCGCCGTTGATCACCTGGCCGCTGGTGGTGACGCAAAACCCAAACGATCAAGACGGCGACGATTTCAATATCGGCATCTACCGCATGCAGGTAACCGGCAAAAATACGACACTTATGCGCTGGCTGAAACATCGGGGCGGCGCCCAGGCGCACGCGGCCCAAATATCCAAGACGGGCGCCGTATCGGCCGAGCCCCTGCCCGCCGCCGTGGTTATCGGCGCCGATCCGGCCACCATATTGGCTGCCGTCGCGCCGGTGCCGGACACCATGTCCGAATACCAATTCGCCGGCCTGCTGTCCGGCGAGCGGGTCCAGCTGACCCAATGCAAGACCGTCCCCATCAAAGTCCCGGCCGAGGCCGAGATCGTCATCGAAGGCCATGTGTCGCTGACCGAGACTGGCGACGAGGGGCCCTACGGCGATCACACCGGCTATTATAATTCGGTGGAGAAGTTCCCGGTATTCAAAGTGTCCGCCATCACCATGCGCAAAGACGCGATTTATTTGTCCACCTTCACCGGGCGGCCGCCGGACGAGCCGTCTGTGCTCGGCGCGGCGTTGAACGATGTGTTCGTGCCGCTTCTGATCCAGCAGTTCCCCGAGATTGTCGATTTCTGGCTGCCGCCGGAGGGTTGCTCCTACCGGGTGGCGGTGGTCTCGATCAAAAAGGCCTATCCCGGCCACGCCAAGCGCATCATGATGGCCATCTGGTCTTATTTGCGGCAATTCCTGTATACCAAAGTGGTGATCGTCGTCGATGACGATATCGATGTGCGCGATTGGACCGACGTGATCTGGGCCATATCGACGCGCATGGACCCGGTGCGCGATGTGACTTTGGTGGACGGCACGCCCATCGATTATCTGGATTTCGCGTCGCCGGAGCCCGGCCTCGGCGGCAAGATGGGGCTCGATGCCACCAACAAGATACCGCCCGAAACCAGCCGTGACTGGGGCGCTACGCTGACCATGAGCGATGATGTGATCGCCAAGGTGGATGAAATGTGGGACAAACTTGGCCTGCCGGGAAGCGGCCAAAACATCTGGAAGAAAGGCGAATAGCGTATGTCCGGGGAAATGCTGGAACGATTACAGGGCTTGCTCGCCCGCGCCAAAAAGGCCGGCGCCGATACAGGCGATGCGGTGCATGTGGAAAGCCGCTCGCTGTCCGTGGCGCAGCGGCTCGGCGCACCGGAAAAGCTGGAACGCTCGGAAAGCGCCGATGTGGGCCTCCGCGTCTTTGTCGGCAAAAAACAAGCCATTGTCTCGTCGTCGGACATCTCCGATGATGCCCTGGGTGAATTGGCGGAGCGCGCCGTCGCCATGGCCGCCGCGGTGCCCGAAGACCCCCATTGCGGCCTCGCCGATGCCGAGCAGCTGGCAACCGAATTCCCGACCCTCGATATGTGCGACGCGCACGAGCCGGATGCCGAAACGCTGATCGATTGGGCCAACCGGGCCGAAGACGCCGCCCGCGCCGTCGACGGCGTCACCAATTCCGAAGGCGCCGAGGCCGGCTGGGGCCAGGCGCGGGTGTCGGTGATCGCCTCCAACGGCTTTGCGCAAACTTACGCGGGCTCGCACTATTCGTTGAGCGCATCGGTTTTGGCCGGCACCGGCACCGGCATGGAGCGGGATTACGATTACACCGGCGCCGTCTATGGCGATGATCTGGAAAGCCCGGAAGAGATCGGGCGGAGCGCCGGGCAGCGCACGGTCAAGCGGCTCAATCCGAAGAAGGTGGCCTCAGGCACGGTGCCGGTGGTGTACGATCCAAGGGTATCCAGAAGCTTGGTCAATCATTTCGCCAATGCGGTCAACGGCGCCGCCATCGCCCGCGATACCAGCTTCCTCAAAGAATGCAAGGGCGAGCAAATCTTTCCGGACAATATCA
>Ga0209501_10006263_pt1 | contig 10731 bp, 7 predicted proteins | sample ArcticOcean_MG_C_4_FD_187434 | JGI IMG/M metagenome (GOLD analysis project Ga0209501, IMG submission 187434) | Marine microbial communities from western Arctic Ocean - ArcticOcean_MG_CB4_134 (SPAdes) (version 2) | ecosystem: Environmental > Aquatic > Marine > Oceanic | place: Arctic Ocean...
AATGTTTCCGCGGATAATTGTCGTAAATTGTTGAATGCTGCAATTACATTTGTTACATCCACGCAAGAGACCGATGAAGCCAGTGATACATTTATCAACAGTATCCAATCGTTAGCGAATGGAATAGAGTTTGGTTATTCAGAATTATTAGATGAGCTTGATGCTGGTATTCGACCTGATAACGAAGAAGGAAATTATGTGGCTTATACTGTAGAATCATCATGTAGTCAATCCGCCTCTACTCTACGAAAGGTCCACGAAATTAAAATAACAAAACAAAGCCCAGGGGAGGAGTTGCCAGAAATAATAAGTATTGCTAATATCATGCACAGGTGTGCCAAAAGTCTCACACACAACTCTACCAAGACAGACCTCATCAGCGCAGAGCTCTCAGTGGTCAATGCGGTTGATGAATGGCTCACACAAAAAGATGATGGAAAACTGGCGGCACAGGTCACAATGATAATGGGGTCAACAGAAGCTGGAAATTGCTTTTTAGGCGAAATCAAAGTAATTCATACTAACATCCTAAGGAGAATATTAAAAAATACTCGCAGTGGAATAAAGGCAGCCAAGCTTCTCTTGAATCCTACTGAATCAAATAAAAAGTTAGCGGAAAAAGCCAAGTCGGCGGGGCTGCAAGAGGAGGAGAGGAGAATCGAAAAAGGAGAATTATTATGGCCTTATTTAGCCGTAAATGAAGTAAGAGTTGTAGTACCCACAATGGAACAAATGAAAGGGGAAATTGAAGAGAATCTCCATATTTTACAAAATTACGGAGTAGATTTTCCGAATATGATGCCGATGTGGAGAACGATTATGGGGATTATGCAAATTATAGAAACACAAGCGCTAAAAAATCAAGAGCCGCTTCGTCAGTTAAAAACTCAACTGTTTTTTTACATGAAAGAATTAGAAGAGATAAAAAGAGAAAACAAAGGTCACCTTGATCAACTAAGAAGTACAAATAATATATCAAACCTATCGGAACAAATTGGTCGGAATAACATACAAGAGGCAATTAAAATTGTGTTAAAAAATTGTGAACTAGTGCGCGGCCTCTCACTTCGGCGCAGCAGTAATATAAGAAAAGTGGGATTGGAAAAAGATGAAATGGTTGATTACACCGATGGGAATAGGTTTTGCATTGGTGATGATGTTTTACAATCAATCGCTAAAACAGAAACATTACCTGAGTTGTGTAGAGAAACAAAATTTAATGTAATATGGGAAGCACTAGGGACCAATCGTCTAGACATAGCCGCAGCAGCAGGTGAATCTTTCATGAGAATATTGTATTATTTTTTAAAAGATAATCTTGAAGGAGACGGCGATGGCGCTGACATGAATAAGCTTATATATAGTATTTTCTATTATTGCATGGGGGTGGACAGTGAACAAAAAAAAGCTGTTTTTAAAAGAGTGAAGTGGAAAGTTGCGCTCGAAAGTATAATAGCACTGGATGGGATGGGAGCACAATCACAGGAAATTCGGGGGAGGAGAAGAGTTCGTGATGCAACGAAATCAGAAACAAGAAAATCTACTGCATCAGATGCCAAGAAGGAGCAAGGTAGTCGAGGCTCGCGGTCACGGTCACCTTCGAGAGGGGGGATAGATGACGAGAGAGGAAAAATAAAGGATAAGATAATACAGTTGGTTTCGACCGGAGGTGAGTTGAAAATGAATTTCGAAACTACCGCTGACCAAACTCGCTCGAAGTTGGCGGAACTTGAACATAGGCTTAATGCTCGCGCCGGCGGAGGAAAAAAAATGAAAACAATTAAAAAGCAGAAAAGAAAGAAAAAAACCAAAAGGAAAAGGAAAAGAAGAAAGAAGAAAACCATTAAAAGGAGGAGAAGAAGAGGTAGAAAAACTAGACGCAAATAAGTTATTTAATTCAGCTTAAATAAATTATCAATTATATATATAATGTTGGAATCTGCTACTATAATTCAAACTACCGTAACCATAATTTTTTTCTGTATAGAAGCCATATTGCATTATAATATTGGAAAAACGGGTAATATTACATCATTTCATTTTCCAACGATGAAAGAATCTTTAAAATTAATAAGTACAATTACAATATTTGCCATAGCTTCAACACTTACAGCAAATTATATTGAAACATTGTTGGTTAGTGATTAAATAATTACAACATTTCTTTCCTCGTCTGTATCTATTTTTACTCCCGAACTAGCAACAATTACAATATTTTCCATTTCTTCTGGTTGCACAATCATATCTTGCAATTCTCCCATATATAGTCCATTAATTTTCTCGTTATAATTAATACCATGTTCTACATACAGTTTAAACACATCATTTAATTTCTTAAGATCTTCTTCTTCTAGGACTGTTTTATTTAACATAACTGTTTTCTTAAGTTCGGCATACAATCGATTATTTTGAATAGTTTGCCAACATCTTTCTTTTTCCATAACTTGGATTTGTGACCGAATTTTATCCAATTTAATAGATACTCTTCTGTGTTTGATATTATCTATTTTGTCATTTAAAATTCCCAATTTGTCTTGTTTTTCTTTAAAATAATTTGTAAAAATCTCCTTTTCGACTTGGTTTTTCAGATGGATTCCATAGTCTTCTACCATTTCAAGATCACCCCAATCGCGAATGCGGGTAATATTTTTTTTAGAACAACATCTAAACAGACATGGTGTATTGTCATCTGTTGCTTTCTCAACTACGAATTCACGGAAATGTGTTTTTATAGATTTAAAAGTGAGGGTTACAAAATAAATAAAAAAGTACAAACAAATAAAACCATTTGAAGCTAAAAGAAGAGCAATTAAAACATCCTCAAAAAATCCCAAATTATATCCCGAGTCTATTGTCCCAAAAAATAAACCGGTACTAAGTGTCATAACTAGTGACAATAAACTCACGCTTTCTAATTTATTACATATCATTCCATAACTGGTGATTGTATCATATGGTCTTAAAAAAACATGAACAAAAAATGATATTTGAACTAATAAACTAGCCCCAATTATCTGATAACGCGGATGATTTCTAAGAAAAACGGATAACAAAATTAATCCAGCCTTTTTACCCATAATAATAAACTCATAATACCATCGTTTTTCCCGATAACCCAAGAACAAAAATGACAATGGTGTTGAACCATCGTACCTATTTTGCATATCATAAAGACGAAATCTATATTTATACAGTAACCGAAATCCTAGCAAAGGAATACCAACACCATATAATACTAATCCCAGATACCCAACAATTAAATAGTTGTAATGTTTATTTGTATAACACAAAACAGAGACATCTTTTACTAGATAATATTTATCTCCTATTTTTGAACAATTCATAATTTCTAATGTTTTTTCGACTATCGTTGGCCAACTGAGAAATGTTCCCACTACTACTGCCGTTTTTTCCCAAGCTATGAAAAAATTCAGGCAAGACGGTGATTTTTCAATAAATATTTTTTTCTGTATATCAGACATAATAGCTAATTTGCGTTTTTTCTTTTTACAATAACATAACGACACCATAAATATTATAATTGTTGCTACTAAAATATACACTATCGGTAGAGATAAATACACAATAAATTTATCATAATACGTCCAACCAATGGCACAATCGGAAGAATAAAAACTAACTCTTGGAGACGAAAATTCCTTGGCTCTTTCAAATAAGTATTTGATTAATGTTGGCCAATTAATTTGAAATGAACTTGCCAGAGAAAAAACCTGTGCATAATTCATAAAAATTTTAACAACACCATTGACTTCTTCCTTTTTATTATTAGCCGGATTTGCAGTTTTAATCAAAAATATAATAATTAAGATGCAAATAATAGGTATGACTATTGTTAAGCTCATGGTCCTTCCGATATTTTCAGGGCATTTTAAACATACTCCGTCATCCTTAGACCATCCTTTTTCACATACATCGCATATGGGACCTTTATGTCCAGGTTGACATAAATCATCTGTAGAATTAATTATTATACCGCCTTTACAAGCGTGAATATTTTTACATTTATAGGTATCCAATGTATTAGCGGATTCTCTCCAAAAATGCGGCTTTATCACCATATTATCAATTGTTGTTCCTTTTACACAGGTGAATTTTTCTGGACAGGTTATGCAATTTGTTATATTGCCATTATTATTATTATATGTATCAGATATACATGAACACATAGTTTTTTCTGCATTATCTTCTGAGTGAATTGGACAATTGGAACAAGCCAAACTAGATTCTTTTGGTGCTATTTTTCCAGCAGGACAAAATTTACACTCTATTGATCCCATTAACTCAGAATATTTCCCAGGTATACACATCGAGCATTTATACACTCCCGCAGATGATATACTTCCTGTTGGACAAGGTTTACAATCATTTACATTACTAGAACCATTGTTAGGATTATATTGTCCTGCTGGACAAACCATACAAGTTTCTTGATCGATTGCTCCCGCAACCTCGCTGTATTTTCCAGGTTGACAATACAAACAATTATTTTTAGAAACCGAAGCAATGGTTTTACTCCAACGTCCGACAGGACAATCTTTGCAGCTATTAATTAAATACCCACCATTATCTGGTAAAAACTTGCCGGCAGGACACTTTTCACAATGTGTCGGGACATCATCGATTATAAATGCGTATTTACCAGGTGAACAGTAATCGCATTTATCTGACCCAATAAAAGAGTATTTTCCAGTTTCACATATAACGCAATCTATACCCATATCATAATTTCGATACTTACCAACCACGCATAACTTGCAATCCATAAGAGATGATGCCCCGACATCTAAATTAACTTTACCCGAAGGACATTTAATACAATCATCCGAATTTATTAATCCTGTTATATTTGAATATCGACCGGTTGCACAATTTTTACACATCGATATGGTATATGATTTTGCGACATCATTGAATTTACCTTTTGGACAATCGACACAATTAATTTTATAAATATCAGAAACCTTTCCTTTTGGACATGAAACACATTGGTCTTCCGACTGCTTTGCCACAGAACCACCTTCACAATGAGCACATGATTGTATATTTTCTCTAAATTTACCCTTTTCACACGGTAGACAAGATATGTTTGATGATGCGCCCTGTACCACGCCTATATAACCGGACGCACATTCTTTACACTGGTGTTCATAGATTATACCAGTTATATCACTATATTTACCAATAGGACAAAGTGAACATTCTTCTGCCGATTTTAATCCAACAGAAAAACTATATTTACCATTTGGACAATTAACACACGTTTTTTGATGCCAAGACCATTTTCCTCCAGGACAAAATGTGCATGTGTGACTTCCACCGTCACTAATTTTTCCCGATGGACAGATAACACAATTTTCACGAGTATTTGAACCTAATGTGATGGAATAAGTACCGTTTATACAACTTTGACATTCCGAAGAGCCTTCGTTGCTTGTATAAAAACCATTTGGACAGTTAATACATGAAATAGCGCTATCCCCATTTGTAAATTTTCCTGGAGAACATTTTACGCAATTAATACTTTCTGCAATGCTCGTCGCATATCCAGGATGACAGGATTCGCATTTACCACCGATTTTATTTGAAAACTTACCCGTTTCACATGGCGAACATTTATTAGAAGTTATACCTTTACCCAATGCGCAACCGTTTAAATTAACAAATGCTATTTTTGTATAGTAGGAGTAATGATTTGAACTAATAATTAATGTCCCTTTATCTAACATCATAGTTGTAATATTCATATTATTATACCATTGGTAATACGGATTGTAGTTTATATTAGGCTGTATGTATTCTGCGAACATTAATTGAGAATTCTTATTTATATTCAAATCTTTTTGATTAATGTTAACTAAGCCATTATTACCCCATCTGGACGAAACAGGTGCATAAATAAAACCGGTTTGTGGATCGATATTAATATTAGTAATAGCGCCCCATTCGGTGGGAAATTTTAAAAAATCGACATTGCATCCTTCACTTATTTTTAATTTATTAAAATTTAAATCATATTGATACATTTCACTTGCTAGTGTACCGGTTATAATATATATTTTTTTAGAATAGTTATCATATTTTATATCACTAACATAACTAATCCCATCTAGAGTAATTAATTTACTATTATTTCCATCAATTGGTTTACTATAATTAATGATCATTAATTGGGCGTCACTATAACCCGTATCCTCTAAAAAATAAATTTGCGTAGTTTCTTCGTTTACAAAAGAGTATTTTATTTCTCTAAGATCAGTATCATAAGTATATGTCGTTCCTTGCATTAAAGACATTTCTTCATCATATTTTTTATATATTTTTTGAAAAGATTCATCAAGAATAATATCTGTTTCATTTGAATATAATTTCCAAATACCGGTATCACTTGTACCAAATCCTAACCATATATAGTCATCTATCCTATTTAGTGTAGTGGGATTATTGACATATTTATATTTACTCCAATCATATTTTGAAAAAGGTGGAATATTTTTAATATCTTTGAGTATGGTTCTATCTAAAAAAGAAAAATCAGTCAAATTAATTCTAACAATAGAGCTATCATAATTATACTGGTTATCACAATTATGTATATTTGATGATAGATAATACAATAAATTATACTTGGAGTGAATACCACAAGTAACTATATTATCGCTGCCTTTCCCACCAATCGCGGTTGGATATTTAACTGAACTGTCTCCAATTAATAATTTATTTGTAAAATTGCCCATTGAAAAATTATATTTGAGAATTTCAACATATTTTTCGCTTTTGCCACAATATTGTTGATTATATGAATATCGCGATGGATTTGTAGAAGAAATAAAATACACCTCATCATCAATGTAAGTCGTACATCCAAGACCTTTGTATGGCGATCCTTTTTCATTAAGAATACTATCTTTTGGAATATCTATCCAAGAGAACGATGAATGGTTATTATCTAAATAAGATAGCGAGTGTGTTGAGGAAAACAAAAAAAATAACCATATAAAACATAACATAGTGTATCAATTTACATTTATTTATTTAATATGTAAAATTAAAAATTGAATTAAATAGTATTTAATTATCTTTATTATATAGATACTATGTCAGACGAACCAGCAAAAGAATGGTTAAGTACGAATTATCCAAATATGTGCGCTTGTGATGTAAATTGGACCATGAAAAGGTATGATTATCCTGATCATGTTCGTGAATATATTAAAACTCATTGGGTAAAGATTAATGATGAAAATGGCGGTGTATATCATGAACCCGAATATTATAAACAACACTCAAAAGAGCCTATTTTAAAAGAGGGACAAACCTTTGCAAAAAAATATAAAAAAACGGAATTTGCTAAGATGATGGATGAATCTAATAAAAAAGCCCTAGAGGTTATGTCCAACGAAGGGATGGATGCTGCGGTAAAACATATGTTTACAGATCAAGAATCAGGAAGACAATTAAGTTATGCCGAAATGAGAAGTCGATTCGGTTAAAAAAAATAGATTTAATATATATAAGTATTAATGAGCCGGAGGGGATTTAATTGTAAAGTTGTGTTATTGGGAGATACTGCAGTCGGGAAATCTTGTTTAACTGTTCGTTTCGTGAGAAATGAATATTCTGAATTTCAAGAACCAACCATTGGTGCTGCGTTTTTAGCAAAAAATCTTGATTATCAAGGAAAAAAATTAAAATTAGAAATATGGGATACTGCCGGTCAAGAAAGATATCGCAGTTTAGCCCCAATGTATTATCGCGGCGCAAAAGCAGCTGTTGTTGTATATGATATTACAAAAAAAGATACTCTAACTGGAGCTAAAAATTGGATTGATGAATTGCAAAAGAAACAAGTTGATTGTGTTATTATTCTAGTAGGAAATAAAGTTGATTTAAATGAAACCCGCACTATAGACGTAGATGAAGTTAAAGAATATGCAAGGGTCAATCATTTAATTCACATAGAATCCTCTGCTAAAACTGGACATAATGTAGAAGAAATTTTTAATATAATATGTAAAGAAATACTCGCTCAACCGTTAGAAGATACGGTGACAGTGCATCCTGAAATAGTAACTATGTATTCAAAATCGAATAATTGTTGTTAAATACAATTTAGTATTTAAAATAATAATTTGTATTTAAAGTAATGAACTTTACAATCGCTGACCAACAAAAGATAATATGTAAAAAAATTAAAAATTTAGTAACCAAAATAGAAGATAATATTAAAGGCGAAGAAACTCGCATAGAATTGGTGATTGAGGCAGCTGAACGACCACCCGCTGGCATCAGACGGCTTAGACCAAACAGTGCTCATCATTACTGGGTCGGTGGTTTACGAACTAGTGGCTGGAACCGCAGCCACAACTACTAGTTGTGGAATGAGTTTCGTGTGAATGATTTGAAGATTTTCTCTCCAAATAATTCTGCCAAACATCCGCAAAGATTGGGATATCTTCCATCTCCATCTGCTTCATAATAGCTACCTTTGCAATATGTTCACGAATTAAACCGCGTCTTGCTGCCAGCATAAGAGCATCATTGCCGCTAGTGTTAATATGCAAGGAATAATGATTATCGCGCGAATGGACCTTTCTTGATGTTCGGGAGCTTTGAGTCGTTACTGGTTCTTGTTCGAATATCCGTTGCTCTTGTAGCTTATTACGAAGCTTCAACTTAAGAGCAGCACGATGTTCCTGTTGGCTAATCTCTTGGGCGACCTCGAGTTTCTGCATAAGAGGGGCGATTTGAGTAGGGTTAAAAGTAGTCATAATGCTAATTTCTGAGTGTTAATGATATTACTTAAATACTAATTAACTATGTTCAATTTTTATAATTTATTTTAGGATAGTTATACAAATGAATAGATTTCGAGCAAATTTATTTCGGCGTTGGATCAATCAAATCCCAGTACCATCCGTTTTTATCTTTGATTTAGATCTAACTATGTGGGATTTTACTGTTGAAACAGATACACATATTCAAGGAAGAAATATTATAGATTATTCGCCGAAAGAAAGACATTATATGTTAACTCATTTACAGGAATTAGGACACGAACTTAACATAGGATCTCGAAGCAGCGAACCCGAAATATGTAAAAAATATTTAAAAAACTTATTTCCAAATATTGTTTTTAATAATATGCAGATTTACCCAACACCCGAATTTAAAAGAAAACACGTGGATGCAATTTTTACCGGTAGAAAAGTAACAGATTTTTATTTCTTTGATGATGAACTTCATATTTTAAAAGATCTTGAGATTGCTTATCCAGAAAAAGCCCATATATTTCATACACCAAAAGGATTATTATACGAAACTTTTCAACAAAATAATAAAAAAATTGAAATAAAAATTATATGAATTATAAAGTTATTAACAAATAATATTTATATGTCATCAGAACAAACGGAAAATCTTAAAGTAGACGATATAATGAGCGCTTTAATATATGATGTTAAGGGTAAAACAAAAAATGGTGAAAAAAGTTATTGGGAAATGAGTGATGCAGAGATTGGGGAGTTGATGAAAACAGAACGATTTTCCTTAACTTGTGCTCCGGGAGGCGAGAATAATAGAGGTATGGAGATTATTGGACGTATGCCGATTAAGGGCGAAGGTTTTACGGCTCAAGATATTGAGGGATTGGGTCCTTATTTTGAGAAGTTGATGCCGCCAATTATGGATCAGGCTAAACAATTGTGTTTTCCGAAAGTGAGGGTTTTAGACCTTAATATCTTGAGTATGGACGACACAGTTGATGATTTGTGCAACGAAGACCAAGCAAGAGTCCTGATTTTAAGGGATTGGGCGGCGACTTCGATGGGGGCTCATGGTTGGACTAAGGAGGTTTTTAAGGAGTTGGCGTCAAGAAGATGGGATGCAGAGTATTTGGACCCGAATAAGTATAGGACCGAAATTGTGGATGGCGAAGAAGTTAAGGTGCGAGGAAAAAGGTTAAATAAGCTAGCCCGAACAAACCTATGCTTTGTTGCTGGTAGAGAACAAGAGCCGGCTGTTTATGAGGGTAAGGGTACGATATATGATCTTAAAAAATTGGAAGCCTTAAATAGGGGCGTTGAAAAGTTGAAAGAGCAAATCGCCATGGGATTAATAGAGATTGGTAGCAAAACTAAAGTAGAGATTAATGTAGTAGAAGGTAACAGGTATTATAACCTTAAAAAAACTGGAATTGGGTTTCATGGCGATACTGAGCGAGTAGTTGTTATATGTATTAGTATAGGATGTGACAACTATCCGATGCGTTGGCAATGGTTTAAGGCTGGTATGCCAGTGGGTGAACCAATTGATGTTATCCTTAATTGCGGTGATGTGTATATTATGAGTGAAAAAGCCGTTGGGGCGGAATGGAAGAAAAGTAGTATATATACCTTAAGACATTCTGCCGGAGCTGAAAAATATAGGAGTTTAAATAAGTGGGAGAAGAGGCGACCGGGTTATGAAGCAAAGTTGAAAGCAAAGGCTGAAAAGCAATCAATTAAGGAGGCGTTCAAAAAAAGCAAAGCCAGTGCACCGAAAAATAAAAAAATAAATATTAAGGTAAAATCAAAAACGGTTGATGTTGTGTTCGATGAGTATAAAAAAGCCTTAAAACAGCTTAATTGGGAAGACAATGATGCGGACTTTTATAAGTGGATTGCAGTAGAAGCAAAGCATGAATGTACTCCACAACATCTTGTATTTAAGGAA
>Ga0209501_10006264_pt1 | contig 10731 bp, 9 predicted proteins | sample ArcticOcean_MG_C_4_FD_187434 | JGI IMG/M metagenome (GOLD analysis project Ga0209501, IMG submission 187434) | Marine microbial communities from western Arctic Ocean - ArcticOcean_MG_CB4_134 (SPAdes) (version 2) | ecosystem: Environmental > Aquatic > Marine > Oceanic | place: Arctic Ocean...
CACATGTCACTATTGCTGGAAGATTAACTTCTATAGTTTCTAAACCTTCATCAATTTCTCTTATAACTTCTAATTTTTTATCTTTAATTTCAATTTTTGAAGCAAATGTTGCTTGTGACCAGTTTAACAATGCGCTTAGCATTTGTCCTGTTTGATTACAATCATCATCAATTGCTTGTTTTCCTGTAAATACTAATTCTGGTTTTTCTTTATCAATAATTTTTTGTAAAATTTTTGCAACAGCTAATGGTTCAATAATTCCTTCAGCTTTAATATGAATTCCTCTATCGGCTCCAACAGCTAATGCTTTTCTAACTGTTTCTTGAGCTTTTTCATCACCTACTGTTACAGCAACAACTTCTGTTGCTTTACCAGATTCTTTAATTCTTACCGCTTCTTCGATTGCATTATCATCTGGTGGATTTGTTGACATCTTAACATTGTCAGTAACAATGCCTGATCCATCTTCTTTAACTCTTATTTGAACGTTGTAATCAATAACTCTTTTAACTGCGACTAATATTTTCATTATGCTCTCAATAAATTGTTTTCAGGATCGTAAGGACTCTCATCTAATATTGTAGCATCATACATTTTTCCTAAAATATCAATTTTCAATTTTTGACCAGTTGTCGCAACATTTGGTTTTACCATTCCTAGCGCTATTGATTTCCCTAGTCTAAAACCAAAATCTCCACCTGTAGCTCTTCCTACAACTTTTCCATTGTCATAAATTGGATTATTTCCTAGAACATCAGCATCTTCTACATTGTGAATTTCCATAGTAACTAATTTGTTATCAAAACCTTTTTCTCTCCATTTATTAAGTGCCTCTAAGCCAATAAAATTACCTTTATTAGGGTGAATAAATCTATCTAAACCAGACTCATATGGTGAATATTCAATTGATAATTCTGTTCCAACAAGCTTATAAGATTTTTCAAGTCTTAAACTGTTCATTGCTCTAATTCCATAAGGTTTAAGCCCTAGATCTTTACCTGCTTCCATTAGCTTATCAAATATGTGGTTTTGGTATTCAATTGGATGATGGAGCTCCCAACCAAGTTCACCAACAAAATTTACCCTCATTGCATTTACAGGAGCGTTACCAATATTTACATTTTTCGCACTTAACCATTTAAAATTTTCTTTAGAAAAGTCATCTTTTGAAACTCTTGTCATTAACTCTCGCGCTTTAGGTCCTGAAACCACCAATACACCCATACTATTAGTTAAGTTTTCAAATTGAACGCTTCCATCTTTTGGCATCCATTTATGAATCCAGTCATGATCTAATCTTTGATTGGCTCCCGCTGAAACTAGATAAAAACTATCTTCAGTCTCTCTCATTATTGTAAACTCAGAGTGTACACCTCCCTTTGTATTTAGAGCATGACACAAACCAATTCTTCCTATTTTCTTTGGGAGTTTATTTGCCACTAAATAGTCTAAAAATTCTTCTGCTCCTGGACCTTTAATTCTACATTTAGCAAAAGCAGTCATATCTAAAAGACCAACATTTTCTTTAACATTTTTGCATTCTTTTTCTATTGCTTTGAACCATTTAGATCTTCTAAAAGACCAATCGTCTTTTTGCTCCATTCCATCTATTGCAAAAAAGTTTGGTCTTTCCCAGCCAAATTTTTGACCAAAAACTGCACCAAGATCTTTCATTCTGTCATAACAAGGTGATGTTCTTAATTCTCTAGCAGCACCTCTTTCTTCATCTGGATAATGAACTTTAAATACATGGTTGTATGCTTCTTCGTTTTTTTCAATTAAAAATGATTTTGTTGCATAGTCACCAAATCTTCTTGGTTCAACACCAAGCATATCGATTGTTGGTTCACCATCAACTATCCACTCAGCAAGTTGCCATCCTGCACCGCCTGCAGCTGTAATTCCAAAACTGTGTCCTTCATTTATCCAAAAATTTTTTAATCCCCATGCTGGACCTACTATTGGATTTCCATCAGGTGTATAACAAATTGCACCATTATAAACTTTTTTTACTCCTACTTCTCCAAAAGCAGGCACACGATGAATTGCTCCTTCTATGTGCGGTGCAAGTCTATCTAGATCTTCTTGAAACAATTCATATTCAGAATCTTTAGTTGGTCCATTAACATAACATGCAGGAGCACCGTCTTCATAAGGTCCTAATATTAATCCACCAGCTTCTTCTCTCATATACCATCGACTATCGCTATCTCTTAAAACACCCATTTCTGGTAAACCTTCTTTTTTTCTTTTTACAATATCTGGATGTGGTTCAGTAACTATGTATTGGTGTTCAACTGGTATTACTGGAATGTCTAAGCCAACCATTTTTCCAGTCTGTCTTGCAAAATTTCCTGAACATGAAATTACATGTTCACACTCAATTGTTCCTTTGTCAGTTTCAACAATCCATCCATCTTTATTTTGTTTAATTCCAACTACAGTTGTATTTCTATAAATCTCTGCACCCATATTTCTTGCCCCCGTAGCCATAGATTGTGTTAAATCTGCAGGTTGAATATATCCATCTTCTGGGTGTTGGATTGCTCCAACTAAATCATCTGTATGACATAGAGGCCAAATTTCTTTTACTTGATTTGGAGTTAAAAATTTTACATCAACTCCAATAGTTTGTGCCACACCGGCATACTGATGGTACTCATCCATTCTATCTTTAGTACTTGCTAAACGAATATTTGAGACAACGCTAAAACCAACATTTTTTCCTGTTTCTTCTTCTAATTTTTTATAAAGATCGACTGCATATTTATGAAGTTGACCAACTGAATAACTCATGTTGAATAATGGTAATAACCCTGCTGCATGCCAAGTTGATCCTGAAGTTAATTCTTTTCTTTCAATAAGAACAACATCAGACCAACCCTTTTTTGCGAGATGATAAAGAGCGCTAACTCCTACTACTCCACCTCCAACAACAACAACTTTAGCTTTTGATTTCATCAATGCGATTACTACTAAATTTTATTTAATTACGAAACAAAATTCTATTGTTTATTAAATTATATGGAAGAGCCTAAGGGTATAGGAGCGGAAACCATAGTAGTAAGCCAACAGTCTTTTAAAATGCCGTCTTTGGTGTTATTTGGCTTAATTAGGTCTGCTTTAGCGGTAGCTATAAAAAATAAGGCTAAGACAAATATAATAGATAAATAGATTAAACCATATAAAGAATATTTAATAATTTTTTTCATAGATAAATTATATAATTAAAATTATATCATAAACTTAAAATTGAAAGCATAAAAATGAAAGCAAGAGATATATTCATTGCATTAATAGTACCTATATTATTAGGGTTTGGTTTTGTTATTGCAAAACCAGCTATGGAATATTTTCCACCATTTTTACTGATGGGTTTGCGCTTTACTATACCTGCTCTAATTCTTGTTTGGTGGTTTCCTATACCTAAAGGACTATTATTAGATATATTTAAAGTTTCATTTATTGGAAGTTCATTGCAGTATGCATTAACTTATTCTGGTTTAGACCTTATTGATGCATCCTCAGCCGTTCTTCTTGTGCAATTAGAAACTCCTTTTGGAATATTGATTGCATTTTTCTTATTAAAAGAAATACCAACTATAAAAAACATAATCGCCTTAACGATTAGTTTTATTGGTGTAATAATTTTAACTGGAGCTCCTAATCTTGAGGGTCAATACCTTGGAATTTTTTTAACATTATCTGGCGCATTTACTTGGTCTCTTGGTGCTGTTATGGCAAAACCACTAGGTAAAAAAATTGGTGCTTTTGCACTTATGACTTGGCTTTGTGTATTTTCTGGACCAATGTTATTAATTATTTCCATAATCTTTGATGGTAACCCAGTAAAATATTTCTCATCAGCTAATCTTAATAGTTGGCTAACGTTAGCTTTTCTAGGGTTTGTTATGCAACCAATAGCTTACGGTTCTTGGTATTTTGTTTTAAGTAAATACCCAGTGAATAAAGTTATGCCTATTATGCTTTTACTTCCTATCACTGGTCTTATAACAGCTATAATTTTACTTGGTGAAGAGCCTTCAAAACAAGTATTTCTTGGTGGAGCAATTATAATCTTTGGTGTTAGTTTAATATTATTTAAAAATACAAAAAAAAATAAGTCAAAATGAAAATAGGTTTTATAGGGCTTGGTAATGTTGGAGGCAAACTTGCAGAAAGCTTGTTAAGAAATAAATTTGATTTAATGGTAAGAGATTTAGATAATAAATTAACTAAAGAATTTTTAAAAAAAGGTGCAAGTGTTGCAAGTTCAGCTAAAGAATTAGCAAAAAATGTTGATTTGATAATCACTTGTTTACCATCACCAAAAATTTGTGCTGAAGTAATGGAGGGTAAAGATGGAGTTATAGGTGGACTCTCACAAAATAAGATTTGGCTGGAGATGAGCACAACAGATGAGTCTGAAATAAAAAGATTAGGAAAAATTGTTAAAGATAAAGGAGCAATACCACTAGATGGTCCTGTTAGTGGTGGTTGTCATAGAGCTGCAACTGGAAATATAGCTATATTTGTTGGAGGTGAAAGAAATGCCTTTGAAAAAATATTACCTGTATTAACTGTAATGGGAAGAAAAATTCTACATTCTGGAGAACTAGGTTCAGCTACAATTTTAAAAGTGATCACAAATTATTTAGCTTCTGCTCATTTAGTTGCGCTTGGAGAAGCTTGGACAGTTGCTAAAAAATCTAATTTAGACTTAGCAAAAACCTACAAAGGTATAGCTGTTTCTTCTGGAAATTCATTTGTTCATGAAACTGAAAGTCAAGTAATCTTAAATGGTTCCTATAATATTAATTTTACGATGGATTTAGTTTTAAAAGATATCGGTCTGTTTGATAAATTAGCTAATAAATTAAATGCACCTTTAGAAATTTCACCTTTAATTGTTAAAATTTTCAAAGATGGTAAAAAAAAATATGGTTCTAGAGCTTGGTCCTCAATGATTGTAAAAAGAATGGAAGACTTAAATGACATAGATTTTAGAGCCAAAGGCTTTCCTGCTGAATTAGAAGATGATGAGTCTGAAGAAAAAGGATATGAAATTTGATTAATATGTTAATAATATTTTATGCTTGATAAAAGAAAATTTTATATTGATGGAAAGTGGATCAAACCATCAAAAATAAATGACTTTCAAGTCGTCAATCCTTCAAATGAAGAACATTTTGCTACAATCTCTTTAGGTTATGAAGATGATACTAATGCAGCAATTAAAGCGGCCAAAAATGCTTTTGTTGAATGGAAAGAAACTTCAAAAGAAAAAAGAATAATACTTTTAGAAAACTTACTTAAAATTTATAAAAAAAAATTTGATGAAATGAGCAATGTTATTTCAATGGAAATGGGTGCTCCTATTGATTGGTCATCTTCTGCTCAAACAACTTCTGGTCAATCTCATTTAGAAGATTTTATTTTAAGATTGAAAAATTTTAATTTTGAAAAACATTTTGACTCAAAATCAAATAACCACATAAGTTATGAACCAATAGGAGTGTGTGGATTAATTACTCCATGGAATTGGCCAATCAACCAAATAACTCTGAAAGTAATACCAGCATTAGCTACAGGTTGCACTATGGTACTCAAACCTTCTGAGATAGCGCCTGTCTCTGCAATGTTATTTGCTGAAATGATTGATGAAGCAGGCTTTCCTTCTGGAGTTTTTAATTTAGTGAATGGAGATGGAGCTGGGGTTGGAACTCAAATATCTAATCACCCTGATATTGATTTAGTTTCATTTACTGGATCAACAAGAGCTGGAAAATTAATTTCAAAAAATGCAGCAAATACAATTAAAAGAGTTTGTTTAGAACTTGGTGGAAAAGGTGGAAATATTGTTTTTGCTGATTCTTACCCTAATGCAGTAAGAGATGGAATTAGAAATGTAATGAGTAACTCTGGCCAATCTTGTGACGCACCAACAAGAATGTTAGTTGAAAAATCTATTTATGAAAGAGCTATTAAAGAAGCAGCAGAAGAAGCAAACCTTATAAATGTCGATTTAGCTTCAAAGAAAGGCGATCATATAGGTCCTGTAGTTTCAAAAACACAATATGATAAAATTATTAATCTAATTGAAAGTGGCATTAAAGAAGGAGCTACATTAGCAGCAGGAGGACCCGATCTACCCAATAATTTAAATAAAGGTTATTTTATTAAACCAACAATTTTTACAAATGTTACCAATGATATGGAGATAGCAAAAAAAGAAATTTTTGGCCCAGTTCTATCTATAATTTCGTTTGAAACAGAGGATGAAGCTATAGAGATTACTAATAATACTGAATATGGCCTTGGAAACTATTTGCAAACTGAAGATAAAGAAAAAGCTCATAGAGTTGCAAAAAAGTTAAGATCTGGTTGTGTTTACATAAATGGAAATACTGCTGATCCAGGGACTCCTTTTGGTGGATTCAGACAATCAGGAAATGGACGTGAGGGTGGAATTTGGGGTTTAGAAGAATATCTTGAGGTTAAAACAATCACTGGTTGGAAGTAAATCAATATCACAGTTTAGATCATGCACTTAATTCATAGAGGCATAGTAAAAAAGAAAATTAAAGAAAATATTTTAACCTCCTTTAATTCATCTTTTAAAAAAGGTTATGGTATAGAAACAGATATCCATGCAACAAAAGACGACAAATTCATATGTTTTCATGATTTTACCCTTAATAGATCATTTAAAATAAAAAAAAGTATTAAAAATTTAAGTTATCAAGATTTAAAAAATATTAGCAAAAATAAAAAAACCCAAATACCTTTGTTAAAAGATTTGTTAAAATTATCTAAAAATAAATACTATTTATTTATCGAAATAAAACCTTTGTTCTCAAAAAAACTCCTGAAGAAACTAATAAAAGAAACTAATAAATTTAAAAAATGTGTGTTTATATCTTTTAAAGAAAAAAATATTTATGATTTAATAAGGATTAAAAAAATAATAAATGTAGGCTTATCTTTTGGACCTAATACTAGTGTAAAAAATATTGTAAAGAAATCTAAAAACAAAAATATTAATTATTTAATTTTGGATAAATTTTTTATAAATAATAAAATGATAAAAAAAATTAATAAGGATAAATATTTTTATACGATCAGAAGCAAGAAAGATTTTTTAAAATATGGTAAAAATAATAATTTAATTTTCGAAAATTTATAAATTTTATTTTTTTAAAAAGTTTAATCTTCCTAAAATTTCATCTCTATCCATGTAATATCCTTGTAAATGTCTGTGCCCAGAATTTGGATCAAAAGCAGTTCTTCCATGAAGTGCTCTTCTATTATTAAATGAAAAGATATCGCCAGGCTCTAATCTAAATTTAATTTGAAATTTATCATCGTGTAAAAGTTTTCCAAATCTACGATGGGCTTTGTAAACCTTATTCATAATATCAGGATGACAGTCTAATGCATCCATAGTAGCAATGCTAAATCTTATATCGTTATAATCACCATCTTTAGTTAAAGAAATTGCAGAACCATAAAAGCTTCTAATAGATTCTTGTGTATAGTCTTTATCTCTAAATTTGAGAGGTATATTTACTAGAGTTTCAAAAATATCCTTTTCATTCTTTCTTAAATAATCAGCTACTACAAATCCATCTACAGCTGAAGAATCTCCTCCTTCTGCAGAATTAATTAAACAATGTAAAAATTGATAGCCAGGTGGTGTTTCAAACCAAGGTAAATCCATATGATTTTTTAAGGCATGTGCTGTGTAAGCAGAATTATTTGGTTTTGGAATATTAATAACTTCAAAAGGCGTTTTAAAAAAAGTTTGCCTAGTATGGCTAATTCTATTTAAAACATGAAACGCTGACTCTTTTTCAACCGGAGTATTTTTTACAATTGCAATTCCCTTGTAGTGTAAAAGTTCAAGCCATTTAATCAAGCCCTCTTCACTATTTAAAATTTCATCGTGATCGACTCTTATTGAATCTAAATTTTTTTCTAATGAATTGTCCCATAACTGATAGGGAGAAATATATTTTTTTTTACTTTTTAATGTATAGCAATTTTCTCTAAGCCATTTTGGATCATAATAACTAGTATGATCTCCTTCACTCCATTCAATTTCTAATTTACCGTCGTCATTAATCTTAAAATTCTTTGCCTCTAAATTTTCAGAAACATTAAGAATATTAAACATTCTATGATTAGAGTTTTTATCATGAGCTGTTGGACAGTTATCTCTTAACCAAAGATAGTTAAAATTACTCTCTTCTCCATCACTCCATTTTATATTTAAATCACTTCTATTTTTTTTTATTTTTGTAATATTAAACATTTCTAATGATTATTTAGTTTTAAACACTTTTCAATGCACTTGATAGTTGTATTAAACAAATAGATACTTGAATTTTAGATCCATACATTATTAACTACCGTCATTAAAACTTAACTTAAGGGAGAAAAAATATGAAGTTTCTAAAAAGATTAATCCTTTCGGCGTTCTTTATATCTACGTTTTCATTAGTAGGAACTAGTGCAAATGCAGCTTGTAAAGTACATTTGGGAGATTTTGACTGGGATAGCGCTAATGTTCATACAGCTATAGTCAGTTATATACTTAAAAATGGATATGGTTGTAACGTTGAAGTAACTAAAGGAAGCACTACACCAATTATGGCTGCTCACTACGATGGCCAATTAGATATTATTACTGAAGTTTGGAGAGATAATATTGTTCAAATGCACGAAGAAGCAGTTACAAAAGGACAAATAGTTGAACTTGGAGTTAACACTCCCTCTTCTACTCAAGGGTTCTATGTGGATAAAGCGACTTCAGATAAATATAATCTAAAAACTGTAGAAGATATGATGAAGCCTGAGATAGCAAAACTATTTGCTGATCCAGAAGCTCCTGGAAAAGGTAGAATGACAAGCTGTATTTCAGGATGGACTTGCTACACTATCAATATGGTGAAGCACAAAGTTTATGGTTTAGATAAATTCTATACTAACTTTGATCCAGGTTCTGGTGGAGCATTAGATGCTGCGATTGCTGGTGGATTTAAAAAAGGAAAACCAGTATTTACATATTATTGGACACCAACAGGTTTGATGGGCAAAGTAGATCTAGTTCAACTTAAAGAACCTGCATACGACAATGCTTGTTGGACTAAAATGATGGCAGTGGTAGAAGACATTAAAGCAAATGGTCCAGATGTATATAAGAAAACATGTGCTTCTGCTTACGTAGATATGTCTTTAACAAAATCTGCAACGACTAAATTTGCAAATGATCCTGCAAACAAGCCGATCATTGATTTTGTTAAAAAGTATTCAGTGCCAACAGCTGAAGTTAATAAGGCACTTGGTTTCTATATGACTGCGGATGGTGATCTTGAAGCAACTGCTAAAGACTTTTTACAAGGATCTAGCGCTTGGATAAAATGGGTACCTGCAGATGTTGCTGCAAAAGTTAAAGCTTCGCTTTAATTTATAATAATAAATAATTTCATCAAGAGCCCTTTTCAGGGCTCTTGGTTTTTTTTAAGCAAAAACATGAAAAAATATAAAACATATTTAAAATATTTTATTTACTCTGTAATTTTTGTATCTGTTATTATAATTAGCTACCGATCAGCTAAACCTAGATACAAGCCTGAACATTACACAGATATATTTAAAGATTTCTCTTGGTTAAATGACTGGCCTAAGTGGCTTGATTTTCCATTAATGCAACCTCTTAATTCTGGTTTTGATTGGTTAATTGTAAAATATGGATTGTTTTTTGAAGGAATAAATAATTTTTTACTTGGCTTATACACAACAATGAAAAATTCTATAGTTGATTTGCCTTGGCCTCTCGTTATTGCAATAGTTATTACAATTACTTATTTTGCAAGTGGAAGAAAAACTCAAACTACTGTTTTGGTAGCTTTTTGTACTTTCTTTCTTGGTTTTCTAAGCCCGAGATATTGGGACAAATGCATTATGACAACATGTATAGTGGTGATTGGTATGCTTCTTTGTATAGTTATTGGAATTCCTGTTGGAATTGCTATGGCAAGAAACAAAAAAGTAAGAAATGCATTATTGCCTATACTTGACTTGATGCAAACAATTCCAAGTTTTTGTTATTTAATTCCAGGCATTTTATTATTTGGGTTGGGTGCGGTGCCAGCAATAATCGCAATTTTTGTTTACGCTGTTCCTCCTCTTATTAGATTAACTGATCTTGGTATAAGGCTAGTTGACAAAGAAGTAATTGAAGCATCAGAGGCTTTTGGTGCTAGTAAAAAACAAACTCTTTGGGGTGTTCAAATTCCTTTGGCTTTACCCAATATTATGCAAGGAATAAACCAATGCACTATGATGTCTTTAGCAATGGTAGTAATAGCTTCAATGATTGGAACTAGAGGTATTGGTGATGAAGTTTTGCTTGGACTTCAACAACTTAATGTTGGTATGGCTACTGAAGCAGGTATTGCAATTGTTTTATTGGCAATTATATTCGATCGAATTACACAGTCATATGGTGAAAAAATGCAAGAAAGAACACAACCAAAAAAGAAAGTAAATTTCTAATGTCAAAAATTGAAATTAAAAATGTATATAAAATATTTGGAGAGCATCCTTCAAAAGTGCTTCCTATGGTTCAAGAAGGTGCAACAAAGGAAGAAATATTAGAAAAAACTGGTCATACAGTTGGACTTGATAATGTTTCTCTTAATATAGAAGAAGGTGAAACATTTGTAT